>Ga0207702_10000664_pt1 | contig 37414 bp, 39 predicted proteins | sample KBSCornC62_FD_184302 | JGI IMG/M metagenome (GOLD analysis project Ga0207702, IMG submission 184302) | Corn rhizosphere microbial communities from Kellogg Biological Station, Michigan, USA - KBS Corn C6-2 (SPAdes) (version 2) | ecosystem: Host-associated > Plants > Roots > Rhizosphere > Soil ... | reverse complement strand
ATGCTTCACCGGATACAGCAACTCGGGATCGATCCTGGCCAGCCGCGCCAAGGTCTGCGCATCCAGCCGATCGTCTTTCTTGCGACTCTCGCCAATCAGTCGCACCTTGCGTGCATTGGCCACGATCACCTCGTGTCCCAAATCGCTCAACAGACGGCTGATCCAGGGCGAATGCGTCCCGATTTCCAGTGCGATCCGGCTGCGCGGCATGGCACCGAAAACTTCGCGCAACGCCTTCATATTCGTCCGCACTCGCTGCTCCAACTGTATCTGGCCCGTTTCGTCCAGCACGCAGTACCAGCTGTTGCGATCGCCCAGATCCAGTCCGATGGTCAATTTCTGCCGAGAAATATTCCTGCTCTGCTTCGTCGCTGCGGTGCTAACCTTCTTCATTGCCGGTCTCCTTTTTCTTTGTGCCTCGAGCACGTGGATACTTGGGAGCGTACAGCATCCCGTCGGAGACCGGCCTTCTCATCCCATCTGGTTTCAACACTCACGGCTTGTGACGATACAATCTTCCCGTGCTGAGAAGGAAACTCCCACTCCCCTTTAGGGAAGGGAGCCATCTGAAAGTGCGAGCGTGTCGGAATGTTTGAACAGTTGGGCGAGCCCGAACAAAAGCCGCAAGTTTCCGGTGCGATGACACTCGGAATGCTTGCCGCCTTCCTATTTGGCGTCGTCGGAGCCTTCTTTCTTTTCATCTTTATCGGAGACAGACCCTTTGGGACGCAAATCGCAACTGCAATTGTCTACACATACTTTGCTTTCTGGTATGTTTTTTTCCCAACGAGATGGCTAGAGGAAACATATACCCTGCGACATAAGGCAGTTCAGCAGCGGTTTCCGCGTCTCATAGCCATCCATTGCGGGTTTCTGATTTTCATTTTCCTTGGCCAGACTTTCCTGTTTGCGGTTAAGCCTCGCTTGCCGAGCTATTGGCTCACACCGCACGGAAAGCAGGGTGACATTTTGTACGGGGCATTGATTTTTGTTCCTGCCATTGTCCTTACGACGCAAGTGTTTATTTCCCGCAGGATACTAAGTCGCAGTGTGAAGAGGAAGTCTGAATAAGCAATTGTTGAAAAATCCCCATCTCAACTATCGCTGAAATTGTCAGCAGCAGATGTAGAGTCGAGACAATTCTGTAATAGTCTGGGCGAAAGCTCGACGGAGGTGCCCGTGGCCTATGAAACCGCAGTGTCTAAGAATGTCGGAGAGGCACTGAAGAATTTCCAGGCGAAGCACCACTTCATGTCCATTGCGATCTACCGGATCGTTGGTAATCACGCCGTGCGCATCGCCACCGAAGGTGCAACTTGCGGTCAGTATGAGCGAGTGTCCATAACCAGTAACAACATCGGCCTGGTTGCGCGAACCGGCAAGCCGCACGTTAGTAAGGATGTTTAGCAGGACCCAATGTACAAGAGTTGCTTCTCGGGCGTGAGGGCGGAGACTGTCGTCCCTGTCAACTCGAACGGAACCGTCCTGGCTGTGATTGATGTTGAAGCAGATGGCGCAACCCCCATATGTAGCTCAGAGATCGAGACGTTCGCAACCGAAATCACTGCCCTATTGACCGATAGCGAACAGGGCAGTGACCCTTGAAAAAATCTAGTTCGGTAGGACTATATCCATGTGCATCTATATATAAAGGAGGAACGCTCCGCTTCAGGTCCGGGGTGTCCTCGGCGGCTGCTGCCCGGCATTCAGTCCCTCGGCTGACCGTCCCTCCTCGCGGCGGTGTTGCGCTCGGGCGAGTAACTGCTCAAGACGTTCGGTACTGGTGCTATGGTTGCCACTAAATGGTTCGGCGGGTTTTGACTTGGAATCGGTCTTTCCTCAACTGCGGCCGGTGATTATCTCGAATTGAACCTTGGGATCGTTGCAGGCTGCGCAGATACGCTTAATCTCTTCTTTCCATCCCCTTGCCCTGAATGCCGATTTCTTCGAGCAATTGTGGGTATCCTGCTCGGCGGTATTGCGGTGCAGTTGCTTGCTCGGAGTTCCGCTTCCGTCCAGCATTCGGTCTGGATCCGCCTCGAGGCATTGTTTGAAATCGCTTTGAAATCGAATCTAATCGAACGGGGACTTCGGTCGGAATGAGCGCGATTGAAGACGTCACAAATACGAAGCGTGCCTTTTTCAAAGCTGTACCCGCAATGGCAACCAAATCTCCCGGATTTAACCAGTGGATGCTAAATCCGGAGGCGCAACAATCTTCTCTAGGGGCGCGTGTCGGTCGCAGCGCGGCTCGGAAATTGAATCCGTGGCCGCAAATGCAGCCGATTCCTCTTTCCAATCTTCTCGGTCCCGCAGTGGCTAGACGCTCAGAGGAAGACGAGAGGTACATTCCGAACGATCTCATACTTTCCATGCTCTCTCAGTCTAGCGTACGAGCGCTCGAGGCTGTAGGAACGAAGTCACGGCTTACGCCGTGCTGAATAACCTCTCTGCTTCTCATCCATACACCCCTACGTCAACCGAACCTTGGGTCCTACTAACTCTTGGGGAGTAGATCCTAATGTTTTCGCGGGTGCTTTCTACTTGGAGCCGACCGCGGCAGCCGGAGACGGCGGACAAATGCCTTGAACCCCCGGTACTTGCAAGGCGTTCTGAATGTTGGCTATTTCCTGACTGAGCCGTTCTCCAAGCTGCAGAATTTCGGGCGTGAGTTCTAAATCGTAAGGGTTAGGGCAGCCAATCTCATATTTTCTTCCGGTCATTGCTTCCAACATGTTGAACAGCGAACCGTAGAGTGTTCGAAATCCCAGATTCAGATGAGCACATTACTGCTGGTGGACAAACGAATAAATGCGATATGTGGAAAGGGCAGGGCTTTCAAAGCCCAACAGTGACGGTGAGAATTGCGGTATCAAAACAATGATACGTGACCGGGCGCAACTTTCCGGTTACCGTCATTGAGGCTCGACCGGGCTTCGGAGTGTAATCATGTTCTCGAGCTCCAGTTCTCGTTCCTTCACTTCCGCGAGCGAGCGTAGTCCGCGTGCAGCTACGGCTTTTTCTTAGCCTGTGTATCGTGCGCAGCGGCGGCATCCGCTTCCTTACGGAACTCCTGGATGAGCGGCGCGCCGTCAGCGAGGCCATTGTGGCGTGTGCGTCTCCACAGCAGCGTGGCATGGCTCACGTTCACCTTGTCAGTCGGGATCGGCATGAGGACTTCGACGTAGTCATCGGCGGGTCCAATGCTCGCACCCACGATTTCGGCTGCACTGCTCGGCATTCCCGCTCCGCCCGGAGGTGGCGGAGAACCGGTGGTCACGCGCGCTCCGGCGCGGCCCTCGAGTTCTCGGCCGGAGCGCACATTAAAGATGAGATCGGCATCCTCAAGCTCGTAAACCAGGGTATAGCGCCCCCACTTCTGGAGTGCGTCTTGCACGGTGTGAATTACTGCTCGATCCTCCGGATAGGTGGAAATGTTGAATTCGCCGCCGGTCATGGAAGTCACATAGACGTACTGCCCGTGCAACAGGGCGCGCGGAAAACCTGCGGTAGGATCCTTCTCGCGTTTCTGCGCTACCAGCGCAGAAGTCAGGAGAAGCACCAAGCCCCAACAGAAGTAAGCTCGACGCATTGGCGGGCCTCCAAACAGTTGCGTAGTTAGTGTAACTCCGTTCTGTCCGCCTCGCCCATCGTTTCGGCCCAGAGCTGGGTTGCTGACATTGGGGTAAAAAAAAAGCGTCTTGCTTCGAAGTGATCGGCGCGTCGATATAATTCAAAAGGCAGCTGGGTGCGGGCAATCTGACACACCCGCCACATCGATGATCACGTGAGATTAATAACCGCTGAGACGGAGTATAGAAAGCATGAAGCCAAAAAACACGATTTGCCTCTGGTTCGACAAGGATGCGCTTGAGGCGGCGACCTTCTACGCCGCCACCTTCCCCGATAGTAAAGTAGCCGCTGTGCACAACGCGCCCGGTGATTATCCCAGTGGGAAGAAGGGGGATGTGCTGACGGTGGAGTTCACCGTTCTTGGCATTCCCTGTCTGGGTCTTAATGGAGGTCCGACGTTCAGGCAGAGCGAGGCCTTTTCGTTCCAGATCGCGACTGATAATCAGGAAGAAACGGACCGCTACTGGAACGCGATCGTCGGCAATGGCGGCGTAGAGAGCCAGTGCGGTTGGTGCAAGGACTGCTGGGGCCTCTCCTGGCAGATCACCCCGCGCGCGCTAACCGACGCGCTGGCGGCTGGTGGCGGTGAGGCAAAGCGCGCCTTCGATGCCATGATGACGATGAAGAAGATCGACGTTGCCGCGATCGAGGCAGCGCGGCGAGGCTGACGTGAACACGATGAACCTGCCCTTCCCTAATTGACGGTTGATGACTGATAGGCCGATGTTGGAGATTCTGCGCTTCCCGACGGTTGAGTTTCTGAACCATAGCTCATATTCTTTTAATTACCTTTACGGACGGGAACGTCCATCGCCCAAGGAGTACCGATGAAGGATGTTCATAAAATTCTGCGGCAGAAGGAAGCGGACGTTGCCAATGTTCGTCACGAAATCCAGAGCCTGAAACTGGTCTCCTCTTTACTTTCCGACGAGTCAGCTCTGAAAGATACTGCTGAACTTTTGCGGCAAAAAGAAGCAGACGTTGCTCGTGTCCGCCACGAAGTTGAAAATCTCAAAATCGTCGCTCCTCTACTTTCGGAAGACTCCGCTTCTGACGAACTGCCTGAAACGCGTGCGGATTCGACCGCAGCGGGAACACTAGACATTGATGATCGTTCCAAGGCAACCGGAACCGACGGTCTGTTTTCCTCAGTGACTACAAAACCGCGTCCAGCATTTTGGAGAGTTCTGAAGCGGAAAACGTAGGAGTCATCGAAAGCGCAAGGCGCTGACTCGCATTCGGATTCTTTGAGTTTTTCCTAACTGTCTAGATCAGGCGGTGGGGCGCAGCAGCGAGGGCACCCTGGAGCTTATCCAAGAGTGCCCTCGCTTTTCATGCCACAGCGCGAAAATTGGTTATTGCCCTGCGCCAGTCTTCTCGGCCGGCTTCTCTGCTGGTTTCTTTGGAGCCGCCGCGAGCGAATTGCCAGCCTTGGGTTTCCAAAAATCATCCGCCTTGACCCACTCTGCCGGCGCGTAGCTCATGTTGGGATTCAGCGCGAACAAGTTGGCCTCGCTGGATTCGATGGATGCGGCTGAGAGTTCCTCCAGCTTCTTCATACCTTCCTCTCCCAACGCTTCCATGAAGTCTTTGTTGTGAGCGAAATCGCTATCAAGTTCCCCGGCAGACTTGCGCGCAACGATGAAGAGGTATGTACCCTCAGGCGCCCCGTACAAACTTTCATAGCACGCCCAATGAGTGTCCGGAGCGGCCTTCTTGTAGCCTTCCAGCACCATCTTGAGGCCGTCAGACCATTCTTTGCGGTGGCCGCGCTTCACGTGATAAACGGAGACTTCGAAATAGCGCGTGCCGGCAGTCGCGTGCTCGGCTTGCTGGTTCAGGCTGAATTCTGCGTTGTAGACGAACACACCTGTGTCCAGGGAATCCAACAATTCGCCATCGGCAAGGCCAGCGCGATCCAGTCCGGCCGAAAGCATGGCATTTTTCTGCGTAGCGGCCACGTCCTTTTCCCAGGCATCAAAGGACTCGTAGCCAGTGAAGAACAGCGACCGCGACTTGCCTGAAATTGAGCTCATTCCAAGATAGTGCGTTGGCCATTTCGCACGCGCCATCGCCTGAACGAAGGCGGTTTCGCTTTTCTCGTGGATGGCTCCTGTTTTGCCGGGCTTCACAAACTCTCTGGTGATAGTGAGTATTTTGGGCGGCGACATCATGCCGGAAGACTGCTCCTGCGCCGCTGCGGAACCAAGGGCTGCAATCGCCAAAGACGCCGCGCATAACCAGTTGAAGGTTTTCATGGGTGGGTGACCCTCCTTAATTGTTTTTTGAGTGAAATGCGTTCGCGCTTGTTGAATGTGCGCCGGGGGCCGACAGAAACTGCCGATCAGCTTTTAGGGACGAGCGGAGAGTAGTCCCTGATCACCCGGAAGTCAAGGACCGTTATAGAAGCTAGGCCCCTATCCTTGCACTGCGCCGAAGTGATCAATAAGCCTATCTTGCAATCGAACTGCTCTGCAGTTGATGGACGATTTCGGCGAGCTCAGTACCGAGAATTGGGGTGCGATTACACAAGCTTCTGAGGCATTTTGAGTTATTCACGCGATGTTTCGCACTTGAAAGCTGTCGTACTTGAGAATCAGACGCAACATACAAAACCAGCGCTGCATCGGAAAGATGATGAAATCACTCCGGTCACTGCAAATACTCCTTATGGCAGCGACTCTCAGCACGGCGGCAAGCGCCAGCGACGATCTGTTTCCGCCTGCGCAACACTCCGTTGCAGAAACCCATACAGCCGAAGCGGGCGCATCAAGCGATGACTCGCGAAGCCAGGCCCCATCCGATTTAGACCGCCGAGACCGCATTTATTATCCGGGTGACACAGAGCGGCCAAAGCCCCTTTTTCGAAAGTTATTTCTGAACGTCGTTCTCGATCAGAAAGAGATTTTCACGAGTCCTTTCCATGTAAATCGGCACAATGCTTTGGATTGGATGGTTCCGATGGCGGTAACCGGAGCGCTGATAGCCAGTGACACCCATATTGCTGATTCATTTCAAAACAGCCGTGGGCAGGTTCGGTGGGGTGGGCGAGTTTCCGATATCGGTGCGTCGTACACGTTGATCCCTATCGTCGCAGGCTCGTATGTCTATGGAGCATGGCGAGACAATCCCAAAGGACGAGAAATCGGTGTTCTTGGAACGGAGTCGCTGCTCGACAGCCTGATCGTGGTAGGAGTGTTGAAAGAGGTATTTCGGCGCAATCGTCCCGACGAGAAAAACCCAGGCGATTTTTGGGGTGGAGGAACTTCATTCCCATCCGGGCACGCTATGCAAGTATGGTCTATCGCCTCTTTGCTGGATCATGAATTCAAGCACAATAAAATCGTCGGCATAACTGCGTATAGCCTGGCGGGAATAGTGAGCGCAGCCCGTATAGCAGCGGAAAAACATTTCGCGTCAGATGTCGTCGCGGGTGGCACGATAGGCTGGTTCATAGGACGCTACGTCTACGACACTCACATGAGCCATCTTGCTCACAAACACGCGTCACTGATACCAATGATAGTGCCTCAAGCAGATCCGCTACAGCGACGCTACGGCGTCTCACTGCTGTTTAACACAGCTGCTGGCAACTAGAAAAGCTATTAAATCTAATTTGCGAATTCCTTCTGAAACGGATTACCTGCGCATGTTCGCCGAGAGACAAATGACCGACCGTAAGACTGTCTGAAGGACGTGCTTGCGATCGTGGCGCATGGACGTAACGTGCGTCTGATCGGGGAAAACCGGTGCCAAAACGATCGGCTGGATGCGCAACCTCGGGCGCGGCTGGCCCTACTTTTGCTTTCTTTTAAGGAGTGCCCAACACCCATTTTTCCAAGTCTCCGGTCGAGCGTAGCAGGCTTATCTGTGCGCGCTGGAGTTCGAAGTTCACGTCTTGCAGGGAAATAAAGCGTTCGCTCAGTTGAGTGCGGGCGTCATCCAGATCGTGCAGGTTCGCCGTGCCCGCGTCCATACGGGTTTGAACGGCGGAAACGGTCTTATCCGCAATTTCGAATTCCAACTGGGCTACGTCTCGAGCCGCCTGGAGTTGCGCAACCGATCGCTGCAGGCGCAGAGTTTCCTCGGAGAGCTGATTTTTCGCCGCCTCGGCCTGCTTGCTGGCCTTGCGTGCGTCCGCCTCGGCGAGTTGAGCTTTGGAGCGCTGGGAGGCATTGAACAGCGGGAAGCGGATGCTTACGCCAACGGTGGCATTGTTTTGCTGAAAAGAATCGGACACGCAAAGAAACTCTCCCAGCGGAGTGACGCAGGGGTGCGAGGGGATGTAGTAGTTCTGGAAGTTGTTAAATTTAGACAGCAAGGCGTACTGAGCGGCGAAATCCAGGCTGGGCCACAAAACGCGGTGTTCTGCTTTCGCGCGCAGGTATTGGGCACGGGCATGTTCCACGGCCGCCTCGACGGCTGGACTGGAACTAGCCGCCACGGGCGTGTTCGGTTCAGGCGCCGCGGGAGGAGTTGGAATCGAATCAGGCACGGTCTGAATGCTGTCCGCGGCAAGTCCCGTAAGCTTGGAAAGGTGTTCGCGCAGGACGTCAGCCGCTCCCTGCGCTTCGGCGATACGCAAGCGCACGCGCGCCGCGGAAAGGTGAGCCCTGGTTTCATCCATTTCGCTGTCAATCCCTTCTTTCACTCGTTGCGCAACCGATGCCTGCATTTTGCTCGATTCGAACTCGGCTTCCTGCAGGCGGGACATGCGTTGCTCCAACTTGGATAGTTCGGCATAGCTCTGCGCGGCATCCTGGATGATCTGGTTTCGCTGGTCCTTACTATTTAGCGCAGCGACTCTGGAATCAACCTTGGCCGCCTTCATGTACTCGCGGAGAGCAGGATTGAACACCGCCGATTGCGCGTTGATGTTGAACAAAGATGGAGCGGAACCTTCCAGGCCAAGAGGGAACCCATAGGACCATCCAAGACCAGCGCCGGTCATGACTTGAGGAATGTAGCTGTTGCGCAGGTCGCTGTAGGCAGCTGCAGCGCGTTGCTCGTCGGCCACCGCGAGGGCGGCTCCGGTAGCGTGAGACAACGCCAGTTCGACGATGCGCTTTAGAGCGATAGGTTCGGCGGACAATGCAGAAGGAAATAATATAAGACTCACTATCAAGGTTAGCGCGCTGCGGCACTGGGTCTTCATTGCGTCCCTCTTCTGAGCTGTGAGCTATGAGCTATGGGCCATGAGCGAACTGTTGCTGCTTTAAAATCACGGCTCCGATGCTTCGACAAACAGTATTGATGCAAGCGAAATTCTAAACGTCCTTCGGGGCGTAGTAGTGATCTTCCTTAAAAGCCAGGTCTGGTTCGGATCGGACGCGCGAAAAGTGCGGGCGCTGCTGCAAGAGTTCTCACGGCTGCAGGCGCACCAGGCTTTCCTTGGCGGGGGCGTCGCCACGCCAGAGACTGAGCGCACCTCGATATTGCTCGACCGCACCTTGCCGATCACCCTGTTTTTCGAGAAGTTGCCCGAGCAGATCGCGCGCCTTGAACGCCGGCCCATGTTCGACTGGGGCAGCGAGATACTTACGAAGCAGACGAATTGCGAGGTCGTAATCGCGATTGGCTCGATACAAAAGCTGAGCAGCATATAGAAGGGACTCGGGACAATCCTGGGGAGCGGCTTCCAGGTGCTGGAAGGCTTGCTGCATGTCATCGAGACGTTGCGCATGAAAGAAGAAGTTTCCTAAGTCGAGCCAGCCTCTTACACCGCCATGGCTGGCGGCAATAGCGTCGCGATAGTGGCGTTCGGCTGCCGCTCGGTCTTTGTTTTTCTCATCGAGGCGCGCCAAAAGCCAGTTGCCCATAGCTGGATTCAGGGACATAAGCGCATCGGCCTGCTGGCGTGCCTTGTCTTTGCCTCCACCCACGATGGATGGCGCTTCAGTGTAAAACTCACCGAGATCTACGCGAGCTTCCCAATTTTTAGGATCAAGCTGGACGGAGCGTTCGAAGGCAAGCCTGACTTTCTTGGCGAAAGTTGCGGCTGAAAGAAAACTGGAGTGCTCCGCCTTCCCACCATACATGCGCCCTAGCCAGTCAAAGTAGAGGCTATTTGCAGGGTCCAGGACTGTGGCACGTTCGCAATGGGGAACCCCACGGTCCCAGTCCTCGATCATGTAATAAGCGCGGCAAAAAAGGTTGTGGCTGGCGGCATCGTTCGGAAAAGCCTTAAGCTGATCGCTCAAAACGTGGATGGCTTCATCAACCTGACCGGCCGCAAGCAATTCCTGAGGAGTTGCCGCGGTGCAGATTTGGCCAGCGAGAAAGAGCACCAGTGGACAGATGAGTCGTAAGATCATTCGTGAACCGTGCCGGGCTTCGCACTTTGCGAAATGACGAAGAGGAATCGAATGTGGATTTGAAATGGTCAAGGCACAATTTTGATCTTTGCGCCATCGACCAGGGGCTTCTGTTCGTCTGCCGGCAAAGCCACTCTGTCGCCGTCCGAAAGTCCCGAGGTGATTTCCACGCGCGTGAGATTCTGCAGCGAAAATGAGACCGTCTGCTGGTGCAGGCGGTCGCCTTCGATTCGGAAGACGTAGGGGCGGCTGTCATCCATGCGCAAGGCGTCGCGCTGCAAGGTAAGGACGTCATTGTGCTGCGCGGTAACGATCGTCACTCCGACATTGATGTTGGGAAGCAAGCGCAGGTCGTTGTTGTCGATCAGGCAAGTAGTCTCACCGACATTGCGATTGCCGCGCAGTTTCACCGTCGCGGGCACGGTGTTTACGCTGCCGTTCCACACGCGGCCGGGTACAGCGTCCCAGGTGATTTCGACCTTTTGTCCGATCTGGAGGCGACCGACGTCGGGTTCATCAACAAAAGCGCGCACCAACACGGTCGACAGATTGGCCTCCTGCAATAGGAGTTCACCGCCTTGCACGAAGGCTCCTTCCTTGACTGGAACGGAGTACACGACGCCGTCGAAAGGGGCAAGAACAGTGGACTTGTGCAAGGAATTCTCGGCGCTTGCATAGGCTGCATCTGCCTCGGTGCTCTGCGCTTCGATGCGGGCGACCTCGGGTGGGGAATAGCGATCCTTCTGCTTTTGCTCGAGCAGGCTGAGGTCGGCTTCAGCGCGTTGCAGAGTATCTTCTGCTTGTCGAACTTCGCCCGCCGATGCTGCGCCTTGCTGCTGAAGCCGTCGGAGGGCATCGACGTTGCGTTGAGCAGTCTCGCGAGCGGAGCGGGCTTTGATGAGCTGGGAATTCAGGGTAATGACTTCTTCCTGAGTGCCTCCTGTTTTGAGGGCGGATTGATCGGCTTGTGCGGCTCTGATCTGCGCCTGAGCGCTGGCAGCCTTGGCGCGAATGTCGGCGTCGTCGAGTTGGACCAGCAGTTGCCCCCTTTTGACACGATCGCCCTCTTTGACGAGCAGGCGCTTGACGGTGGTTGCAATGGGCGCATGCGCTTCGAAGTTGCGTAGTGGCTCAACCTTGCCATTGGTGGATACCAGACTGCGAATGGGGCCACGTTGAGCCGTGGCAACACGCACCTTCAAAGGAGTGCGATGAAGGCTCGAGTAAAGGATGAGGAGAGTTACAGCGGCTGCCAGTGCGATCCCAAGCCACCGCCGGCGCGACGGTGTATGCGAATTGTTCGTCGATGCCAAACTTATTTTTTCTTCCAGGGACCGGCAGGAATATCTGTAAGTATCAATTTACCATCCCGCGAGGCTCTGACAGCAGGACTGAACTCTCGCGCTCAGGTACCAATTGGATGCCCAGAGAACGGGTTCGGCTGCATTCTTCGCCTCGAGGTGCAAGCGAGAGACGGCCGCACAAGCTATGAGACGTAGCAAGCTACGTCTCTACTGGGGAGATAGAATACGAGGATGTCGAATTCGCCACGTTACACCCCTGAACACGCTGCCGCAGGTCTGGACTACAAATTTTCTTCGATCGAAACCTGGCCGAACCAGTTTCCGGGGTACGAAATTGTCGTCGACGATCCGGAGTTCACATCGGTTTGTCCGAAGACCGGGCTGCCGGACTTTGGGGTGCTCAAAATCCGTTACATGCCTGACAAAAGCTGTCTGGAGCTGAAATCTCTAAAGGAATATTTGCAGTGTTATCGCAACCTGGGAATTTTTCAGGAGAATGTTGTCAACCAGGTGCTGGACGACGTAGTGAAGTGGGCGAAACCCGTGTGGGCGGAGGTGCGGGGAGAATTTCGGCCTCGTGGCGGCATCTCGACGACAATTGTTGCGCGCTGGCCTCGACCTGCTAAATAAGATTCATCACAGAGGACCACAGAGAAAAGCGCGCTTCGTAACCGTTCGTGTACCGTGGTTCACGAGTCACGACAGACTGCACGTGGCTGCATGCTATATTCGCGAGACCTGTGTCCCAGAACAACCTGCAACCTCGGACGGCGCTGATAGTTTTGACGGCGCTCAATCTGCTTAATTACGCGGACCGCAATGTGCTATTTGCGGTGCAGCCGCTGGTGCAGGATGAGTTTCATCTCTCCAAAGAGCAGATTGGATATCTGACTAGCGCCTTCCTTGGTTTCTACATGATTGCGGCGCCGTTTGTGGGGCCGCTGGCGGATCGCTATTCGCGGAAGCTGATTATTGTTTTGGGAGCGATCTTCTGGAGCGGCCTGACTTTGCTCACTGCGGTCACGCATACCTACACCGAATTGCTGGTTCGTCACACGCTGGTAGGGGTAGGTGAGGCAACATTCGTCACCATTGCGCCTACTTTTGTTGCCGATCTTTTTGAAGAGAAGAAACGTGGGCGGATTCTGGGTGTTTTCTATCTCGCGATTCCCGTGGGATCCGCTGCTGGGTATCTGCTCGGCGGTTATCTGGCGCCCGGGCATGGGTGGAGGTTTCCGTTCTACATCGCGGCGGTGCCGGGTTTTGTGCTTGCCCTGATTGTGTCGTTCCTGAAAGAACCAGAGCGCGGGCACTTTGATTCGCTGCAGGAGACTCCAGAGCGGGGCACAATTCTGGGACTTGCAGGGAATTGGGCATTCATCACCGCTACGCTGGGAATGGCGGCAATGACGTTTTCGCTGGGCGGAATTCAGGTTTGGATGCCGCAGTTCTTGTACAGCGAGCGACATTACACCCTAGAGAAAGCCAATCTGATGTTCGGAATGATCATTGTGGTCGACGGCATTGTGGCTTCCCTGGCAGGAGGATGGCTGGGCGACTATTTGCTGCGGCGCATGAAGAGTTCTTACTATCTAGTCTCGGCTGCGAGCATGTTGCTGGGCGTACCGGTCATGATTGTGGCGCTGTTTGCTAAAGGGCCTTTGATGATTCCGGCAATCGGGGTGGCCGCCTTTTTTCTGCTATTGAATACCGCGCCGCTGAATGCGGCGGTGATTAATTCTGTCGGGGCACACATCCGGGCTACAGCCATCGCGGTGAACATCTTCATCATTCATATTCTGGGTGACGTTCCTTCGCCGACGATGATGGGGTGGGTAGCTGACAGGAAGTCGCTGCAGGCGGCATTTATTCTGCCGGTGATCGCCATGGGGATTTCGTCTGCCATACTGTTTTACGGGACGAAGTTTGCGCCTGCGGTGGCGGTGGACGGACCAAAAAGCAGTTAGTGTAGCCGCGGACGCCTCGTCCGCGGTTGGCCGCGATAGCGGGCAATGAGTATGGGTGAAGATTGGGTAACTATTCACTATGTCCCGGCACGCTCGCTTCGCTCGCGGGGCGGACGAGGCGTCTGCCCCTACACAGGCGAAAGGGCGCGAAGGAATCTCGTTAGTCCTCACCGATGACTTACTTCTACTGGATAGCGGGAATAATCTTGGCGCTCGCTTGGGCTTCGCGCATTGTGGATGCTGCGTTGGGAATGCCTGGCGTGGCCGACGTTTCATTGCCGCAGTGGGATCTCAATCCTGTACTGCCTTCGGGAAATCCTCGGGTTTCCATCATCGTTCCTGCCCGCAATGAGGAAGAGACGATTGAACAGGCGCTGCGCAGCCTGCTGTCTCTCGACTACGACAATTACGAAGTGATCTCCGTGAATGACCGGTCTACCGATCGGACGGGTGAAATCATGGAACGGTTGGCGGCAGAGGACCACTTTTCGGGAAACTCTCTTCGAAGTCAAAATCCCCACCCTCTCGCTAAAAACGCGAGAAGGGTGGGGCACCCTCGTTCTAGTCGCCTTTCTTCTCCTCTTTCCATTTCTCATCCTCTGCGAGTGATTCATCACACTTCGTTGCCTCCGGGATGGCTAGGAAAGACGCATGCCATGTGGACGGCGGCTCAGCAAGCATCGGGTGAGTGGTTGCTATTTACCGACGCCGACGTTTTATTTCAACCGGATTCCTTGCGGCGGGCGCTAGCCTACGCAGAAAGCCAGCCGGCTGATCACGTGGTGCTGTTTCCACGGATGATCATGAAGAGAGCCGGGGAGTACATGATGATTGCCTTCTTTCAGACCATGTTTATGTTCGGTCATCGGCCCTGGAAAGTTGCCGATCCCAGCACGAACGATCACATGGGAGTGGGCGCGTTCAACCTGGTGCGGCGACGAGTGTACGAGGCGGTGGGCACCTATCAGGCCCTGCGCATGGAAGTGCTCGATGACATGAAGCTGGGCAAGGTAGTGAAGAACTCCGGGTTCGCGCAAAGGAATGTATTTGGCGGAAATTTGATTTCGATCCGCTGGGCACATGGGGCATTTGGCATCGTCAACAATCTGACGAAGAATTTCTTTGCCGTGCTCTCGTTTCAGTGGTGGAGAACATTGCTGTCTGCATTCGGACTGGCATTCTTGAACTACGGGCCATTCCTGGGGTTGTGGCTGGCACATGGATGGGCGCGAATTCCGTATGCCATTGCACTGGTCTCATTGTTTCTGATTTATGTGGGGATGTCGTGGCGGTCGGCAGTTCCGCCGTACTACTTCTTCTTGCATCCGGTGAGCACGACGCTTTTTATTTACACCCTGCTGCGATCCATGATTCTCACTTTATGGAACGACGGGATCGTGTGGCGGGGGACAAAGTATCCGCTGCAGGAGTTGCGCAAGGGGATGGTCTAAGTCATTCGCGTCGCTCGTCCCCTTCCACATCATTGCCGTATGTAGTAGTACTGCCTGGTTTTTGAGGCTTGGCTTTTCTCGGCTTCTTGCCGGGATAGAGGCGGCCGGCGCTGAAGCGGCCGCGAGTTTCTACGTCATAACTTTTGGGCAGTGGCGGAATCATGGCGGCGCCGCCTTCGATCTGGCTAATGCGGCTGAGGATGATTTCGGGCCGCCCGTCATACATCTTCAGGGCTCCGCGGATTTCGATGGTGCGTCCCACGAGATGCCGCACGTCGCCTACGTCTTTCAGGTCATTGGCGAAGACCACGACGGTGAACGGACAGGGTATCTGATCTTCGCAAAAGTCCAGGAAGTGGACTCCTTTGTTGCCTACCTTCACGTTGAGGACCTTCCCGCTAACACACTTGGTCTCTCCTATGTGTCGGGCGGCTTCGTGGAGAGAGAGGCAGTCGGCGGCGCTTAGGGGTGGCGCGAAGATGAATATCAGGCACGCCAGAAGATTTGCGATTGCCGCTACGCTCGTGGAGTGCGCTGCCGGGGTTTGCCCGGGCGGACAGCCCAGAGGGGCCGTCCCGTCGTGGGCGCTGCAGGACATATTCTGAGTTTAGGGATGTTCGGAGCAACAATCAGTGACTGGATGGAGAATTACTCGTGCGGAGTTCCAGAACGGGACTGGAGAGCCCCACTTCTCGCGCTTAACATCGCGCAAGAAATGGGGCACCCATGACTCTACTTGAAGGACTTTACGGCTGACGCTTCGTCATCCTTCACGTCGAAAACCGTGTATAGCTTCGTAATCTGGAGCAGGTCGTTCACCTTCTTGGTCAGATTGAGCAGCTTGAGCTCGCCGCCCTGGTTTTTGGTGGTGGTGAAAGCGCTGACCAATTCGCCGATGCCTGAGCTGTCGATGTAGTTGACGTCCTGGAGATTCAGGACGATTTTTTTGTTACCTTTGCCAAGCAGCTCGCGCACGGTGTCGCGAAGAATGACGCTGCCTTCGCCGAGGGTGATGCGGCCGCTGCAGTCTACGATGGTCACGCCATCCACCTGCCGACTACCAACCTTCATGGTCACTGGGAAGCCTCCTTGCCGCCCGCGGTTGGACCGTGGACGTGCTTAATCAGTTTGAGTTCGGTGCCCGCTGAGGATGGTCGAATTTCAACAACATCCATAAACGAGCGCATAAGAAAAATTCCGCGTCCGGATGTCTTTAACAGATTTTCCGGCGCCAGGGGATTAGGAATTTTACTGAGGTCCATCCCGGGGCCCTGGTCGCGAATCGTAATAATGAAATCATTGCCAGTCCGCTCGAACGCTAGAGTTACTTTCTTGTCCTTGGCGTAATTGTTGCCGTGCAAGACGGCGTTGACCGCGCCTTCGCGGACGGCCATGGAAATCTGCATTACTTCGTCGTCGCCGAAGCCGAGTTCTGTGGCTATCCGCGTGGCTTTTTCCTCGGCACTATCAATGGTCTCCAGCGAGGAGTCCAGCGTGTAAGAGACCCGTTGCTCGGTCATGGCCATGGACGAAGTGAATGATGAGTATACGGCCAGGGAGGGTGAAATGCGCGCATCCCGCCCATGGCGCATCGCTGGAGGCGATTCCCAGCGAATGCGGTAGTTTGCCTGTGGGAGAGCGAAATTGTCAACGATTTACGGTGAAAGTCTTAAGAAGCAGGCGAGGCTTATAATCTGGCCTCGTGGCGGCGTTCTCAGTTTACGATCTTCGGCGCTGGATGCGGCGCATACTGCTGTGGGGAGTCGTGAGCGCAATAAGCGTGACAATTCTGGCCTACGGGGTGGATTTTGTAGTATTTCGGATCCGGCTTGCCAAAGCGGCGAATGCGTATGGTTCGGTAGTTGTCAGTCACTATTACGCGGTTGCGCAGAAGAATGGGAAGACCCAGTTCATCTTCGATCCTCCGGCCCCTGAGACTTGCGTGAACGCTCTGTTTCCTCACGCGGGAGCGCAGCCCTGCTGGTATCTGCAGCGGCATTTGCAGCAGCGGACTGACATTTAGGGATCAAGATTCACCACAGTTAGAATGTTGCGCGGTCAGGAACTCAACAACGAGGACTCGATGTCTAGAAGATTTGCGGTTTATTTACTGCTGGCGGGGGCGATGGGCCTGAGTTGTGCGACGCTGGCTGCCAGTGCGGATTCGTCCGATCCCCGGCTGCAAAAGGCTTACAAGTTCCAGCAGGGTGGGTGGACGTACGTGCATCTGGAGGGGACCCCTTCGGACGTTGGATACCAACATGGATCTCTACTGGCGGCGGAAATTGGCGATGCGTTTGAGGCGATCAAACTCTTCGATACGCACCAGTCGGGGCGAGATTGGGAGTTCTTCCGCAAAGCGGCGCGGGAGATGCTTTGGCCGCACATTGATGTCGAGTATCAGCAGGAGTTGCAGGGCATCGCCGATGGAGTGAAAGCGAACCGCGTGAATCTGGACGTTTGGGATATTGTCGCGCTCAATGCTTTCGAAGAGGTGCCGGATTACTACCTGCCATGGCTCGCAAAGCAGCAGAAGACGGCAAAAAATCCTAACTTGAAAGCTCCCGGGAATTGCAGCGCGTTTATCGCCACGGGAAACATGACGAAGGACCATCAAATCGTCATTGCACACAACAACTGGACCAGCTACCTGGCGGGCTCACGCTGGGTAATTATCTTCGACATCCAGCCTGAGCGCGGCAATCGAATTTTGATGGATGGCTTTCCGGGAGTGATCACCAGTGATGACGATTTCGGGGTGAACTCGGCAGGGATGATGATCACGGAGACCACGATTACGCAATTTGAAGGCTGGGACCCCACGGGCAAACCGGAATTCATGCGGTCGCGCAAAGCCATGCAGTATGCCAACAGCATTGATGAGTACGTGCGCATTATCAAGGAAGGAAATAACGGTGGGTACGCGAATGACTGGCTGATTGGAGATCGAAAGACGGGGGAAATTGCCTATCTCGAACTGGGGCTGAAGAACACTCCGGTCTGGCGCACCAAGGACGGGTATTTTGTCAGCTCGAATTTTGCCCGCGACCCGAAGGTGATCAGGGACGAGACTACATTTGATCCGCATGATACTTCTTCCTCCCCGAATGCGCGGCATGCACGCTGGGAAGAGATCATGAAAGGAGCGAAGGGGAAAATCGATGTGAACATGGCGCAACAATTCCTTGCCGATCATCTGGACACCTTCGAGAAGAAGGAGGATGCAGACGAGCGCTCGCTGTGCGGGCACGTGGATGTGTCGCCCCGCGGGATCAAGGAGTGGGGCTGGAGTGCCTACAATCCGGGCGGAGCTGTGCAGGGAAAAGCGGCGGACAGTGGTATGGCCGCGAAGATGAGCTTCGTGGCACGGGCAGGGCATCCCTGCGGAGCCGATTTTCTGGCCGCCGATTTTCTGCAGGGCCATCCCGAGTTTTCCTGGCAGAAGCCTCTGCTACGGGATATGAAGGCTGGACCTTGGACGGTGTTTACGGCGGGACAGAAACAAGCGCAGTGATGCTCGAGCAGCGTCCCTCAGAAAAACCCCGCTCAAGCGAGCTTGAACGGGAACCCATCCCTCAATACCGTGAAGAATCCGGGCTACCCGCTCATCAGCGTACGGTCACATTGATAGTCTGATCTCCGTATGCTCCAATGCTGTCCCAGCTGCGGACAGTCACCCGGTGCGTTCCCGGCGTCAGTTGGAGGTTAGCGTTGAGTGTGTTTCCGTAATTTTGACGATTGGCGACTCCAGAATCGACATAGATCGTCCACGCGGCAATCGGTTTCGAAGAAGTTGCCGTCGCCGATACATTGATGCTGGAGGCGACCTGCGCAGCATTCAGAGGGTTGCTGATGTTGACAGCAACCGGCCTCACGTTGACCTTGAAAGCCTGACTTCCATACGCGCCGCTTGAATCCCACGCTCGAATCACTATCGTATGCGCGCCGACCGCGGCCGCGATACTGGGCGCGATCGAGTTCACGGCTCCGGCGTGATACTTGCCTACTCCATCGACGTAAACCCACCATCCAACGATTGAACGGCCGGAGAGGGCGCTTGCGAAAGCGTCAAGCCTGATCGGGGAGATCACGTTCGACGCGATCATGGGCTTGGACACCGTGATTGCCGGATTCGCCGTTGCGGTAACTGTGAACGTCTTGCTGCCGTAGGCATTCGAGGTGTCATAGGCCCGCACGACCACATTGTGCTTGCCCTGCGCGAGAGGAACGTGGAGGCTGATTCTGGATGTGGCTCCGGCAGTGAGCGCAGTTTTGCCATCCACCTGCACCAGCCAGTAACGAATGCTATGCCCCGGAGTTGCAGAAGCTGCTGCCTGCAAATTCAGGGGCGAGCCGCTGGACGTATTGTTGGAGGGTGTAGCGATAGAGACGGTTGGGCTGGCTGTCGAAGTTGTGAGCTTGAACGTGCTATCGCCGTACGCTCCCGAGGTGTCCCAAGCACGCACGACTACTGTATGGGTCCCGGGACTCATTTTGACTAACGGACTGATGTAGGAGACTGCCCCACCGTTGTACAACCCGACGCTATCCACGTAAATCCACCATCCCGTAATGGCATGGCCTGGACTCGGAGAGGCAGTGGCGTCGATCTGAACAGGCGAGCTCTGGGATGTACCTGGTGCGGGGGAGTTGACGATAACCTGAGGCTTGGTAGCGGTAGTGGTGGTAAAGAAATCTGCCATAGCGGCCGCATTGGCCGACGCTCCCGGATATGACTTCACCCCAAGGCTGTCGAGAATGGTGCGCAGGGCATTTTCGTGCCTGTAAGGAACGGAGGACACAGTGTGCGGCTTTACTCGAGGCCCGATCAGGGCAGTGTAGACGGAAGCTCCGCAGCCGCTGTTCGTGCCGCCTCCACACTCGTCAAAAGTCACAATGGCGAGACCTGAACCTCCAGCTTTGAAATCGGGCAGGTTCAGAACAGGCCCCAGATGGCTGCTTAGGAATTGGTCGGCCGCCGTGAGTTTTTGCGCCTCGCTGCAACTGGACATGCCGACAGGACAGTCGTGGGCGTCATGATGGCCGTCAGGAACAATGATGGTAAAGCGCGGCAAGGTGCCGTTCTGGATGTCGGTGCTCAGGTGGGAGAGATCGACGATTCTTCCAGCAGAGCCATTAACGTTTTTGATTACGTCACTGTACCAGGTCGCTCCATTGTGGCGGCGGTAGTAGGCAGTGCCGTTGTGGTTGTCCGGAGTGGTAACCGTGCCTCCGGCGGCAGCGTAGGACTGGGCATAAACTTTCCAGGAGATTCCCGCGTTGTTGAGCACGCGGAAGATATTGTTGTCGGTGATTGCATCGGTGGTGCTGGTTCCCGGGTAGAAGCAGTTGTTGCCATTGCAGTTGAAATCGTGGGTTCCGGAGGGAAGAGAGCAATGGGCTCCGGAATGACAACTGCCGGATGCTAACCAAAGATAGTCCAGAAGCGATCCGCCATTGTCAGACTGGTATTTCGTGGCGTAACCGTACGCATTGCCATGGCTGATCAGCCAGGGCATATTGGCTTTCACGCTGCTGTAACTTGAGTTCTCGTCGATCACCAAGACGACGTGCTTGGATGACGGTACCTGCGCAAACGCTTTGGCAACGAGACAGATCAGTACGATGACAGCAGGCAGAGCTCTCCCTGCTCTTGTAAACGACATCACGTCCCCCTAAATTTCGCCTTACATGCCCCCCTGCGCCCGACACGGATGCGCAAGGTCGTATTGGAAGTGAACTTTGCTTGCGGTGCGGGAAGTGTAACTAAGCTTGCTTACCGGCGAATAAAAAAAAGCTTCCAGGAGAAATCACTAGTTGTACAACCAGGCTGGGAATCGAGATTCAGTAGCGCCGGAACAGGCTATTCGCTGACCGAGCAACCGCAATCCGCCGGCACGACGTGAGCGAGCAGGAAATCAGCGACGCGCTTATAAGCATCAATCTGATTTTCCACGCGGGCGAAGCCGTGTCCTTCGTTGTCGTAGATCTTGTATTCAACCGTGCCACCCCGCTTTTTGATCGCATCGACCACCTGCAGGGTTTCGGATTTGGGACAACGGGGGTCGTGGCCGCCTGCGAGGAGCAGGAGCGGCGCCTTGATCTGGGCGACGAAGTTGATCGGAGAACGATCCTCAAATAGTGCTTTGTTCTTGACTGGGTCTCCCATAGTGGCCAGGTCGCTTTGGCAAAGTTCCGCATCTTCTTTTTCGATCTCCGTGAACCAGTTCACAAAGGGAACAATCGGGACGCCCGCAGCCCAGATCTCGGGAGCCTTCGTGACGGCCATCATGGTCAAGTACCCTCCGTAGCTTCCGCCCATGACCGCGATTTTCTTGGGATCAAGGTGGCCGGTTTGTTTGATGAAGTCGACTCCAGCCAGTACGTCCTGCAGATCGCCGCCGCCCATGTCGAACAAGTTGGCCTGCTGGAACTCCTTGCCATATCCGGTTGAGCCGCGGTAGTTGGGGGCGAGGACCATGTATCCCTGGTTGACCGCGAATTGAATGAGCCGGTTGAACGAGTTCATGGTTTGCGAGGTCGGGCCGCCGTGGATGAAAACGATGGCGGCATTCTGGCCATTGCGCGCCATATTGAAGGGTACGTAAAGAAAGGCGGAGACTGTCCACTTGCCGTCGCGGCTGGGATAGTGAATGAGATAGGGCTCAACCAGATCGTCCTGTCGGATTCCAGCCAACAGGGAATGAGTGATCTGCTGCGATGTATGTTTCGCGATGTCGTAAAGCCAAATATCCGCGGGGTATGTTGGACCGTTGTGGATGTAGAGCAGGCGCAACCCGTCTGGAGTGAAAGGGGAATCCGCCCCTGCCGGCTGGTTCACTCCGTTCGGAAGGTTCAGTTGGGTAGATTTTCCGCTGCCGAGGTCGTGAAGGTAGATGTTCTCAATGCCGTCGACGTTGGCGCTAAAAACGATCTGGTTGCCGGAAGGAGAGAAATTGTGGCCGCTCATTTCCCATTTGTCACTCGTGAGCCACTCGATCTTTCCTGGGCTTAAGACGCCATTTATTGCGCCCTTCGTGCCAACATCCAGCAGCCCTATATTCTTGTATCCATTCTTCGCGTTCGATGTGAGAAGTATCTTTATCCCGTCCGGAACTGGTCTTGGATCAATATCATTCGCGGCATAGAGTTGTTCTCCCTGATGCGGGGTCAGCAGGGTACTCTTTCCTGTCTCGACGTCCGCGACAAAGATATTCGAATCTGTGCCCTTCGCTTGCTCCTGCGTGTAGACGATGTACTTGCCATCCTTGGACCAGATCGGGTCGTGATTTCCTTTGTCCTGCGGACTGTTGGTGGTGATGTGCTTCACCTGGCGCATCACCATGTCGTAGACATCGATCTCGTACGCGGCTGAACTCTTGGGCTTCACTTCGTAGGCGAGATAACGAGCATCAGGGGACCACGTTGGATTTTGCTCGGCAATCTCGCGCGTCTGCGTAAGGTTTACCAGCTTTCCGGTTTTCGGTGAGACCAGGAAAATATCCCACTGCTCGTCGCCATCGTAGTCGGATTGGTAGGCGATCCACTTCCCGTCGGGGGACCATGCCGGAGAAGATTGCCTGTGATCGCTGACGGTCAACTGCACCGGGAAGCCCCCATCAGCAGGAACTAGCCAGAGATTGTTGCGTCCGCTCATGTTGGAGATGAACGCGACGCTCTTTCCGTCGGGAGACCACGTGGAACCGCCGATTTGGCGCGTCATGTACAGCTTTTCGATGGTCAGGCTACGGGGCTCAATTTGAGCGTTCGGCTTCGACGAGATCTGCTTCGGATCGGTGATCGCTTGCGGGGCAGGCAGAGTTTGCGCTTGAGCGGCTGCCAAACTCATGAACACGACGAGGGTGAAAAGGGCGCGGCGCATGGCGCGGAACCTCAGGGTGATGTAGAAAAGAAAGTCTAGCAGAGAGCTTTGAGGGCCTGGGCGAAAGAGCTATTGTGATTTATTTGGTGCGTCACTGCTCCTTTGCAGTGCGCTGCTATGCGCGATTTGCGGTGCGTCGCTCGGAGTCAAAAAACCCACCCTCTCGCAAAAAACGCGAGAAGGGTGGGGCACCCTCAGGGCATTATTTCCGGATCGACAGCGATGAGTTCTCTCAACTGAAAGGGGATAGCCGAGTGCTAGAGCTTTGCATTCTTGTGCATGTCGACCGTGCTCCAGGTCTTGTCACCGGCGTGGCAAATATTTTCCAGCGCGCAGTCGACGCATTTGGGCTTGCGGGCAAAGCATAACCCGCGGCCGTGCCAGATGACCTGGTGGGAAAACAAAATCCAGCGATCACGAGGCAGAATTTTCAGGAGGTCCTGCTCGATTTTCTGGGGCTCATTCTGTTTTGTGAGTTCGAGGCGGCGTGAGATGCGGTGCACGTGAGTGTCTACTACCACGCCCTCGGCTTTTTTGAACCAGGTGCCGAGGACCACGTTTGCGGTCTTGCGGGCGACACCGGGAAGAGTGAGCAACTTTTCGATTTCCTGCGGGACGTGGCCGCCGAATTCAGAGACAATTTGTTTGGCCGCGCCGACTACTGCCTTTGATTTATTCCGGAAGAATCCAGTGGAGCGGACATCGGGTTCGAGTTGCTCGGGGGTGAGCGCGGCGAAAGCCTGAACCGTGGGATATTTCCGAAAGAGCTCGGGCGTCACGCGGTTTACGTTCACGTCCGTGGATTGTGCGGAAAGAATGGTCGCAACCAGCAACTCCCACGCGCTCGCATGCGTGAGGGCGCAGGTCACTTCCGGATAAAGTTGATTCAGGCGCTTCAGGATATCCTCGACCCGTTCGGGCGCGACCGGGTTGTAGGCTTTTGCTTGCCCTTTCTTCTTCGCGGATTTTGGCGACATATCCCCGGCGATGTTTGTTTTTGGACGCGCGCCTTGAAACTTCGCTGTTTCCCTCTGGGCGGATTTCGCGGACGATGGTGTCCGCGCTATACGTACTTTGTCCTGGCGACCGGTTCGAGCGGGTTGTCGGGGAGCGAGTCCTCTCGGCATCGAATTCGTTTCCTTGGCTGAACGATCCCTCATCATAACAACGCGTGTCGCCGATCTTCTACTCGCTTCTTGCAAATGCGAGAGGTGGCGCCGCCGCTATCCTGGCGCGTCGCCAATGTGAGAGGGTCCTATAAGCCCCATGTCCGTCGGTAACCACGACAGCAATTGACGGTCCCATGAGACGGTCGGTAGTCTGAAGGTAATTCAATACAAGCAGGCAAAGAATATGGCGGTAAATTCCATCCAACTCGGGCAGGTATGGCGAAGTGATGCTGATGGTCAGGACTATCTCGTGACCAAGGTCTATAACGAAGTTTTCACGCAGTACGCCATGCTCCGCCCGGCAGGCATCACCGCGCCCGATGCGCCCACGGTGCGCATAAAGGTCTCGAAGACTCCGCAGGGAGCCACGCTGCCCGGCTATGCCTTCACGCAGGAAGGGTCGTTCTAGCCCAACCGGCATAGGCGCGGATTTCCGATACACTGATGAAGTACTCAAACCTGGTGCTCAGTTAAGAGCTCTCGGCGCCAATTGACTACTCACTGCTCAGCACAGAGTCCTGTTCGTCCATGACTGAAAAGATCCTCGCAATTCTTTTTGCGTTCATCAGCAAAGTGATGATCGGCACCGGATATTCCGGGATCATGATTCTGATGGCAATTGAGTCCGCGTGCATCCCTCTGCCCTCCGAGTTGATCATGCCGTTTGCCGGATACTTGGTGTTTCAGGGGACATTCAAGCTGTTTTGGGCGGCCACTGCGGGGGCGATCGGGTGCAATCTAGGATCGCTGGTGGCATACGAAATCGGATGTTACGGCGGCCGTCCACTGGTCGAGCGCTATGGCCGCTGGATTCTCATGGGACGCCGCGAGCTTGACTGGGCGGACCAGTTCTTCGGGCGTTGGGGATACCTGGCGGTATTCGTTGGACGGTTGCTTCCGGTGATTCGAACTTTCATTGCCCTGCCGGCAGGAGTTTCGCGGATGCCGCGCGGACGATTCCATCTCTACACGTTTCTGGGATCATGGCCATGGTGCCTGGCGCTGGCCTGGTTCGGGATGAAGATGGGCGAAAATTGGCGAGAAATGGGAAAGTATTTTCATAAATTCGACGCCATCATCGGCGTTGTAATCGTCGCCGCCGTCGTCTGGTTTGTGTGGAGTCACTGGCAAAATCGGATCACCAGTCCGCCGTCCGCAAGCAACCTTTAATTGCTCCAACTGCCTGGCGGCAACATTGTGGTACTTTGTTCGTCGCTGATGTCCAGGCAGGTTTCTTTACGACAGCAATCGTTCTTTGAATTCCGGTTTGAGGAGAGTTTCGTGATAGCAAGACGCTGCATCGCCGCCGCTCTGCTGTGCGTAGCCGTTTCTTTGCCCATCAGCATGCAACCTCAATCTTCGGCCGCTTCCGATAAGCCCTTTGTGGTCGAGTACTACTACAAATCGAAATGGGGGCATGCCGACGAGTTCCTGAAGCTTTTTAAGAAGAATCATTATCCGCTGTTGAAGAAGCAAGTTGAGATGGGCAGGATGGTGAAAGTGTGGATGGATCAACCGCGCTATCACACCACGGAAGACGGGCGCTGGGATTATCGCGTGACCATTGTCTTCAAGAATGCGACTGTCGCCAATGAAGCGTTCGACGAGGACGCGCTTAAGAAGCAACTCTGGCCCGACCAGGATACTTACAATCGCGAGGAACAACGGCGATTTGAGATTGTAGACGCCCATTGGGACTTGCCGGTGAAGACGGTCGATCTCGACACCAAGCCGTAAGGCATCTACGGGCAATCATGAATCTGCACAAAAAATGTTCATGAAAGTTCGTGTGTTCAGTTTCTGTCTTGATCGAGTTTGAGGTAATTGGCGATTAGCTTTTCGTAGAACTTCCAGGGGAGAATGCGCTTCATCGCGAGTTGCATCTTTGCATCGCGGCCCACCAGATAGCGCAGTCTGGGATTTGGATTCTGTGCGATCGCAACAATGGCGTGCGCGACTCTAATGGGATCGGCTTTTGGAATTTTGCCGATTACCTCGCGCATGCGCAGGCTCCGCTGATAATTGGGCGAGGAGTTCTTCTTTGCTTCTTGTCCCATGACTGCTCCGCTGGTCCAGACGCCGGTATCGAAAGCACCCGGTTCAACGAGCACGACTTTGATCCCGAGGGGATTCACTTCGAGCCGCAACGATTCGCTCCAGCCCTCCAGCGCATGTTTTGAGGCACTGTAGCTACTCACCGAGATCGCCCCCTGCAGGCCGCCAATGGACGAGATCTGGATGATGTGCCCCGAATGCTGGCGCCGCATCACTGGCAGCACGGCCTTGCTCATTGCGACCGCGCCAAAAAAATTGGTTTCGAATTGGAGACGCAGTTCCTGTAATTGGATATCCTCGGCAAAGCCGCCGACCGCAAACCCGGCGTTGTTCACCAGCACGTCAATTCGCCCGTAGTCGCTGACAGCGGCATCGACAAAGGCCCGGATCGCGTCGAATTGAGTCACGTCTAACTCGCGAACATCGATCCTGTCCAAAACTCCTGCCGCGGCTCCCGCGTGATCGAGGCGCTCGCGTTTCCCAGGATTCCTCATGCTGGCCAGGACGCGAAACCCAGCCTTGGCCAGTTCGACCGAGGTCAGCAGGCCGAAGCCGCTCGAAGCGCCCGTGATCAAAGCAACTTTTTCATCCATCGCATTGGTGTATCACAGCCCAAGAAACGGAGTGGAATCCTGCCTCCTGAAGTGGGACAATAAGCGTAGGCCATCCGTTGCTACGGCAAGTTGCGGGCTTCAAGGAGGTCTCATGCTGGCGACACGGCAGCGCTTATCCCGTAATCCCTATTTTCATTTCCATCCTTTGCACACTGCTTTTTCGCTTTTGGGTGCGCTCATTCTGTTCGGGATGATGATTTGGTTTCTTGCACTCCCGGCGCGCTGAGGGCGAAGCAATCCCCGAGAAAATCCAAAGGGCGTTTTATCGCCCATTTTTGTTCTCTGAGAACTCCGCGATGCACGAGCTCCGAAAAAGATGTGAAACGTTCGTAACTATTGCAAAGGAATTCCTTTCTCCCTGGCATCGAAATTTGCAATTAGACAGAATCTCTACCAAATCGATAATGTTGCAGCATGGAACCCATTATCTCTGTTGAGGATTCACACATAGATGTATTGCATGAAATCAGCGTGCGTCTGAGTGGGGCGGACGGATTTCATGAAGTTCTGAGCCGCGTCGTCGATTTTGCTTCCGGGTTGGTCAAGTGCGATGCCTGCCTGATTTATGTCCTCGAAGGTGACGAACTCGTTCTGCGCGCCTCAAAGAATCCACACCCGGACGTGGTGGATCGTCTGAAGCTGCGCTTGGGGCAGGGGATTACCGGATGGGTCGCCGCACATCGCGAACCAGTGGCCATTCCGGAGAAGGCTGCACAAGATCCGCGCTTTCAGTTTTTCCATGAGTTGCCGGAGGATAGCTACGAGGCGTTCCTGTCGGTGCCGCTGATGTGCCGGGGCCGGGTGGTGGGTGTGGTTAACTTGCAGCACCGCCAGCATCATGTCTATCGCCGGCGCGAAATTCGCATGATCTCGACCATCGGTTACCTGGTGGGTGCGGAGATCGAGTTGGCGCGGCTGGAAGAAGCGAATTCTACTCTCGCTGACCAGTTGCAGAGGCGAAAGCTGGTCGAACGCGCCAAAGGCATTCTGCAACGCGATCTTGCTCTCAGCGAGGAGCAAGCCTACCTGGCCCTCCAACGTCAGAGCCGGCAGAAGCGGCGTCCCATGAAGGAAATTGCAGAAGCCATCGTGCTGAGTGACGACGTGAGAGGAAATTCTCAAGGACAGCCAACCTAGCCAGCCACTCATCGTCTTTTTTAATCGTGGCTCAAAGCAGAAGGGCGGAGACTCTGCTGAGTTCCGCCCTTTCTTACTTCGCCGTTGACTACTGGCCGGACGGTGCGCTCCCCGCAGCCTTGGCCAACTGCTTTTCTGATGGATGCGAAGGAGTGGGGAAGTAGAGCGTCAGGTCAAAATCCGGCAACTGCATGGAACTGACATAGCTGCCATCGGGAGAGGACGCAAGTACCAATTGGCTTGGATCCGTTCCTTTGCTGCGTGCAGTGCTCGGAACCAGCACGAGAAATCCTGCGCGCGGCCCGCTCAGTTTGCTCAGAGTCAGGATGGGCGCAGTGCTGTTGGGGTCAAAGGCGAATGCATATTCTCCAGCGGGAACCTTCGCGCTGCCCCAACGCACGTCGTGGGTGAGCATGAAACGTCCGCGAGCCGCTTGCTGTGCGAGGGAGGAAGTTGGAACGAAGGTGAACGCGACTGCTGCCAGGATGGCAGCGTGACCGAATTTGCGAATTGAAGTCATGGAGTCTCCATTCTGCCGTCGTTTCGAGAACGACCAGGCAAGTCTGACGAGCACGCTGTCCGCGAAACACACGGATCGCATGGGCTCAGGCTGTGGTGGAGAACGACAAGGTCAGGAGATGGGCAGTGCCGCTAACTTAGCGGGCAAGCCATCAGCGACTTCGCTGGGACCGGCCGCTCAGCTGGCTGCGAAGTGATTTCATCATGCAACACGCATGGCGCAGACGTCCAATTCAAAGAATTGATAGCAGCGATTGAGACTACCCGCGCGACTTTCGTGCTTCCGCGGACAATGTAGGCTGGAGCCACCCACCAACCGTTGGAGAAAGATGTGCACAGTCCCAGCCGGCCTGGGAAAAATAGTCCCGAGCAGGGAACTGGCTGATCTCAAAGTTCGGAGGCGAGGAAAGTCTCAGGCGTAGTTCGATTGAGCGACAGTACCAAGCCCGGCGGTTTGAGGCCGCATTCGTGCTGCGAGTGAGTACACCTCGCAGCTGGTTGGGCCCAGTTGACGCTCCACGATCACTAACTGACCATCCTTCGACTCAGCGCGACGATGTGTTTCCAGCCTGGCACCACTGAAAAAAGTGAGCGGTGCAGAAACGGTGAACTGGGACATGCCGCCATACTGCTCCAGGCATTGCTCGAGCGTGCCAAAGAAACATTGTGCGTGCTTGTTTCGGGGGTCCATGCGGTTGCTCCTTCAACTCCTCCGCACTTTCCAAAGGGGAGGAAAGCCAAGCGATGTAGGGACGTATGGGTACAGTACCACGCAGAAACTCAGTAGGCCAGTACAGTGAATGCTGTATTTAATCAGAAGTTCATACGGGATTCCCGGAATGGGTCCGCGAGACATCGTACCAGCCACTCGCCGCGGATTGCCCAAATTCCCGTCGTATGAGAATATCTCTTGTTCCACTGGTGGCAAGCCACCGCCACCAAGAAAAGGAGATCCGTGTATCAAAAGCGTCCAGGCGTATTCATGGCTGACTGGTGGGATGCAGATGGCCGCCGTCATCGTAAACAATTTTCCTCCGCGTCCGGCGCACGGGAGCACGAGCACCGGGAAACTGCGCTCGCTCATGCGGAGCGCGCCAGCCGGGAGATGAAGCTGGCGGCCCGCAGTGGCGCCGGTAGACGCTCGTCGTCACCGAAGCGAGAGGCGGCGAGCATCGAACCCGCCAAGGGCAAATTAGGAGTCATGATCCCTGGCATGGGAGCGGTGGCTACTACATTCGTGGCGGGGGTGGAAGCGATCCGAAAAGGAATCGCCAAGCCAATTGGATCGCTGACCCAGATGGGCACGGTGCGGGTTGGCAAACGCACTGATGGCCGCTCGCCCAAGGTAAAGGAGTTTGTTCCACTGGCTGCGCTGGACGACCTGGTGTTTACCGGCTGGGACATCTTCGAAGACAACATGTATGAAGCTGCTTCCAACGCCGGTGTTCTGGATTACCGCTTGCTGGAGCAATTAAAGCCATTCCTGTCCTCGATCACCCCACGGGCCGCAGTGTTCGATCATAACTACGTGAAGAAAATCGATGGCCCGAATGTCAAAAAAGGTAAGTCGAAGATGGATTTGGCCGAACAACTCAGGCAGGACATCCGAGATTTCAAGAAATCTAGCGGGGCCAACCGGCTGATCACAATGTGGTGTGGGTCGACCGAGTCTTATATTGAGCCGACTGAGGCGCACCAGTCGGTGAAGGCCTTCGAGAAGGCTTTGCGAGAAAACGACGAGATGATCGCTCCGTCAATGATGTATGCATATGCGTCGTTAATGGAAGGCGTGCCGTTCGCCAATGGGGCGCCGAACCTGAGCGTGGATCTTCCGGTCATGCTTGAGCTCTCGCGGAAGAACGAGGCCCCGATCTGCGGCAAAGACTTCAAGACCGGGCAGACGCTGATGAAGACCGTGCTTGCGCCAGCCTTCAAGGCGAGACTGCTCGGACTCAGCGGATGGTACTCGACGAACATCCTGGGCAATCGCGATGGCGAAGTGCTGGACGATCCGGGGTCATTTAAGACTAAGGAAGAATCCAAACTCGGTGTGCTGGAGCACATTCTGCAGCCCGGTCTGTACCCAGAATTGTATGGAAATATATTCCATAAGGTCCGCATCAACTATTACCCGCCTCGTGGTGATAACAAAGAGGGGTGGGATAATATCGACATCTTCGGATGGCTCGGCTATCCCATGCAGATCAAGGTGGATTTCCTGTGCCGCGACTCGATTCTGGCCGCGCCGATTGTCCTCGATCTGGTGCTGTTTTTGGACTTGGCAAAACGCTGTTCTGATCTGCGTGGGCTGGGCATCCAGGAGTGGCTCAGCTTTTATTTTAAGTCTCCCATGACGGCGCCTGGTCTGTACCCCGAGCATGACCTCTTCATTCAGTTGATGAAGTTGAAGAACACGCTCCGGCACCTGAAAGGAGAGGAGTTGATCACGCATCTGGGACTCGAGTACTACGACTAAGTTGGGAGGGCAGCGGCGGCCGCTGTAACGTCTATGGTCAGATTGAGGTGACCATCGATTGAAACGTCCATTCGGCACATCGTTGAACACGCTGCGCTGAAAATATTGAGATCACACCGGATGCCGGCGTGGGAACAATAAAGGCCTACCACAAGGTTTTCAGTAGAGAACTCCGGCGGATACTCTCGTCGCGTGTGACCAGCGTCAGGCCTTCGGCGCGCGCAGTGCCGCCGATGATTCGGTCCGCAGGATCTCGCGAAAAGTCGTCGGGGAACTGGGTTGCGAGAGCCGCAATCTCCGGGGTTATAGGCCGAACAATTACCCCTTCGATGAGCAATTTGAGCGAGGCCTCAACACTGCCATAACCCACGATTCTACCGCGGGCCAGCAAGGAGGCCAGTTCCCAGATGGTGATGGCTGAGATGGCGATACCATCCTGACGACGGGCGCGACGGATGGCCGAGGCTGCCGCGCGGGAAAGAAACTTGGAATCGTCTACCGCCCAGAACAGAACGTGGCTGTCCAGAAGGATCATCGCGTTGACTCCCAAGCTTCAGGTGGCTCGATGGGCGATTCGATGTCGCCGACTACGCGAAAGACGCCCTTCAGTCTGCCAATGAAGCCGTCTATGTCGTATTCCACGGGAACCAGCTTCGCGACGGGTTTGCCCCGCTTTGTAATCAGCAAGGGCCGCCTGGTGGCGCGTACATCCTCCATTAAGGCGAGGCATTGAGCCTTGAAGGCCGCAGCGGCAATTTTCTTCATGGACACATTGTAGCATACATGGTCACATGTAAGTGACCACGTACTTCACGCTGTCTTCTTCTCTCGTTTGTACTCGTCGAATTTTTCCAGAAAACGATCAATATCTTTCTTTTGCAGGTAGTAGGGAGTGGAAAGGCGCAGTTTGTGCGGATCACCTCCGCGAATCCGAATCTTATGGTTCTTCCAGAGCCAATTCTCGAGATCGCCGCGCTGCACTGGGGGAACGTTCACGCTGACAATGCCGCAGCGTAGAGCGGAGTCGGGGGAAGTCCAGGATTCGGCTCCGCGCCGGATCATCTCAGCGAGGATGTAATCCGCCATTTGCCGGTGGCGCCGCTCAATTCGGTCCATACCGATGTCGTTGGCCAGTTTGATGGACGCGCGCAGGCCCCAGAGTGCGGGAACATTCGAACTCCCGATGCGCTGGAAGCGTTCGGCGCGAATCTTCTTATCGTCCCAGCCCTCGGTAGCGATCGTGTTCCACAGACGGTCAATTACCTCGTCGCGCACGTACAAGAAGCCAGAGCCTTTGGTTGCGAACAGCCATTTGTGTGGGCTGGAAGAATACATGTCGCAGCCAATCTCGTGTACGTTCAGCCGCATCATGCCGGGAACATGCGCGCCATCAACCGCCGAGAGAATTCCCTTGGTGCGCGCCAGCGAACAGAGTTCTTTGGCGGGCAGAACCACTCCAGAGAAAGTAGTGATATGGCTAAAGAACATCACCCGGGTGCGCGGAGTAATGGCGTCATTGAACAGGTTCAGTACGTGGGCGGCATCTTTGACGGGGCGGGGAAGTGTGATCTTTTTGACGACGATCCCGTAGCGCTTGGCCTTGAGATTCCAGGGATGTTCCCCACCGGGATGCTCCTGATCGGTCATCAGAACTTCCTCGCCTGGTTTCATGTCAATGCCATTGGCAATGTAACTATTGGCTTCTGTGGCGTTGCGCAGAAGGGCGATCTCGTCGCGGGTGCAGCCTACGAATTCGGCCAAAGGGTCGCGGAACTCGTTCCAGGGTGCGTAGCCCCAAATGGGATAGTCCTCGGGATCCTGCTGGTCCATCTTTTCGGTGGTGTTATAGCCGTCGAAGATGGCTTTCAGGACGGGAGCCGGGCTGGAACCCACAGTTCCGTTATTCAGGTAGATCTCGTCTTCGGGGATGAGGAACTGGCTTCGCATGCCGGCCCAATAGGCGTCCTCTCGGGAGTCGAGAAGTGAATGGTCCGGAAGGGGAGGTACATTCTGCAACTGGGCGAGAAGACTGCCGCGGAGCGCCAAGGAAGCAGCAACTCCGCTTATGGCGGTCGAGAAAAACTGGCGACGGCTGGGCATGGGCACCCCCGAATGTCGCCGAACTTTATATCACGGCAGGAGATACATTCTGCATTAAATGAGCCGGTCGGATAACCCAATCGAAGGGCTGGAGCGTCTAATAAATGGGCCGAGATAAAGGATTTGCCCTTCCCTGCCGGGCGTATAATCGGGCACAAGGAGTACCCTATGAAATTCAGATGGCTGGCAATCGCGATCGGATTGGCGGCGTTCAGTGTAGAGCCCTGGACATTCGCCCAGGTGCAAAATCCGGCCCAGAATTCCCCGCAGAGCCAGACCCCTGGCAGCGATCCGGATGCGGGTCAGCCTAAGGCTGGCGATGTGCAGAATGCTCCCAAGCAGAAGCCTGCCGCGCTGCCGACTCAAGACGATGCCCAGATCAAGCACAATGGCGGCAAGACCGACATCGATGCGGTCGGAAACCGTAACGTAGGGTGCGGGCGCGGCGTAGGGAACTGGTACTCCGTGGAAGGCCAAGTCGCCCGTGGCCGTCAATATGCGCAACAAATCGAGTCCCAGATCAAATTGATCAACGATCCGGTAATCACGGAATATGTGAATCGCGTGGGGCAGAACCTGGTGCGAAATTCGGACGCGCAGGTGCCGTTTACGATCAAGGTCATCGACTCGGATGTGGTAAACGCGATGGCGCTGCCTGGCGGTTTCTTCTATGTGAACTCCGGACTGCTGCTGGCAGCAGATGAAGAAGCTGAAATGGCCGGGGTCATGGCGCATGAAATCGCGCACGTGGCCGCGTGCCACTACGGGCGCGAGATGACCCGAATGAATCTGTTGCAGATGGCGTCGCTGCCCGCGATCTTTATGGGCGGTGCGCTGGGCTACGGCATTTACGAAGGCATGGGCCTGGGCATTCCCCTGACCTTCCTGCACTTCTCACGCGGATTCGAGGCGGAGGCGGATTACCTGGGCATCGAGTATATGTATCGCGCGGGATACGATCCGTCCGCGTTCGTATCATTCTTCGAAAAAATCCAGGCTATGGAGAAGAAGAAGCCGGGAACGCTATCGAAAGCTTTCGATACGCACCCGCAAACTCCGGACCGGATTGAGAAATCCCAGGACGAGATTCGCAGGATTCTGCCCGCCAAGCAGCAATACGTTGTGACCACATCGGAATTCGACCAGGTGAAGGCGAGACTGGCGGCAATCGAGAATAAGCACAAACTGCTGGACGAGAAGGACGCCAACAAACCAAGCTTGCGGCGCACTTCCAATACCAGCGACAAGTCTGACGACAGCAAAAAAGATGATGATCGTCCGACTCTCAAGCGGCGTGATGATTCCAATTAAAGCGTGTGTTCCTGATTAGACCGGCGGCTTCGGCTGCCGGTTTTGTTTTGTCCGCGGGGTCTTGAGAAGTTGCGGCTGCGCAGGGCTAAAGTCACCTATTGCAGGGCAATGACATCTCATCACCAGTGCCTGTGATCTAAATCACAGATTGCACTTTGGGAACGACTTACGCTCGGCTATGCTTGTGCAAGCACGAGCTCTAAAGGCGGAAACGTTCATGCCAGAAAATACACTGACCATTACGGACAATCGGACGGGGAAGATCTATACGGTTCCAGTGGAGAACGGGACCATTCGGGCAATGGATTTACGGCAGATCAAAAACAGTCCCGAAGACTTTGGACTGATGACGTACGACCCGGCGTACATGAATACGGCCTCGTGCAAGAGCAGCATCACGTACATCGATGGAGATAAGGGAATCCTGCGTTATCGCGGATATCCCATCGAAGTTCTGGCCGAGCGCTGTACGTTTCTGGAAGTAGCCTACCTCCTGATGTTTGGCGAGTTGCCGACTGAGAAGGAGTTGAAGCAGTGGGTTCACGACATTACCCACCACACCATGCTGCATGAAACGACCAAGAAATTCATGGAAGGTTTTCGCTATTCGGCGCACCCCATGTCGATGTTCGTGAGCACGATCGCAGCGCTGTCCAGCGTTTATCCTGATGCGAAGCTGGTGCGGGATCCAAAACATCGCATGCACCAGATTGTTCGCTTGATCGGCAAGGTTCCCTCCATCGCAGCCATGTCGTATCGCCATAATGTGGGCTTCCCCTACGTGTATCCCGACAACGATCTGAGCTACACCGAAAACTTTATGAACATGCTTTGGAAGATGGTCGAGCCGAAGTATGTGGCGCATCCGGCGATTGCGCGTGCCCTCGACATTCTTTTCATCCTTCATGCCGATCACGAACAGAACTGCAGCACCAGTGCGATGCGGTCGGTGGGCAGCTCGGAAACCGATCCTTACCTGGCGGTTGCTTCCGCAGCATCGGCACTCGCCGGTACGCTACACGGCGGCGCAAATGAAGAAGTGCTGAAAATGCTGGATGAGATTGGCACCAAAGATAACGTGCCCGCGTACATCAAGCGCGTAAAGGAAGGCAAGCTGAAGTTAATGGGCTTTGGGCACCGCATTTACAAGAACTACGATCCACGCGCGAAAATCATCCGCTGGAGTGCCGAGCAGGTATTTGAGGTTACGGGACGCAATCCAAAGCTCGACATCGCATTGGAGTTGGAGCGCATCGCGCTGGAAGACGAGTACTTTGTGAAGCGCAAACTTTATCCCAACGTTGATTTCTATTCGGGGATCATGTATCAGGCGATGGGTTTCAGGCCCGAAATGTTTACGGTGCTGTTTGCAATCCCGAGGACGGCCGGCTGGCTGGCCCAGTGGGAAGAACTGATGAACGATCCGGAGCAGAAGATTGCGCGTCCGCGCCAGATCTTTACCGGGCCTGCCGAGCGGGAATTTGTCCCTCTCGACAAGCGCGTTCCCGTGCCCATCCCCGCGGACTACCCGACCCGATAAGTCTGGTGCATGCATATCGGCGGACGCAGGCGTCCGCCGATACCTCAAACATGGTTTCTTCCAATTTCTTTGAACTCTAGGCGGTGTGCTTGGCCAATTCCGCCAGGCGCTCCCGGTGCCGTTCCGGAGAGGTGATGACCTTCATCTCCTGCCAGTCGTAGGCGAATTCTCTGCCACAGTCCAGGCAGACGACGTAGGTTCCGGTCAGAGCGGCGGCCTGGGGGCGGCGTTTCGCTCGGCGGATAGTAACGGGAAAGCTATAACGGGAGTGTCTGCAGCCAAAAAGCGATTCCAGCAGTTTTGCAATCATAACCCACCTTCCATACCTGAGCGGCGTATGTCGAACCTGGGTTGTTCGGCGAGTGTGCGCCCCCTCACGACGACTGCGTGTACGCGATCACTCATCTGCTTAGATTCATGGATTGCCGAAAGGGTTTAGCTTTTCCACAGGAGTGCCGTTGCAAGCCAGAGGCCGGAATGGAACTGGCTGGATTATTTAGGCTTACGCGCGGGGGACCGAAATCCGACCAGGTTGGGAGTGAACTTTTTTTCACTCCGCTCCGCAAAATAGCGAGACGTATGGGTTTAAAACCAATCCGGTAGGCCCGGTGAAAAAGAGGAGATTCAGACGCTCTGCGGCCCGCGCTTTTTCTGCTGCTGGCACTTTGTCATGATTGCCGAGCGCAACCGGCTGCGCAGGTCATCGGGCAATTCGTAGAGCTGGGAGTCGCGATAGATCTCAATGGTCTTCTTTGTTGTATCGCAAACAACGTAGCAGTTGTGGCACCAGGAGAGATGATTTTCTAACTCGACCTTGGTTTTTTCGTCGAGAACGCCGTCCAGATAACTGGTCAGCTCGTGAAGGAATTCAGAACATTTCACTGGTTGCCATCTCCGCTCGCCACATCATTTTTGACATCTTGGACATCTCCACTCTTCGAACCGCTCTTTTTATCGTCACCGTTCTCGCGCCTTTGAAAGTACCGGGTCAACCTCTCCCGAAGTTGCAGACGCGCCCGCAACAGGCGGGATTTTACCGCAGGCACACTCAACTCCAGCGCTGCCGCGGTCTCCTCCGTGGATAAACCTTCCACGTCCCTCAGCACGAACACCGTCCGAAAGCCGGGGGGCAGGCCCTGGATCGTCTTGCTCAAAATTTCTCGTAATTCGGCTTGCGTGTACTGCTGTTCCGGATTCGGACTCCAGTCCGCGATCTCGCGCGGTAAGGAATCGTCTTCTGTTTTGATGTCCTCGTCGAGCGAGACGGTGCGCTCCGGCTTGCGCCGGCGCAACTTCATCAGCGCCTCGTTGACCGCGATCCGGACCAGCCACGTATAAAACTTCGACTGTTCCTGGAACTTGGCCAGATTCCCGTAGGCTTTCAGGAACGCTTCCTGCACCACGTCTTCCGCATCTTCGCGGTTTTGCGTGATGTGCTGCGCGATCCGAAAAACGTTGCGATCGTAACGCCGCACAAGCTCTTCAAAGGCCGAATCGTCCCCGGCTTTGGCTGCCCGTACGAGCGCTAACTCCTCGCTAACAGGCCCATCTAGTTTGTTTTGGATGGCTCCCATGGCTCCAACGATGCAGTAATTTTCCGTTCGCAGCAGCGTCAGGCAGAGCGTGTCGTGGATGACGAGACGACGAAATCGGAAGTGTTATTTTACTTGGTAACCGGCGGGATGGCGAATCTGGTTTGCCGTAGTCGGGAAGATGAGTTTGCGTTAGAGTTCCAAAAGGGCGGTCTTGTCCCGGATGAACAGGTACTGAAGTCACCTTCTGCGGTCTGACAAGTGCCATATAATCAGCAGTTAGCTGAGTGATTTCGACTCGCGAAAGCCCTCGTTGGAAGAATGGTTTTCTGAGCAATGGCGGACAGCAAGCAATTTCAGCAAATCGTCGAGCGCGCGGTAGCACAAGTTCTGGATCGTGCAGTTCCCAA
>Ga0207702_10000663_pt1 | contig 37467 bp, 67 predicted proteins | sample KBSCornC62_FD_184302 | JGI IMG/M metagenome (GOLD analysis project Ga0207702, IMG submission 184302) | Corn rhizosphere microbial communities from Kellogg Biological Station, Michigan, USA - KBS Corn C6-2 (SPAdes) (version 2) | ecosystem: Host-associated > Plants > Roots > Rhizosphere > Soil ... | reverse complement strand
TGATTACATAAGAGATTATGTTATTGATGGGCTTAAGCTAGAGATAATAAAGAAGACATCAGTATTCACAGCACAAGAGGAAAGAGAAGTAAAACCTTCACGTAGGACTGAAGAAGAAAAAGAAGCTTACCGTATCAAGAATGCACCTAGGACTGAAGAGATAACTAGAGAGAAAATTGAACACTGGAAATCTTCTAGATAAGGAGGACTAACATCAATACTGGAAGAGAGATAATAAACAGCCTCCTTCATGGCGGTGACATAAGAATAGTATTAGATGCTGGTTTCAATAAGAACTGGCTGGAGGGAGATAATACAGGGTCCAGTGTTTTATTCACAGGTATAGACAGGCAAGCTTTCAAGTGGATACTTAATCATTATTCCAGGCACCGTAATATACCAGCAGCAGAAACATTCCGTCAGCATTTCCCAGAGGAAACATTAAAGTTCAGCAAGAAGGTAATACCTATCGAGGAACTTACTGAACTGGCAGCAGAACAGGTAACATCATTTCTAGTAGCTGACATAATAGGCAGAGCTATTGATCTTCATGAGAACTGGAGTAAAGGATCTGGAAGGATTGAAGATGCAGCATCACTGCTAGGACTTAATTCTGGTCTTAAGTTCACCAGAGCAAGAGCAGATGATCTTTCCTCTACATCATTTGACCTGGAATCATTACTGAATACTGAACTTGAGATGGGTATTCCTTTCGGGATAGATTCTATTGATGAGGATTTCTACGGTTTCCAGCCTGGAATGTTAATAACATTGATGGGAAGACAGAAGTCAGGTAAATCATGGTCAACAATCAAGTCAGCACTGGAAGCGTGGAAAGAGGGTTATACTGTTCTTGTGTTCTCAGTGGAGATGGATGTAAATGTTTTCCGCCAGAGGATATTGTGCTTAGGAGCTGGTGTCAGTCCCTCAAGGATGAGACGAGGAAGACTATTCCCCAATGAAAAAGAACAGGTAAGAGAATTCAACAAGCTCTTAACTGAAGAAGAGGGAAGATTCCTGATCTCGAAGAAAAAAGCAGGCATTACTGTTGACGTGATCAGGGAAGAGGTAGCTCAGTATAATCCCAACATCGTTTACATCGATGGTTTTTCTTTCATGGTTGATGCAAAGACAGGAAGAATGACATCAGACTGGCAGGCTAATGAGAATGTGGCAGACGCACTGAAAGAGCTTGCCATGGAAGAAGAGATAGTTATCTTCGTCAATACTCAGGTTCAGGAAAAGCAGTACATGCCTAAGCATGGTATCGAAGCAAGGACTATTGCTTCTGGTACAGGATTGCTTAAGGCATCTGACCTGGTGCTAGGACAGAACAAAGATGGTGATGATATCACTATCAACTGTGTTTATTCCAGGTATGAGTGGCCTGATACTGTAGTAATTGATGTTGACTGGGAGACAATGAACATGGTGTCAACTAGAGCAAAGCTGGAGGATCTGAACGTATAGGAGGGATTATGCGGGAACTGATAAAGCAGGCTATATGGAAGTACATTAAGTTAAAGATAGCCGAGACTATTTTTGATGTACAGAAAGAAATACGTAAGAGGGAACGAGAAGATGTAGATGAAGATGATAAGCCTAAGATGGAGGGCGGTCTGCACACGACTACAGACTTCGAGCATCCTCATATGCTGACAAGGGAAGGTGAGATCTTTGGATTCGGATTCACCAGCAGCAATAGAATCACTGATAAGAGAATTAGGAATAACATCTAGGGTTGCGTATGGAAAAGAAATCGTTGCTGCCTGTCCTTTTCACAGTCCTGACAACCATCCTTCTTGGAGTATTAACCTCCGCTCAGGTCTTCACCATTGCTTCTCTTGTGGAGCAAGTGGTAATCTTGCTCATCTTGTGGCGCATTTACAAGGGAAAACCTACGCGGAAGCAGCAATCTTCGTCAACCAGAAAGTAGGATGGGCGAGAGCAGGCAAATGGAGAGAAGATTATGAGAATAAGAATATATCTCCGCAGACGTTTAAGATTTCTGAAGCGGACCTGGCAATGTTCCCAGACGTTCCGGCAGAAATCCTGGCAGGAAAACACGTAGAAAATGATGTAGCCAAGAGGTTCGGAGTTAAGTATAATCCGGGTAAGCACTCTTGGCTGCTTCCTATCAGAGATCCTTATTCATATGAGCTGTGGGGATGGCAGGAGAAATTCATTGACACAAGACTATTCAGAAATTATCCACAAGGTATTGCAAAGTCCAAAACTCTTTTTGGTCTTTCAGCTTTTGAACATGGTAGCACCGCAATACTTGTCGAGTCACCGATTGATGCTATGCGTGTCAGTACTTTCGGAGCAGGAAGTGGACTGGCTTGTTCGGGTTTACCAGTCAGCGATTTCCAGTTGTCCATTGTATTCGAGCGCACAGGACATGTTGTACTTGCGCTTGATAACGATAGTCCAGGAGTTCGAGAGACAGCTAGAATATGCAGAGATTATCAAGGCCGCTCTAACTTCTGGGTATTCGACTACGGAATAACTAAAGCAAAAGATCCTGGAGAGATGGAAGATACGGATATAATGATCGGTTTCTCCAGCATGAGATCAGGATTGAGATGGCTTACAGAATACGATAAGAGAAACAAGTGACTTTTAAGGGCAAATTACATCCGTATCAGGAAGAGGCGACTCAGCGTTTTGTTAACAGGGGGTCCATGCTTCTTGCATACGGATGCGGTACGGGTAAAACCGTAATGGCTATTGCTGCGGCAGAGAGATTGCTGGAATCTGGTGAGATAAATCAGGTTCTAATCCTCTGCCCGGCTAGCCTTAAATTCCAGTGGCGAGATAAGATACAGCAGTTCACTGACAGCAAGTGGATGGTGATAGATGGCCCTAAGTTAGTAAGACATGAGCAGTACACAAGGTATAGGGCTAACCCCGACTATATAATTGCCAGTTATGACAGTATTATTCATGACTATGAAGATATAGCTTTAGTGAAATCAGATCTGGTCATATGTGATGAGGCTTCAGCCATAAAATCATTCAAGGCCATGAGATCCAAGAGAATAAAGAAGTTATTCGGCAAGACACCTTACCGGCTCGCTCTTACTGCTACTCCCATAGAGAACAGGCCAGAAGAACTTTACTCTATCATGCAGTGGGTTGACGGAACCGTCTTAGGAAGATATGATCTTTTCGATAAGGCATATATCCGCAGGAATTCTAGAGGGTGGCCGATAGCTTACAAGAACTTAGATATCCTCAAAGACAGGATGGGTGAGGCACTAGCACGCAAGACACGTCATGATGAGGATGTCAGACCTTATCTTCCTGATGTTGATGAAGATAACTGGTACGTGGAGATGGACGCGGCAACACTGAAAGCATACAAACATATAGCTAAGGACATGCTAGCTCAGATGGAAGAGAATCCTTATCTTTACGGAGAGAAAACAGATATGAGATTCGTGGAGCCAGGGTTCGATGAGTCTACTCCAGACGGAAAGCTCATGGCTATGTACATGTGCATGGAAATGTTACTAGATTACCCTGATCTTATCTGGTGGTCTGGGACAGAGTACGAGAAAGATTCTCCTAACGGGTCAGCTTATGCCCATCAGCTCATGACTTCAGGAGTATTCAGGACAGGAAGCCAGCCTAAGCTAGACAGGCTGATCAGCGAAATCCAGTTCCTATTAGACTCAGATCAAGACAGTAAGATAATCGTAGTGAGCAAGTACAAGTTCATGCTAGGCATAATAGAGCTGATACTACAAAGTAAAGACATAAAGTCTGCTGTATTCACAGGAGACCTTAACGCTAAGCAGAAAGCACAGGCAGTTGATCAGTTTAGTCAACCTGATACTAGGGTTTTCCTTACTTCCTATGCTGGCGGTTACGGCCTTGATCTTTACATGGCAGATTATCTTATTAATTATGATCTTCCTTGGTCTGCGGGAACCAAAGACCAGATTAACTCAAGGCATATACGTGCTAGTTCGGAGTTTGGCAAGGTATATATAAGAAACATGCTGATGGCTGGTTCGGTTGAGGAAAGAAAGATGAGGATTCTGGACAGGAAAAGTCAGTTGCTCACATCTGTCCTGGATAGCGCGGACTCTAAGATAATCGACATCAGCGGGGATTTCCTGAGAACACATCTGGAAGATATTGTTGAAAAAGGACTTGACAGGACGAACCGGACATGGTAGACTAGTTACTACGGAGGGAACGCATGGCTAAGAACCCGTCTTGTCCTAGCTGCGGCAATCCAGACACGTATAAGACTTTGGAGAAACAGATCGTGGAGGGACTAGGGCTGACAAAAATTCCTTACTGGAATTGCGATAATTGCGGAGAACAATGGATAGTCAGGTAGCGGACCAGATAAGATGGGCATTAGATTATCTTAATGTATCTTATGATGAAGACAAGATAAAGAAAAACAAGTCCGTCTTACGTAATAATCTGTATGACTACATAAAAGCCAATGGCGAGCCAGACGAAGACGGTAACCTTATATTCAAATTCGGTAAACCACTGACAATGGACGGTGAGGTCTGGTATTCAGGTTTTATGCTCCAGCGAAGAGTTTCCGAGTTTGTCAATGAGGATAAAGCCTGGGATATAGTAAGGGATTACGACTTGGGTGATACGTGCGTAAAGACAGTAGAGATACTAGATCTTGACATGCTTTATGTGGCGAATCAGCAGGGAATAGTTCCTGACGAGGTAATAGATAGTATATTAGAGCAGGAGGAAACGTGGGCTCTAGTGAAGATGAAGGTGTAAGATGACATCTTGCGAGAAAAAAGAATGCAAGTGCAAATGCACTAAATGCAAAAGTGACATGAAGGCATTCCACTGTTTTCTTCATTCTGCTGGCTGCCACTATGACTGCTAGCGGCTATTACCCTGGTAGCAGCAGGAAAGTAAGACAGTATGATACTGATTACACTGGCGACCTAGAAAAGGACACAGAACCCTTGCAGCTAGGCAAGGCCAGAACCTATCTAGTTGAGGGTAAGCCTAAACAGTTATATCCTATGGGTGCTCTAGCCAGGGCACTTAACAGAGCACAGGTGACAGTAAGGAAACTGGAGCAGGAGGGAATAATACCTCAAGCTACTTTAAAGCTTCCATCTCATGATGAAAGAGGTACAAGGAGGCTTTACACTTATGAGCAGATAATGGGATTACGCCAGGCTGCTGAAGAAGAGGGAGTTCTTTGTCCTAATCCTAACGGAAAGTGGAAAGCCATAGAAGGAACCCAGTTCAGGGAGAAGGCTTTGAAAGTATTCAGGGAGAATAAGTGACAAGTAAACATGAGCACGTATTCAGTAAAGAGCCAGATAGAACAAGCATGTCAGAGGCATATTATGATTGCCAGGTTGACGGATGCACATACACAGACAGGCGAATTAAGTAAATGAAGTTAACGAGAACAAGAACATACACAATAAATATGGGTAATTACGAATCATTTCGTACTGAGGCTACCGTGGAGATAGATGTAAATCCATCTGAACCAGGTCAGGTCGCATTACAGAATGAATACATGGGAGCCAACGAAATAGCAGAGAAGATACTGGCTCTAGCTTTGGCTAAGGATATAGCGGAAGCGGCAGAAGTTACCCTGACTCAGAATTCATTCATACTGACAATGGAGCTGTAAATGACAATCGAGAGAACTAAGGCACAAGTGCCTGACTTAGGCGGGTTAAACGAATTTGCTCCGAGAGAAAGAAGAACAAAAGAAGTGAACGATATCCCTGATTTCATTAAGCCTGGTTTCGCTGTCGGAACAAGAAGTGCTGCATCTGGCCCTAGGGTGGATGTGTTCAAGGTAGAGAATGAGGATGAAGAAGTATTGATGAGGTTCTTAGAGCCTCACGCTTTTGCACCTATCTTCCAGCACTGGATTATGCAAGATGGCAAGCGCCGTGCGTATACATGTATCGTCAAGGAATGTCCTTTGTGCGCTAGAGGTGATAAGCCTAAGTCTAGCGACTGGTTTAACGTAATTGACATGAGAGGCGAGGAACCAGCTCTAAAGGTATGGTACGCATCGCCTGATCCCGCTGCTGCTATCAAGGCAAGAGCATCAAACAAGAGAACCCAGCCACTTAACAGGGCAGGTCAGTATTTCGTGGTATCCAAGACAAAGAGTTCTAAGGGTAATGGAATACTTGAGTACAGCCTAGATCCTGTAAGAGAAGATGAGCTAGACGTATGGGGAGCAAAGCCTCTTACAGATGAGCAGATAGCTAAGTTCGCTGAGCAAGCTTATGATGCCTCACTAGTTCGTGTTCACACTAAGGCCGAACTACAGAGCATCGCAGAAACTTACCTGGATAACGACTAGGAACATAAGTTGAAGAAGCAGAAGATAGAGCGCGAGAAGTACACGTTAACTGAGTCTGATATCTACAACATATTAGGGTTGCGTGCTGACCAGAGGATTACGGATATACGCCCTGGACATGCGTCAACTAAGTTCTGGATTGTAGAACTTGATGTAGAGACAACCATGACTACAGAGCTGACTGTACCAACTCATCACAAAGAGAAGTAATGGTTGACAAGATGAATTGGACACCTACCCACCTTGCGTGGGTAGGTGGTCTATTAGAGGGAGAAGGCTGTTTTGGTATAAACCGATCACGTAATCTTCGAATTGAGTGCAAAATGACAGATGAAGATGTAATCAGAAGATTACGTGAGATAACAGGCTTTGGATCTATCAGGATTAATAATAAAGAGAGAAAACCATCTGGTTCCCTTGGAAAGATTGCTTATCATTGGATGGGCTACGGGAAAGACGCTTATGATCTGGAGAGAGCTTTGTTTCCGATTCTCGGAATCAGAAGGCAAATAAGAATAGAAGAAACCTGGAAAATAAGGAAGGAGTACGAGCTTGCTACCACAGGGAATTATATTAGACGAATATTCACTGACCCAAGCTGTCAACTACTTCCTGACCCAGCCTAGTTTCGTATTTGACACTGAGACGATAGGTGAACATAGAGATCAGCCTCAGCATGCCCCAGTAACATGGATTTCATTGGCCACTGAGGGAGTGTGCATAGTAGTTCCAATGGGCCATGAAAAGGGCGAGTTTTCTCATCTTGAGAAGGTGCCCACTGCTTACATGAGCGGTAAGAAACAAGGGCAGTTATACAATAAGACCGTAAAGAAATACAGCAAGGCACCAGAGCAGCTAGATCCGGCTACAGTATTCAGGATATTAAGACCGCTGTTTGGATCAGAAACGATAATAAAAGTCGGACATGATGTCCTGTTCGATCTGGTAGCGATAAGCAAGTACTTAGGTTTCGTACCCCCAGGACCGTATGCTGATACTAAGATCATGTACTGGCTTCTTGACGAGAATGACCGTCAGGGATCATGGCTGAAGCCTATGATAGAAAGAAGACTGGGATTCACCTACGATACCGAATCTATTGGTGCGTGCGTGGAATCTCATCCTTTCTCACTGGTGGCTTACTATTCTTACTGTGACTCTAAGATGGCCTGGTTGTGTTACAACTGGCTTAAAGACCAGATTATAGGAACAGACCTGGAAACCATCTATAACCTGGAAATGTCTGTGCTGTCAGTGATGACAGGTATGAGACTGGCTGGAGTTCGTATAGATACGGAAAGGCTAGCCGAATTCAGGTCAGAGCTGGTAGAGAAGCTTACTGAAGCTGAGGGAAGAATATACCAGTCCGCTGGACACAAGTTCAACATAAATGCTAACAGGCAGAAAAGTGATGTGCTGTTCAAGGAACAGGGATTAAAGCCCTGGAAACTCACCACTGGCGGCAAGAAGAAGAAAAAGGCAGGCTTGCAATTAGACCTGTATGATTACTCAGTGGATGCTGATGTCCTGGCTTCTTACCCAGATAATCCTGTAGCGACAGCATTAATAGATTATTCTAAGATCAACAAAATCCTGACTACCTATGTGGATGCCTGGCTTGGTAATAACGGTGAGTCTCCCCTGATCATAGATGGTTACATTCATGCAGGATTCCAGCAGTACGGAACTGTCACAGGAAGGTTTTCCTGTAGAGCACCGAACCTTCAGAATCCGCCTAGACCGCATACATGGCTAGGTAAGGGAATCAGGTCATGCTTCGTAGCAGAGCCAGGAGGGAAGCTAGTTGTAGCAGACTATTCCCAGATTGAGCTAGTGATCTTGTCTCACTATATCGGTGAGGGCAAGTTGTATGAAGCTTTCATGACTGGGATTGATCCTCACACTATGACAGCGGCTATGGTTCTAGGTAAAGAGCCAGATGAAGTTACCAAAGTAGAAAGGCAAGATCTAGGCAAGACTCTAGGTTTCGCTGTAGTCTACGGAGCTGGTATAGGTAAGGTGGCTTCCATGGCGCACCTGGACGTAGCTGGAGCGAGAAGAGTACTTAAAACCCATGAGCAGATGTTCCCAGAGATTCATGATTTCAAGTACAACGTTATTCAGTACGCCAGATCTCGTAAGCCAGTTCCTTACATAAAGACCATTCTTGGCCGTAACCGCAGAATACCTGAGCTTAACTCTAAGAGTGAAGAATACAGGATGGGTGCTGAACGTCAGATGTTCAACTCCCTTATTCAGGGCGGGGCTGGGGATCTGATCAAGCTGGCAATGGTAAGACTAGATGCAATGCTACCTCCAGAAGCCAAGATTGTTCTTACAGTACATGACGAAATCGTAGTATCTTGTCCAGAACACATGGCGCAAGAAGTAGCGAAACTGATGACAGAAGCCATGACTGGCGAGGGAATACAGAATCTAGTAAGAGTACCGTTGAAGATAGATCTTCACATAGTAGATCGATGGGATCAAGCAAAGTAGGAGTTTTTATGGGTAGCGGAAATAAGATAATCCTGATCTGTCCGTATTGCGGATCAGACGACACCAGATGGCATGATGCACTGCACAGATGGTGCAAGAACTGTGAAGAGACGTATTCAAGCGATGAGTAATTTCTGGGAACGTAAAAGGGAAGAGTTACAGAGGGAAGGAGTGATACCTGCTCCTAAACCCTCTGTAGTGAGCCGTGACGGGCCATGGTGGGCCGACCCAGGCAATCATAAGACAGCGCCAGTTCAAGAGGCGCAGAGACCATTACAGCCCCGTGAAGGGGAAAGCAGACAGCTTTTGTGTCCTCACTGCCACTCTGATAACTACATGAAACCATCTTCATCGGTATCAGCTAGATGTTTTGATTGCGGATATACATCAGGAAGACAGCTAAACGAGCTGGAACTACCTGGCATAGCATCACCAGATGCAACCAGGCTCAAAGTTAAGCAACTGCCGTCTCAAGGTCATTTCGGAAGATCGGTGGCAGAAATCAATGCTAACAACGCGGCACTTGAACAGTCGGCACATGGAAAAACTAAGATCGGATGATAGCAGCTCAGTACTGGCGAATAGAAGAACTTTTAGGTAACATATTAAAGGAACTAAAGAAATTAAATGAATCAATTCATAAGCAAAACGAACAAGCAATTCGGGTTAGGGACAGCTATAACTGCTGCCGAGATAGTCAAGCCTCCTAGAATCACTACAGGTTCACTGTCATTAGATGTTATTTTAGGCGGCGGTTTATCAGCAGCGGGTCAGTGGACAGAAATCAGGGGGAAAGAGTCTGCTGGAAAAACTGCCATAGCTTATAAGACCGTAGGAGCGAACCAGAGAGTAAACCCGGAGTTCAATACTTTGTGGGTTGCGGCGGAAGCTTATGATGTAGATCAAGCTGAAGCACTAGGAGTTGATAATTCAAGAGTTACGGTAATTCCTACTCAGAAGATGGAATTCGCTTTTGAGATGATGGTAGACGCTGCTTTATCTCAGGAATTTGATTTTATAGTGCTGGATTCATATCCTGCCCTGGTTCCTGATGAAGAAGCAGACAAGTCCATGGACGAGTTCACTACAGCTATGGGTGCTCGTAACTTCAACAAATTCATCCGTAAAGCAGGTCTTGCTTCCAAGAGAGCTGCTGATGGATCAGAACGCCCGCTTGCTGGTGTTATCATCAATCAGTACAGAGATAAAATAGGAGGGTTTGCAAGGTATGGTGTTCCTCAGACAACTCCTGGAGGTCACGGAAAAGATTATTTCTATTACACCATTATCAAAGTTGCAAGAGACGATTGGATCACTGAGAAAAGAACAGGTAACCCAGATCCAGTTGCCGTGGGACAGACAATTAAGCTTACAACTGAAAAGAATAAAGCTAATGCACCAAGACAAACTATTGCTCTGGATTTCTACTTCAGAGAAGCACCGCTCCTTGGGTTCCATAGAGGTGACTATGATACGGCCAAAGACTATTTCACTATGGGAGTCTTGTTCGGGGTAATTCGTAAAAACGGCATGTGGTATTACTATGGCGAAGAAAAATGGCAAGGAAAAGAAAAAGCTCTTGAATGCATAAGGCAGGACAGGGCACTGCAAGATGATCTTGCTGCTGATGTACTTCAGGCAGCAACTAATCCGTCACTTGCAGACCAGCTAGTTTCAACAGAAGAGGGATAATGGAAGAAGAAGTATTCGGTATGCCATTCAAGATCAATACGGGAGAGACTACTATCTCACCTATCAATACCCTTACGGTTATCAAGGGCATGGATAGTGACGGAGATATAGTGTATGCGTTAGCTATGAGTGAGGGCATGGATATAGTAGATGCACTGGCTCTGGCTCAGTATGCGATCATAGATATTAATAACAGAGTGGAGCAAGTTGTTACATCCTAACAATAAGAAGCTCTCTAAGTTGCAGGAAGCAAAAACAGCCAGGGATTTCGGGGGAGTAATAACCCCCGGATCTGGTAATCAGTGGCATTCAAAGGGAGATGTCAGGACTCCTGATTTCCTGGTGGAGTGCAAGCTGACTTCCAAGGATTCTTATTCACTCAAGGCATCTACGTGGTCTAAGATAGCAACTGAGGCTTTACTAGAGGGAAGAGATCCGGTTATGGAAATTAATTTCATTGACCGTGGAGTTTCTGTTGTAGTCATGGATAAGAACGACTTCCTGGCTCGTATAGCACCAGAATTGCAGGGAGACATTGGTACTTAGGCTTAGAGAAGATTCTCCTAACTTATGGGATGGGGCTAAATGCCTGTCCGTAACTGTTACAGGAGATTATGATCCTTTCTTTGATGATGAGGAAATGGATGAGGCTATCAGCTTTTGCAATGGAGAGTCCGATGGGATAGTTTGTCCCATAAGGGAAAAGTGTCTTCATTTTGCCTTGACCAATAATGAGAAATTCGGGGTGTGGGGCGGAACATCAGAACTAACAAGAAAAGCCCTGCGCAAGAAGCTTCCATCTAAAGGAGGGAAACCAAACTCAGGCTGGAAGTGGATGAGTGAGGAAGATGCCCTAGATGGATTAGACAGAGAAAGACTTAAGAGAGAGCTAGATGAAGAGAAGAAATATCAAGCCTGATAGCACTAAAAGGAGGATTACCAAAACTGACGGAAGACTGGCTGACTATTCCAGCATCAGGACTGCTACTGGTATCGTTATTCCTGAAGTAAAGAGAGTCCTTTTAGACAGGGTTCGAAAAGATGACGAGGTTACTAAGCATCGTCACAATATTATCTATCCGTCTGAGATGGCCAAGTCAGACTGGTGCCCTAGAGCAACATACTACAGGATGACAGGGCACGCTATCCCTCCTACTAAATCATCGTTTACTTTAGAGAACGTTTTCAACGAAGGTAACATGATTCACAACAAGTGGCAGAACTGGATGAGTTCTACAGGTAAGCTGTGGGGAGACTGGCGTTGCTCCAGATGTTCAGAATATGTTAAGAACAGCTCTAAGCCACCATCAGATTTCGGAGGATCTTGTGTAGGAGTAGGATGGGTCGATCTCAGTACCAGCACAGGCACCGTAACTGATATGGCATATGCGCATAGCTGGCAGTATAAGGAAGTAACACTTAGGTCTACTTCACTTCCTGTTTCTGGTCATGCTGATGGCGCTCTTACAGATCACAATATCTTGGTAGAGCTGAAGTCATTAGGTGTAGGATCACTGCGGTTCGAGGCACCTAACCTGATAAAAGAACACACCCATGAAACTAAGACAGGCAAAAAGGTTCTGGACGTTGACGGTATATGGAAAGAATTCCACCGGCCTTTAGCTACTCATATCAGACAGGGAAACATATACTTGTGGATGGCCAAGGAGATGGGTCTTCCTTTTGATAAGATGTCTTTCGTGTATGAGTTCAAGTCCAATCAGCAAGCTAAAGAGTTCGTAGTTCCCTTCTCTCAGGACATAGTAGATCCTTTGCTTGATACGGCAAGACTGATTCAGGATTGCATAGAGCATTATAAAGAACCTCCGGTATGTTTTGCCGGCAAGGGTGGCTGTACTCAGTGCAGACCTTATGAGAAGAAAGAATCTTAGATTATGCCTTGCATAAGATGTTATGGTATGGAATCTGAAGTAGGCAGCGGCAGGTTTGATGAGGTTCTGTGTACTTACTGCGGTCAGCATTACTACAAGAGCACTAATCATACCGGGTTCTGGAATACTTATGTGGTTTCTGACTGCCTGGAATGCAAGGTTTTACCTGATACTGACGGGACAGACAAGCTAGCATACAAGTGCTATTTCTGCGAGAGAGATTATGTGTGGGGCAGAGTGACAGGATGGGAACTGCTTCATGGCGTCAAAGAAGATCAATAGCGAACTTAAGTACCTGGAGTGTGACGCTCACTGTGCTTCTTTGGCTATCAAGTATCTTATAGAGGAAGTCTCAGGTCTGGTTTCCTGTACTTTATGCAGAACTAGCTACTCAAGGACAGCAGGCGGGCACATAATGATCCACACACAAGATTCACACACAAGACACACTGAAATACTTTACGAGATTTACGATAATGAGTAAGCAAAAGCGAAAGGGCACTACGGCAGAAACTGCCGTAGTGAACTACCTGAATAAATATGGTTACGATGCGATAAGACATCCTTTATCTGGTGCTGCCGATAAAGGAGACATATACCTGCCGGGGATTCCTGTAGTCATTGAGGTAAAGAACTGTGCCAAGATGGAATTATCACAATGGGTTAAGGAAGCTCAAACTGAAGCAGATAACGCAAAAGCACGAATAGGTGTTGTGTGGCATAAGAAAAGAGGGAAGACTGATCCGGGGGAATGGTATGTCACTATGACCGGAGCTGATTTTTTAGACTACCTTGAGCATGTAGAAACTGTTCAGAACATGAGGTAGATTCCTGTATACTTAGAGAGTAAATATCAATAAGTTCAGGAGTATCAAATGGAGAATGAGACCTTACTTAAGGTTAAGGGAAGCAGCAGTGCTCCTTCTCTTGCAGCAGTAATAGCACATGGAGTATATGACAACAAAAAGCTGTGTTTGCGTGCTATCGGAGCATCGGCAGTGAATCAGGCAATGAAAGCTGTTGCCATAGCCCAGAGTTATGTAGGAGCTAAGGGAATGAGATTACTGGTAATTCCTGGTTTCACTGATGTAGTTATGGATGACGGTACCGTCACAGCGTTAGTGTTCCGAATCAGGACAGAATAAATGACATCTAGATCTGGTGAGTTTAATACAGGCAGGAATTCAGGACCGCAGGAGCCAGCATCTTTACAGCAAAGAGCGGCAAGGTTCAATGAACTGAATCCTGGAAAATTCAAGGCTAATGGCTTGAATCAGCAGATCATGTCTTCACCTAATGGTATGTCAGCTAAAGATGCAACAAGGCAGACTCCTAACGGAATGCTGGAAACCGATAATGGTATGTCACAAAGTACTTATCAAAGGCTCATTCCCCAGTACGGAATGAATTTATCTCTCTAGGAGAACAATGAATACAGGAGATTTCCCTACAGTCGGAGATTCAGTTCTGTCATATGTAGGTTGCGGCGGCACTGCAAAGCCATCAAAAGGAAAGATGGTTGCTAGTGGCATCATGGGCCGGGGAAAGTCACCGACAGGCTCTATGGGTTACAAGTCTAGCAATAAGATTCAAGAAGCTAACGGTCCTAAGTGCCAGGTTGTAGCAAAACTATACGAGGCCAATGCCGCTTGTGCATCTGAGACAAGAAGAAACGTAAGGCTTATGCCATCAGCAGCAGGCACAGGTGATTTCTTCAAGGAGCGCCGTCAGTTCGGCACGGTGTATTAATCATGTCTATGCAGTTTGCGATGTCAGCCGAGGGCATGGAAGATTATTCCAACGCTAAAGCTACTTATGATATGAGCAGGAAGTCTAATTTCACTGACTCTGCTAATATGGCCAGGCAGTCCAGGTCAAAAGCAAGGCAAGCTGTAGCATCAGGAACACCAGTGCAGTCTTATACACCTAAAGCACCGGCAGGAAAAGCAAGGTATAACTAATGTCATTCTATGACGTGATAGCAACAGGAATAATAAGTCTTGCTGTTGTTCTGTGCATTGCTCTTATCTGCGCGGCATGTGTATATAATACCGGCAAGGATAAAAATGGCCAACACGTCTAACTGGTATGTTCCATCTCAGCCATATAACGGATCACCAGGCCAGGCTACTTATGGTGGCGGTGGTTATGGTTCCAGTGCTATTCAGTACCGTTCAGGTTTAGATGCTGCAAGAGCAGCTAATCAAGCTCCTTATGCTCAGTATCCAGACGGATACCTTGGTTCTATGTCGTTTGACAGACGCCAGGATAAGCTTATGGGTGCTGTGCAAGATCAGCTTAATAAGAAGTCCTATCAGCGTGGAGTACATAAAGGAGAGAAAATTGCAAGCTCAGACTATTACTGGGACCGGGCAAGCGGAATCACACCTATGTCAGGCATCGAACGTGAAGCAAGAACTGCTGCCAGAACAGGAAGCACTATCTCTGTACAGAGATTCGCTCCGAAAGGCAATCCAGTTGAGAGGCTTGCGCATCTGGGAAAGACTGCTGGTTTAACACCACCTGAGCAACAGAAACTTTACAAGCAATACGGAGTGAGTATTGCTAAGAACCCCGTAGTAATTTCTGATCCTGATGCTAAGGCCAGGATGCAGAAAATGAGACCATCTTGGATTTAACATGGCAGCACAGAACAAGAGATTAGCAAGAGCACTTAATAAGGGCAAGAATCCTATTGCAGGTTTCGGAGCCGCATCTCGTAAGGCACTAGCTACAAGAAACGGACCTAAGTCGTCTGAAACTGATCATCTTCAGGGTAAGCAGTTTTCAGGTTTAGGTGGAAGGCATCACGCACCAGCATCACAGGGAGCACATAAGAATGCTTACGGATCAATGTCTGATGCATCTACAGGTCGTCATTCACTGAATAATGGTCAGGTAGGACGTAGAGGCTCTTACAGCCGCGAAAGAGATGTAGCAGGAGCTTACAAGGACTCAGTAGGTACAGCTCGCGTAGGAAAGCACCGTAAGCCAGGAGCATAAATGTCTATGCCATCTTTTGAGGTAAAGAAAACAGCCATACCTCAGAAAACAAAGAAGCCAGCAGCTTCTTTTAACATGTCTGGAAACGGACCACTGATAAGTAATCCCGGCATAGACTTAAACAAGCCAATGAAAGTAACAACATCTTCTGTCAGTCCTAGCAGGTCAGTTGCAGCAGGCAATCCTAAAAGAACTGAAACACCTCAGACTAGATCACCTGCCGCTAATGTAAATCAAGCACAGTTCAAGGGTGGAAAGCACAGGGCACCAGCAGGAAGACACGCGGCCCAGTCTCCTGATACAGGATACAGAGGTCCGCATGCTAAGGGTGCTCATGCGGCAGATTATAATATGCAGCAAGATCTTGATAAATCAAAAGATGCCAATCCTCATGTAGGAAGACATTCAGCCAGGGCACCTAAGCCAGAGGGTAAGCACGGTAAGCCTTATGATCCTCAAGGAGATATAAATACTACCCTGAAGAAGGGTAAGAAATCTCCTTATGTTCCTAAGCACACACCTCAAGGTCAGGCTACCAGGGCACATGCGGCTAGAGTAAAAGCCAGGCAGCAGCAAGCAGCAGCCGGATACACCAGGGCAAGGAACATGCAGCACGCACTGCACATGTACCAAAGACATTTCTCTGGCAAGCACTATACTGAATACCTGAGAGCTACTGAAACGAGAGTTTAAATGGAGCCAAGGACAGCAGAAACCAGATACGGGTATAACATATATCCTTGGTGGAACAACCTAAATGATAAAGTAGCTTATGAGAGAATGTTCGCTGAAGGTCATCCTGTAAGGATGCGTGAAGCTCAGGCTATGATCTCACAGAATCCTCTTACATCAAGAGATGAGATCAGGCGCAACATGACCCATGATGTTGTCCCTCCTAAATATGGCTACCGTACTGAGGAACTGACTATAGGTCAGGTTCTCAACAATGATTTCCAGCAGAAGGCAACCCGCATAGACACAACTTTGTGGAATGAGTTCTCAGACTCCAATGGGGAAACTAACGCTTCAGCAAGACCAGGAATATTCTTTTAGACAGGATTTAAGAAATGGCATATCCAGTACACAGATCGTGCGTCAGAGACCTTCATGCAGGGATGACTGACGGCGCATATAAGAAAGCAGCCCCTAACAGGGGAGGGGTTGTAGAAGATACGACTTTTCATGTCAGACGCCAGATGTCAGGTGTGTGGCATGGGTTTAATGACATACAGATGAAGGTACTCCCTGATGGCAGAACCGATCATCCACCGTATTACACTGATGTAAGAGCACAAGACATGGAGAACGTGTAAATGAGGCAAGACACAACTATAGGAACTGTAGTAACAGATCTGGAAGATGAGCTTAAGAGGCTTTACGAAGCAGCTAAGACAAAATCAGAGGCAGTTCTAGCAGATGTACACCAGGAGGCTTTGCTTCTTGAGACAAAGGTAAAGCAGGAAATTGTAATCCTACGCCAGCGTGCAGCTAATCTTGCAACTGATGCTGATATCGAGGCAGAGAAGGCAGTTATCTATGCTAAGGAATTCCTTGGTAAGGTTATTGATTTCATTCAGCATGTAGAAGGTAAGCTTGGCGGATATTCAAGAGTCAAGGATTACGATACAGCAGAGAAGTTTGAAGACAAGCCTGAAGCAGACGAGAAGGCAGACAAGAATGTTAAGTCTGCTAAAAGATAAAGTAACTTTAACTGGTGTAACTATAGGAACTGTGGTTACAGCTATATCTTCAGTATTCATGTTTATTTTTCACAAGCAGCTTCCTCTAGAAGTAGTTACGTTTCTACCTGTTGTAGTAGCCTTCATAGGTCATTACCTGGGGGTAACGTTTGCTACTACTAGGGCAGCCTTGAAAGAACTAGCAGAAGACCAGAAGTAGTCAAGGCCCCGAAAGGGGCCTAAGACATTTATAAGGATATTAAATGGAACCAGTAGAACTAAGTAACAGATTTACTTACCACCCACCTAATGAGAAAAGAGCTTTAGCTCACCAGGAAGTAAGAGCGCGGTTAGGTGATGTAGCGTATAACTTAAACCTCATTCTTCCAGAAGGCAGGGAAAAATCATTGGTTATGAACAAACTGGAAGAAGCAATGTTCTGGGCTAATGCATCTATAGCGAGACAGGAATAATGAGTTTAGTAGAACACGCTAAACGTGAACTAGAGCTTTGCGGACAATACGAGGAAGATCCTGAGTATTCAGAATCTATCATAAAAGCAGTTGAAGCTTTCTCTGCATATGGTCATTCAGGCGGATCAGCAATGGTAGCGCGTGAGCAATTACACATGTTACTGGGGTTTAAGACATTGAGTCCTATAACTGGTAATCCTGATGAGTGGGTAGATCAATCCGAGATCAGCGGGACAAGTTTGTGGCAAAATAAACGAGATCCGTCAGTGTTCAGTAGTGATGGGGGTAGATCGTGGTATTCGCTGGAGATACAATGACAGATAAGATAAGACTACTCATATGCACTGGTTGCGGTGCTATTGAGGAAATGCCAGATTATGAGGGACCGTGGCAAAATGATACCTGGCTCAATGAGAAGCTGAAAGGCCACATGTTAGAGTCTGGTGAGAGAACTCACGGTGAGGTACATATAGGTAAGGTATCTCAAAATGACTGGATTAACTACGGAGACTCAATCATAGCTCAGGCAGCTAATGAGTTTACGGCACCAGGAAAGGGAGCAGGGCTTGGCCAGACGTTCTACGACACGAAATCAAACTTCTCGGCTGATGCGTTCACTTGCTGGAAGCAGCACAACAGAACTACAAATTGCGAAGATTACAGAAGCGATCATAAAAAACTTCTGCCAGATACCAGAGCTGAGAGACGCGAACTTGGTCTTGACCCTAAATCCAGACCGAACACTTACCTATGCGATTTCTGTCCCTATAATTCCATTGTCATGCAGAGACAGAGAAAAGACAAATTCAAGTACGACTACACAACATAAGAGGAAATAATGCCAGCAGTACTATTAGGACAAAATTCAACTGAAGAACCGAAAGACGGTCAGGTAACTTACGAATCATCAACAGAAGAAGTACCTGACGACCATACTCACACAGCAGCTTACATGGTGCTGATTGACAAAGAGGGAAATTATGTTTTCGAGCCAGATATCAATAAGGCGATAGTTGTCAAGAGACCACCGACTCAATCTGAGATCAAGGGTTCTCTTGCCACTATCCTAGGTGATATAAGGACTCAGGAGACTGCTATTCTTGGTGCCAATGCAACTATACAGGGGCAGATGCAAATGGCCAGGCAAATGCAAGAACAAGCAGCAACACAGCAAGTTCTACAGCAAATGGGAAGACCAGTAAGATAAATGGCTGTTTCTAGTGTAGTGCTGACAGTGGAAGGAGTATTAAGGAAGCATGTTACTGATGCTCCTATCCCTGTCGGCATTGCCCTTTATCACGGGCTGGCTAATACTTTCAATATATTGCTTGTGTCAGACCTTACGTCTAAAGAGCTTGCTAGATGGTGTTCGCTAGAGGGACTTAACAGACATGCGGCTACAGAAGTCAATGAGGGAACTGTATCTAATTTTGACCTGGATTTCAGGAGGTTGCAGCAAGTAAGGAATCTGAGAAACAGAGGTTATCATATTGACCTGGTTATAGAACCTAATCCTTCTGTAACAGCTAAACTCCTGACTCACGGTTTTAATGTCATGACGTTTACTCATGCTGATTATTCCCTGCCTCAGTGGAGGCCAGATTATGAACATAAGGTAAGGCCGTGGTCTGATATAGAAGCTTACGAAATACGGATGGCAGAACTTAGGGCTATGGAGATGTTGCAAGAAAAGAAGGACAGCTAGTGAAGCTGTACTACGGAGGCGCAGAAATACCAGCATGGAGAGAGATGCTTAGAGATTGCAAGATCCCTAATGTATCTTTATCTTATGTAGGACTGCACAGGAGAACTAATTCTTCGCTAAAGGGATATTTCCCAGACTGGCAGAATGTCTTCCTGGATTCAGGCGGGTATACATACAATAAGCACCAGGAGAAATATGAGTTTGAAGACGCGATTGAATTTGCCGCTCAGTACGTGGAGTTCGTCAAGGCGAATATTGACTACGTGTCTTTGGTGTCTGAGTTCGATGCGATCCAACTGGGAAAAGACTTCATTGAGAACTTCCGTGAAGATTTTTATAACTCTCTACCGCCTGAGAAGTTTATGCCGATTTGGCATCCTGGTGATGGAAGAGAAGAACTTGAAAGACTATGTTCCACTTATCAAGTCGTTGGTATCTCTCAGTCAGACATCCACGGTGATACAGAAAATATTCCCTTATTTAATAGTTATGAACGACGATATAGCACCAAACTTCATGGTGTCGGCATTACCTCTAAACGAATCATTGAAGCTGTACGATGGGATTCCGTATCATCAACTTCTTGGCTATCCCCTTCCATCTACGGGGATACCTTTGTGTGGACTGGACGTGAACTAAAGAGGTATCCTAAAACATACAAGGACAGGCGAAGGACTCACAGGTCACTTTTCATAGAGAACGGCTTTGACTATGAGAAGATAGAGAACGATGATTCCAAGGAACTGCTGAGATTATCCTTGTGGTCATGGGAGCAATACATCAATAACACATCAGGAGTTACTACCCTAGTGCGGAACGAAAGTGATGATTTTGCGGAATCATCTGAAGAACAAGTTGATACTCAGGCCAATTCAAGAGGAACGGTCAGTTTAGTATCAAGAGCAAATCAGGCCCTTCCTATCATGAGCACACTATGGAAGGAAGAGAAGAATTTCGATGACGAAGAGAGTACTTCTACCCCGCATCTGATCATAAGATCAGAATCTATGAGAGTGTGTGATAACTGTTTCCTCAGAGACAAATGTCCTGGATTCCAGCCCAAGTCAACTTGCCTGTACAACATACCTATTGAGATAAGAACTAAAGATCAGCTACGATCTCTTCACGATGCGTTACTAGAAATGCAGACTCATCGCGTATTGTTCATGAAAATGGCAGAAGATCTTAGCGGAGGGTATGCAGATCCTAACTTGTCGTCAGAAATTGACAGACTTAACAGGATGATCAAGACAAAGATCGAAGGAGACAAATCTACGTTCTCGATGACTATGACAGCATCAGAAGCAGCAGCAGGTCCGGGTATATTTGACCGCATGTTCGGCGCTGATGCAGGTAATAAGCTAAGAGAACTAGAGAAACCTATAGATGCAGACACGTATCTGGCTGAGGTAATAGAAGATGTTGATGAGTTAGTGGGCAAGGAACGAAATTAATGAGAACTGGTGAAACAAATATATCTGTTCATGCAGGCTTCTATGATGAGTGGGATGCCGATGATGAATGGGAAGAATGTCCTGATTGCTACGGTACAGGTCTAGATAGAGATGAAATCTATGATTGCGAGACTTGCGGTGGCGAAGGAGAAGTCAGGATATACGTGCCAGAAAACATGTCTGAAATAAGTATTCCACAGCCCTTGACTCACTAGGCTACCGATGGTAGACTACTACCACAACTTAAGCACGGGAGGTGAACCGCCACAATGGAAACAACTAGAGTACAGCCTTACAGCTACAGATATATGATAGGGACTAGGTACGGCGGCGGCAGGAAGCAAACACTGAAGTATTCATGTCCTCTGGGAATGACGGAAAGTGATCTTCACAAGCTCTTTCCTACAGAATCAGAGTACAGGAAATTCAGTGTGTGGATGGCGGGCCAGACCATGACTATATGCGAGGCGACACGCTATCATCACAATAGGATTCACACAGAACATTGTCTCAATCCAGGCACATGGAGTTACAGTGAGCCAGGAGAACAGCCATGTGATCCTGATAGCACAGAATATACGTGGAGATGCGGATACGACGGAGGATACACAGAACCATCTGAGTGTGCGGATAATCCTCATGGTTTTATCGTGTATGCGTGGGATGTGGCTCAGTACCTAGGTGGCGGTCAGCCTCTAGATTAGGAGTGGTAATGGAACTGGAAATTCCTGACTTCATCATGGAAATGATCACCAAGGTTATCAGTGAGAAGCCAGAGCTTAATCATGTAGCTGTCAGGACAGATGGTCATGGTGGCTGGCAGATGGATTATTTCAAGCAGCGTGACGGCGCGGAAAAGCTGGTAGAGGGACGAAAGCAGGGAACCTACGAGATCGTAGATGTGGAGGATTAAATGGAGGAATTTGCCCTAGATGACAAAATCAAAGGTGAGCTTCGTGAGTGGGCTCGTGCCAATCCTAGTTTTGTAAAGGCTGTGCTTTATCACGATACTCAGATCAATGATGAGTGGTGGTATGTAGGCGCGAAGACATACATGGAAGCGAAGGAAACATCTGATGCCTTGTCTAACGTAGACGGCATCAATGATCTCCACATCATCGACCTTCACCAGTTCTGGGATTAGGAGTATCATGATTCATACACTTAGCCTGATCAGGCAGTATGTCAGGGCGACTAATCCTGATCTGCCGACTATCATAGCTGCTGCACGTAAAGATGCTGTCGATTATTTCAGCCCTCTTTACCCTGATAACTGCCTGGAGATTCAGGTAAGTGCATCCGTGAAAAGTGAAGAAGCTTTCATGGACGTTTACATTACCGTCACTTACGATACAGAAAAAGATGTTGCCAGTGTTAACAAGCCAGAACCTATTCCAGGTGGAAAGGTTTATGAAGTATCAGCCACAGGTCTGCGCCCTGTGTAATGACCCGCGCATCAAGCATTTAGGAGAAGGTAAATACAAGTGTAAAGCGTGCCAATGCACCTTTACGGTTTAGGAGATTAAAGTGAGTACCAGTCGTGGCAGGTATCTATCAGAGCTAAGAAGATCTGGTGCGGCTGGTATTCATGATGCTAGGCCGTCTAGATCGTTGATGAGAAGACTAGCAATACAGGAGGAATTGGACATGAGCGTTATTTTTGATGGTGATTACATCCCAGAAGATGACTGGGAAGACGCCGAGCCGAGCCTTGAAGAACTCGATGAAATTGACCATGAGGATTATACTCCTGATGATGACAGGGAATTGCCGTATGATCCTGAAGAGTATGACTACCATGGTTACGGCGCATCTAACTACTATGACGAGTAGATCTTAATATATACTTATCTTAGACTTCCGCATCGAAGGCTATTCGGAAAGGAAGTTATGAAACTTAAACATTTATTCCAGCTCATTGGAATAGTTTTATGTAGTGTACTGATGGCCGTGCCAGGACCAGCACAAGCATCAACCAATGTTACTCAGCAACAAGGCGTAAGTATGTCAATTTCCTATGAGGAATTGATTGTTCCGGCTTATCCTGTTGTTACCGTAAAACATGGTGATACCTTGTCTGTACTGGCACGGAAGTACAACCTTGACTGGCACGGATTATACTGTGCGAATATTAAGGTAATCGGGCCAGATCCTAACGTAATTCGTGTAGGAATGAAACTTGTGATGAAACAATCCAAGTGTCGTATAGGATCTGGAAACACAGCAACTACTATAACAACGACAGGATATAGAGCAGGTACACCACAGCAAATAGCGTGGGGATTGCTGGCCAATTACGGAGGGGATCGGCCCAGTCAGTATTACTGCCTATCACAAATAATCAAGCGCGAATCAGGCTGGAGTACAACAGCATACAATGCTGGTTCTGGTGCTTACGGTATCCCGCAGGCATTACCAGGATCTAAAATGTCAGTTGCAGGCCCAGATTGGGCCACATCTGCCTATACTCAGCTAAAGTGGATGATTCATTTTTACATTGAAGGCGGCCATTACAGAACACCATGCGGTGCATGGGCATTCTGGGAATCTAACGGCTGGTATTAATCCACTAGCGCATTAACCAATGAATAGCCTAGATGACTCACACCCCAGCAATAGGGCTGAAGAACCCCTGTTAACTACCTTACCACGTTAACAGGGGTTATAAATATTTAAGGAGGAAAATGAGAAGTTCGGTTGAGATGATGCTGGAGGCGGCAGGATATCTAGATGCTGTGGGTATTGTCTCAGAACTGGGGGGAAGCAAAACTTTTACTGTTAACGGAGTTTGCACGTTCTGCATGGCCAGCGACAAGCAGATAAACATAAACGAGCCTATGCAGCATAAGATGAGCTGTCTATGGGCAAGAAGCAATCTTCTATTGCAGAAATGGAGAAACCTGACTAATGTTCCGTAGGTATGAAGTGGTGTTCGTTTTTGCTAATGGCATAGAGACTTACAAGAAGTTCTTCAAGTTTCCTAAAGCAGATAGGTGTGCTGCTTCTATCAATAGGGGCAGGATTCGCCTAGGTCTGTACGAAATAGCCCATGTGCGGCAAAACGGACATATTATCTATCCTCCCAGGTCAGCCTAGGGGTATAACGACACGATAACGGGTCTTGACACGACGCGCTGTAGTCGATAGTGTTCTCTCGTTCCAGTCAAAACGTGATCTCAAAGCTGAGATCACACAATTTCATCGGTGGGTGATGATTATTATGCCATTCAAGCCTCAGTTCATCGGTTTTCCTGACGAGCCTGGTACTTATCACGCGGTTCTGGATATGCCTGATCGTGATGAAAACGGGGACATGAGGATTCCTTTTATCTTCGATCCTTCCGGTAAGAGTCCCTACACTGTGACGGTAGGGGTAGATAAATAGATAGCTAGTAGTTCTCAGTTTTACTAGCGGGATTTTCTAAGGGGACATCTTGATCCGTTAAGATGTCCCCTTAGTTATTTTTATAAATCTTCTATTTCCTGTATTGAGTTTTCCCTGGTCAGGGGTGCTGTCATCTGGTGACCCTAAGTAGTGTGTACTTTGGGCCTTGACATACCCGCGTGCATAGGGTCTACTTGTACTAGGCCCGACAGGGAAAACAAAACATCAGGGAGGCGTCCTATTACGTCATGACTTCCCCAATCATGGAACAGATCAGTCAAATACTGGAAGATGCCTGGCTAGCAAAAAGCAGGACTAAGAATCATCTTTCAGCAAAGGAGAAAAAGGAAATTCTCTCCAAGATGGAAGAGGCATTGCATCCTCTTCTAATCGAATCTGTCCCTGAGCAAGCGGAGATGGAAGAAACTCCTACGTGGTTCGGGAATGACAAGCAGCACGAAATCCAGATCGAGGGAACAAGCAGAGACGAGATAGTCAGGGCATGGGCCGAGGAATACGGAATCAGCCTTGACTCCATCCTCCACACTCAGATAGGTAATGTGTACTTCTACACCTATCCTCAACTGGAAGGGGAAAACTACGAACTCTGGGTAAGTAAAATCTCAGAGAAGGAGTCTATCTCATAGGCGTAAAGGGCTGAGGGCTGGTTTAACAACCAGCCCTCAGTACCCAAAATAGATTAAATGAAGAACTTATATAAACCACTTGACGGGGTGCCTCGCCCCGTGATAGTGTTCTTCTTGTCAGCGAGGAACGGTACCTCGCAAAATATGAGCCTAAATACAAAAGAACAAAGGAGGAACAATGATCGATCCGTTAGACTCTAGTCTATAGAGAAAGATCGTAGCTCTTAAATGTTCTTCTCGCAGGGATTCCTTCCATGACTGTGAGACAAAAATTAAAACGGGATGAGAATCGAATCCTACTCATCCCACCTTATGATGAATAGTTTTAAATACTTCAAGAAGATGAAGGTTCGAATCCTTCTAGGGCTGAGGCAGATTGGAATGGGTTAAATCCCTATCAAGGCTCTATAGTATAACAGGGATAATATCTTGAAGTCGCTTCAGATAGCATAAAAGGGAATTAATGCGCCAGAAGGTATCTCTGGAGAATTTGGTTCGAGTCCATGCTGAAGCGCAAGGTAACTCAAGAAGTTCTAGGGATCGTTTCCTTAGCACGAACCAGAGAAATACTGCGTCTGGTGTAGTGTGGTCTAAGTAAGGCATCTTGAGTTACCGTAAATGTCGGTAGGTTACAGGGTTGGTATCCGTACTGCATCTGTGTTGTCAATGAAGCTACACAGCGGCCAAACGAACCCTGACAATACAATACTTGCTGCACGAATCCTAAGACAAAATGGATGAAAATAAGATACTGACGTAATTGGACTGTCTCTAACCATAGCCTGCTACTGTATAGGTTGACAGAGCCGCAACGGACAGCGAATTACCAGTTATCTTAAACTCATCAGCCTATCAGGTTAAGTAAAGGTAAGTGCAGGTCATGGCAGATTGCTAAGGATAACTTATCCTCTGCCAGTTAAATGGTGGCCAAGAGCCAGCAAATAACCACCAGTTACTATTAATAGTTAACTAAATGGAGGTAAGTAATGGCTGAAACTGTAACGCCCGAGGTTGTTGAGCCTGGAACTGAAGAGGTTTTCCAGAGGACTTTCAAGGTTTCCTTCAACCTGGCGTACAAGCCTGGTGTTCCTGATGAGGTATCTCAGGATACAGATCCTTTCATGGCTATGTATTCCATGGCTCGGGTCGGCAGTATTTCTGAAGATCTCATCACGATTACCGATGTCACCAATGAGCGTCTTACTGGTGATAAGGCGAAGAAGGCTCTCGATGAGCTGAATGCCGCTTCTCAGAAGCGTATCGATGAGCAGCAAGCTGATGATGATTTCATCAAGGAAATCAGCAGGCTTCTCGGTGCAGATGTAGAGCTTGTGACTCTGTAAGTTTTCAATCTTCCCGCTAAACCAATCAAATCATAAACAAACCGTATAACTAATAAGGAGATACTATTATGGCTACTGCTACTAAGACTGGTCTGTCCCGCAAGGCTTACAATGAGGCTATTGAGGCTGACCGTAAGGCTCGTAACGTCAAGGAATATGAGAAGATGGTTGAGGATTACACCAACCGCCGTGATTCTCTTTCGGTTGTTGCTCGTGATCTTCGTGAGCTTCACATTAAGCACCTTGGTACTACTGGTGCGGATTATGTTTCCAGTGTTCTCAGCAACATCGAGTACGAGCTTACCAGTGCCGTTCAGAATGTTAAGCGTTACACTCAGAAGCTCGATGCTCTCCAGGGTAACGCCACTGTTGAGGATGATGACGACTTCTAAGTCTTAAATCAAGAACCTGCTTTTACATGGTGTATTCGATTAAGTTCCGAACCTTGTAGAAGTAGTGGTCTGGGAGAGCATATGATTTCCGCGAGGCCAACCCCGTAACAATATTGAGGAAATAAACATGGATCTCAATCGGTATAGTAAACTCGCAAACGAACTCCAAGAAGGAGATGTAGTAGCAAAGACTACAGGTGACGGCGAAGAATATTACTACATCGACGCGGAACCGTTCTACGATATAGATGAGAAGCGATGGCATTGCTGGATTAAGAAACTCACATGGGACCAGGTACTAGCCTACTTCTCAGACGATTCAAACGAGTACGTGCAAGAGTACTTCCCTGAAATCGGTATAGAAGACTGGGATATCGAGCACGGCAGGAACAACATAACCTTCCTGTCGGATACTTAAAAAGATTTAATTCAAAGCACTTGCCACGGCGCTTTGGACGTGATAGCCTCTGTAGATAACAACGACGACTACAGAGGCTATATCTATTTAAGGAGGAAAAACAAATATGGAATACGATGATTTCTGCTGCTATAAGCGGACTTGCTGTGTAGATGAAAAGACCGGATATCGTGGTCTTTATGATATCTCTCAGCAGCAGCTAAGGGCAGAACGAGAGAAGAACAAGAGTCTTCAGGCTCAGCTAGACGCTATCAGGGCAGTTCTCAATATCAAGTAGGTAATCATGCGGTTCAAGCCGACGTTCTGTAAGTACTGGAAGACAAATCCCTTCGAGACATACACTGTTATCAGGTACAGCCATACAGGATTCAGTGTGTGGCTTCTGGTTAACGGAATGCCTAAGTGCGTTCCTATGGAGGCTCTTGTATCATGAGCAGGCAAGACCTGGTAGTTATACAAAGATCATGGGGGGCATTCTCCGTACATTCAAAAGGATGTCCCACTGCCGAGAGAGATTTTAATCTAGATGGAATCCTGGAAATAGAAGTAGATGCTGTTTCCAGGTATGATCTGTCCAGGCAGCTACAAGAACTACTAGGAAATACTCAAGATAATCTTCTCTTCCAGAAGAGACTCATCTACCATTCACTTCGGCTTCACGGCAAAGATGTCTGCACAGCAAAGGAAATGAAATGACCTGGCACGATGGCATAATTCCCGATCACCTTAACCCTGCTGTCTATCAGTACAACACCACAATGGATAATTTCTCCCCGCCTAGGAGTTACGGGTACGGAGAAATCATAGCTCATGATACTATCCATGGTGAAAAGGGATACGTCGTTCAGACTCGCGGGTTCAAGAACGCGGAAAAGAACATGTATCTTCTGGACTTCGAAGATGACAAGGTTCTGTGCTACGTGGCAGCGTACAAGGAAGGAGAATTTATTCATCTCCTTCCTATGAATCACCGATCCTATATGGGTCCGAGAACCATGTACACCATTCATGTCCTGGGTAACAACAAGAACAACAAGGGGAATTAAATAAATGTCAAGGACTTTGAGGCATGCTGATCAGTTCCACAACAGGGATGAATTTGTGCCTCACGCATACAGGGTAAGGCACACTCGCAGGGCTGCTTTGGGAAGGGAACTGAATAGGACTAATTACTCAGATGTCGCTGAGGTGCTGAGCGATGATGAATTCACTAGTCCCTCAGCTTCCAGGGCTATCAGCAGGCTTCTAGATGATCTAGGTCTTTAGGTTTTGAATACCGGGCCGGAAAGATTTTATATAACTCCCTTGACAGGGGTCTTTCCGGCCTGGTAGTGTATTCCATGTCAGCAGCTACAACAACAAAACAAAGGCGGATAAAATGAAGGTTAACTTCAGGGAAATCTTCATCAACGTTTCGGCCGCATGCCTCGCGTTCGGGACTATGGGAATCGCCATCGTTTACGGATTCATGACTGCTAAGTAAAAATAAGAAATCAAGGAGGCCAAGTTGCTGGAATCGCTGTTTCGCAAGATGAGGATACTGCGAGACGAGATGGAAGATGAGGAATACAAGCTCCGTCTCAAGCTGGCGGTTCACATCTTCGGTGGGGGTGTTGGAACTGCTGTAGGTCTTACAATGCTGCTGGTGTTCAAAATGGACCCGGCATGGTGCCTTGCAGGTGGTGGCCTGGGAAACGGTGGAATCACCGTTTGCGACTACAAGGTAGATAAGAAAGGTCACATATAAGAATCAGGGTGGGCTGCGCATACCGTTAATAACGCAGAATTGATAACACAGCAGCATTAAGTTGGCGACAGGTTATCAGTGCTCATATGGTGGCGGTCAGTTCTCTTACATCACACAACCTTAAATGTGATAGATAAGACGAATTGCTCTCAGGTTCGATTCCTGATATGAGTGCGAAGTTACCCGATGAGGTAGGTTCTGTCCTGGTAACTTAATAAAAGCCTCATCATCTATACTCATAAATCAATCCAAAGGCCACGGAAGGGATTGTCTTAATCAGTTAGCTAGGCCAAGCTGAGGAACATCAGGAATAGAAAAGAGGCGGTTCGAATCCGTCGCTAAATTACAAACCTGGTGTATAGGAAAAAGGCAGGAAGCTAGCACGGGTGCTTCTCAGCAGCTAACTAATTAAGATGGTGGTTCGACTCCATCTATGGGTACCAATACAAGTAATAAAACCACACAAGAAAAGGAAATATCATGGGTGCGGCAATCGCTGGAATGATCGGTATGTTCATCGCTGGCAGTGGCGCATGTGGCGTCACTCTTTATGTCTGCTGGAATCCCAGGGAAAACCAGTGCGACGATAAGGTCAAGGAGAACAAGAAGTAATGATTATCCAGGATAAGGACAAGAGCTACATTCAGAAGTCTATGGACATCATCAAGACTCATGACCCGGATCTGTATTACAAGATGCTGGCTCATAAATGGGAAATCTACACCATGATGACAGGAGCAGACGACTGGATCATCGAATTGATGACTGTCAATCCTGTTACAGGAGCAAAAGTCATCGAGGAACTGCTCACCTGTGCTGGTCTTACATACCCAGAACTGAGTCTTACATTCATCAACGCACCGTCTATCGCTGATGATGTAAATGCCAAGAATCTCAATCAGCCGTTCATCACAGCGGAAGTGCTGGCGCATGAATTCAAGCACATATGCGGGGAAGGTGAAAAGGTAGCTTACGCAGAAAATCTCAGGGTAGCTCATGAGCTGCATGACCCTGCTGGATACAAGTATTATCAGGAGATCATCAGTAATATCAAGAACACTGCTGAGTATAACTCGTGACACATCTAGTTAAATACGTAATCCCCGCGTTGATGCTCATTCTCAGTGCGGGGATTTACGTGTCTCTGTGGATGTCTACTCGCATACATCCTGAAAATACAGGTATCAATACGAAATTCGGTGAGCAAGATGTGCCTGATGTGCCTGTACTACAAGATCAAGGGCAAGAGACAGAACAAGCAAACAAATAAGAACTATGGTCACTACATCAGCAATTACTATGATGCACCATGTACTGACTGGTGCTGTGACAACGTGCATTGCAAGTAAAAGATCTTAGAAGATATTTTTATATAACCACTTGACAGGCAGCTCCCTAGGTGATAGGTTATTCCATGTTAGGCAACCTACCCGACCTAGGGAGTTACCTGTTATGGGTGCAAGAATCTGGACAGCAGAGCAGGAAGCAATATTCCAGCACTTCCGTAAGATGATGGAAGTGTTCGATAGGGAAAACAGAAAGCTAGTTATCAATGCGGGTGCGGGATCTGGCAAGACTACCGTACTAGTGCAGCTAGCAAAAATAGCTCAGGAATTCGGCAAAGATGGCCGGTTCATGGCTTTCAATAAGGCAATCGTAGAGTCTGCGGCTGCAAAGATGCCGTCTAACGTTAAGTGCTCTACGTTCCATGCATATTTCTTCGGGACTACGGGCAGGTTCTATCAGCATCGTAGCGATAAGGTTTCAGCATTCACTACTGCTGAAATCCTGGGTATTACAGAAGATCTAGAGCTTACCGAAAAGAAGCTCACTCCTGTCATGCAGGCACGAATCATCTATCGTGCTATCGGCAAATACTCAATGAGCGATGATTACAAGATCAGTCGTTACCACATTCCTTACACCCGTGGTTTCAGCACTGATGATATGGAAATCGTCCGTGATGCTCTAGAGCCATTCCTGATCAAGGCATGGGAAGATGTAGCTAGCCTTACCGGAAAGCTGCGATTCAAGCCAGAGAATTACATCAAAATCGGAGCACTTAAGAGTCCGAGAATCAAGGGTTCTTTCGTGATGATCGATGAGGCACAAGACACCATGCCGGTAATTCTGGGATGGCTAAAGCGTCAGCCTCATCTTAGAATCGTCGTAACTGGTGACAGTGCTCAGGCCATCAATGAATGGACTGGTGCTATCGATTCCATGAACAAATGGCATGGAACAAACAAAGATGACGGTACTCCGAAAGATGACGTAACTTATCTTACTCTGCGCAAATCATGGCGATTCGGTGAAGATCTAGCGGCAGAGGCTAACAGGTGGCTGTATATTCTCAATGGCGGTGAGTTCTTCATCACCGGAAACGAGAATGTGAACACCATCGTAGATGACGTGAATCAAGATACACCGAACGCTATCCTGTGCCGTACCAATGCCGGCGTTTTCCAGGCGGCTATGGCTATGGTAGAGCAAGGTGTGAAGTGCGCAATGTCCAAGAGAAACATGGAAGATCTCAAGGACATCGGAAAAGCAGCAATGCAGCTCATGGCTGGTACAAGCTGTGAACTGGAAGATTTCGCTGCATTCTCCAACTGGGATGAAGTTCTGGAATACGTAGAAAATGATCCCGGTGGCGCAGACATCAAGACAATGGTCAAGCTTATCGATAAGCACGGGCCGGATGCTCTGCTAGAGCTGTCAGATTCGCTTGTGCCTATGCACATGGCGGAAGTAGTAATCATCACCATGCACACATCAAAAGGACTGGAATTCGATGGAGTCCAGATCTGGAATGACTGTGTAGAACCAGAACCAAAGGGTGATGAGCCAGAACCAGAAGATTTCGATCCTGCCGATGTTAAGCTCTACTACGTAGCTATTACAAGAGCTATGAAGTGGGTTAACCGTGGCGCACTGTCCATGATCGATCAGTACGTGAATTACGACGACGAAGACGAATAGAAGTAAAGCCCCTAGACATCTGAAATAAGGATGTACGGTGCAAAGCCACTAGGGGCACTTAGAGGTAATCCAATCAAAAAGGAGAATAAGATGGGTCTTCTAGATGGTCCCTTTGAAGACGAGCATCATGAGTCTAAGAAGTACGCTCTAGGTACCATACGTCGTGTAGGCAGTCATCATTATGTAGATATCGTGGATGAGAATGATAATGTTCTCATCGCTGGTGTCCTAGATGACGGGGAAACACCTCAGCTAGTAGTAAAGCTTCTAAATGAGGCTTACGATAAAGGTAGTGCCGATGCTGTCAGTAAGATAGCTGAGGGATAAAACTTAACAAGCCCTAGCCTGCTGAAACATGGCAGTGGATATCGAGTCAGCTATGGGCACTTAGCAAGAATCAAATACCTATCAAGGAAAGATGATAATGGACACAGCTCTAGATGGCCAAATCCGTGACTCATACAACATGAGGATGCTCAGAGGTCATTCTCAGCTTTACGCTATCAAGGACATGGCAGAGCTTTACGGGATAGATGAGCAGGAAATCAAAGAATCCCTGGAACGAACCAAGGATCAGGATATCTACTGATGATTACTATAGAGCTAATGCCGTGGGGTCTGACTGATAAGTATTACAGGGTCTACGAAAACAACAATCCTGCGGGATTCGTCATCGTAAAAGATAGCGGTGCAACTTATACATGCACAGATCCCACAATGCTAGAGCATGTACAATTCAATATCGAGTGGGCTCAGGCGGTAAAAGAATTTATCAGTAAGTCTTGATAATAATAATCTTCCGTGATAGGATCGTTCTGTGAACGAGACGCCAACTGCATATCCTATCTGGTCATCTGATCATGAGGCATATATTCAGATGTTCGTTAAATCTGGATATCCTCAAGATAAGGTAGATCAGTACAGGAATGAACTGGAAACACTAGACGTGGACAGGGTAGAGGATTTTACTAATTTCCTCGCTCTAGGCAAAGACCGATTCCGTGAGGGATGGAATCAATGAGAACAAAAGCAGACTGGGAACAGATCATCCGTGACCTGAAACTCAAGTCAAAGAGCACTACCCCAGAAGAAAAAGAAGCAATCGAAGAAAGAATAGCCTACCTGATGAGCAAATATCAGGTAGAGCTAATCGAATCGAAGCAAGATACTTCCAGGATTCACGGTGAAGGTTACGACCTTGAATTCGATGGTGCTTTCACTCCGATTCAGGCATCATTGTTCACCACAATCGCAAAGCATTTCAATTGCGATGTAATCCAGCTAGGCGTAAACAAGTATGTGGTGTTCGGATTCGATTCAGATCTGGATATCGTAGAATTCATGTTTGCCCGTGTCTCTAATCAGATGTTCGCAGAGCTGGCAAATGTAAGAATTCCTGATGGTGTTCACGCTAAGACCTACAGGACATCATGGCTTAAGGGATACAGGTCTAAGATCTGGGAACGTCTGCAAGAAGCAAAGAAGCAATCAGTCAAGGAATCAACTCCCGGCTATGGTATCGAACTGGCTAGCCGTAATCGTCAGGTTCAGCTAGCGGTAAGGAAAAGATTCCCCAGGCTGGTAACAAAGAAGTCTTATTACAGGTCTAGGGAAGCGTTTGCTTCTGGCCAGGAAGCAGGATCTAGAGCAGATTTCCAGACAGGATCTAATCTAGGAACTGGCGGAAGAAAAGAACTGACCTAGAACGAAAAATCAAACGAAGTCCGAACGAAAATCAAAATGAATAATTCGTGAAGTTGCAAACGAGTTTTTCATGAATCACATGTCTACTCAGGTCTAGTTCAATGCCGGCTAGACCTGAGTAGATCACATTACTGATTAAGGTGATGAAAACATAAAATGAGTCAGGCAAGACAGACAGCGCTTTACCTTGCCATACTGACCGCATGGTTCAATATGGCTACAAGTGCTGACAACCTGGTGTACATGGTGCTTACTGGCATCATCGGACTCACTAGCGGATACTCATTCACGAAATCATCTTTCGGGTACATGTGGCGCACACTGTCACTAGTGACCCCAGACGGGGACATGGTTCCCGTCAGAGCATAGATCATATCAAACCGGACATATGAGACTAGCTGGCCTAGGCTGGCAGCACACACTCTCTATAGACAGACAAAACCGCAGGTCAGAGAGCTAAGAAAAAAATCTCTGAGAAAAACGTCTGTAGGGGTTGCATACGGCTAGGCAAGCGGGTAATGTTCTCAGTGTCAGCAACGAACGGGAACGCCAAACGGGCGGGACCAAAAATCAGGAGGTAAGTATCATGGCTGCTAAGATCTCGCGTAGTGGCGGCACGGCTACCGCTCCCAAGAACAACGATGCGGAATTCGGTCAGAGTGAGCCGAACGGTTCCCAGAATGGTTCCGGCCCGACCAATCCCGGTCCTTCCGTCAAGGATGCTCCTACTCAGGGGAATCTGGGAACGCTCAACTTCACTGTCAAGAAGACTGAAATTCCGGTCAGCAAGCGCGGGGCGGGACGCAAGCCGGCCGAACTGCCGGAAGAGTTCGTTACCGCCGCTATCAAGATGTACAACAACAACCCGGCCAACGATGCGGATGAGATGGAGGCTGTTACCCTCACTCTGACCAATCGTCAGATTCAGCAGTTGCTCGTGGCTGGTGTCAAGAAGATTCAGTCTCACCACATGCCGAACGCGACCGATGGTGTTTGGCTTAAGTCTTCCGTCAACACGATCGATGGTAAGCGTTCCAACGACGCGGCCGATGCGGACAAGCTTGTCACGGTTGTCTGGACTGTCCGCAAGCGTACTCAGGCGGAAGTTGACCGCATCCTTGAAAAGGCGAACGCCGCCTAGGATCAAAACGGACAATCTGCCAAAGTTTAACCCAAAGGCTCGTTCCCACTGGGAACGAGCCTTTTGGCATTTAAAAAACCATAAAACGGACGAACAATCCGTTAAATCTCAAACGAGTATTCAAGGAGTCATAACTGTCATGAATGCTGATCAAGTACCAATCACGGACAATACGGACAACAGCGCTGTTGTGGCTATAGACATCACACCTAGCAACATATTCGTCAAATGCTATGAGATCAGGTCATACCACGCTAATAAGCTCACAGGGTTCGTTACAGTCGATAACGGTACAGAGCTACCATACTGGACATTCCAGGACAATCAGCTAGCAGAGATTGATTACATGCCATATTGGGTCAATGCGGTACATGAGTGCATATGTATCGCTAAACTGATGAAATAACTCAAAACGGACATACCGGGCTACCCTGGTTCCCTGGTCACCTCCATATGGGCAGGGTAGCCACGATGCCCCGTGTATGGCCCTGTGAGCCAATCTCAGAGGGTTTAAGGGCAACTTACGTCCGATCACACCAAACGGGGGGTGGGTGCCCGTAGCGGCCAACTGAGAGGCATACAGACCATAAACGCTCTGACCAGCCAAAACTCTGTGACCTGCGCAAACGTCAGGACCAGCCAATCAAAGATTACGATCAAGTAACGAAAAACCCGAAACCACTTGACAACCGAATCGGACATAAGAGAATAAGGATAGTTGTTTTTGTATTTCCCCTGGTCACGCGGACGGCAACCCGAACGGACCAGCTAGGGAGCCGGATTTTGACAATTTAAGACAAAACGGACATGTCGCCTCTTTGTCATGCAATCTATCCAGAAAAGGACAAATCATGACGAACAACGAATACATCGCCAAACTGGTCAAAGAGTGGGGAATGACCATAGACGAGGCCGTAGCGGACCTACAGGCACAAAACCTGTATTACTACTCGCAAGGGCACGACAGGGAAGAAATCTACTGCATCCTGGGCATTTAGTTCGTTATCTCGCTTTTGTGCTCAGAGTACGCAAGCTGAGCACATTAGGGTCATAACGGCCGAAAACGGACATAGGAGCAAAAATGGGCGAATACACGTTCACTGCGGACCAAATCGTCTCAGATGCGATTCTGAGCGCATACGGTACAACTGGTGCCAATAAGCTCCATGGCAACCTTAACGGGATAAAGTCGGACTATTACGTCATTACCTTCCCAAACATCATGTATGCCTCAACTTGGGCGCAAACGTGCGAGATCACTAATTTCTGCACTATCGAAGACATAGCACCCGACACACGCGATAACATGACATTCCACTCAGAAGTGACGATTACGTTCGCTTATGACTCATACCAGGACACGGCGGACTATTACCACTCATACAACCCCAAATCACACGTTTCCAGGTCAGATCAGTACATTCTGGACAATCTGACCCGTTCGCTGTCTAAGTAGGACAGATAGTTCGTTATCATCACTTTTAGCCTAGACGGTCATATAGCGGGCAATCTAGGCTTTAAGCGGTAATACCGGACATAGGAGGATAAAGTGCTCAGTGACGCACAATGCCACGTAATAGCGACATTCATAGCACTACCGCTCGTAATCGCCCTAATCGGCACGATCGGCGCATGTATCTTCAAAAGGGGTTAAACATGTACATGATGGGTGAATTCGTGCCAAGTGGCGCAGACATGCGCACAATGGACATGATGGACGCAACAGCCTATAACATCAAAAACGCGAAATACCTGGACGAATCGGGCAAGCTGACCCAATGGGCGCAAAGCCTGCCAATCGACACGCTAGAGGGCATAGCACTCATATGTAACGATGATGACCTTTCACACGCAATCTTCATATTCCTGTCATCTAGGAACTAAGAGGGGCAAAACGGACAATGGTACTCGAATCGTGCAAGAGAATGACAAACCTCTCATACGATGACGCAAAGGCTGAAGTCATCTCATACCTGGACTGTTCGGACAATGCGGCTCAGTTCGTGCTTTCAGTCGCAATAAGTGCCAAAGTGGCATATAGCGGTGATATGACGGTCATAAGCCGCAGCCCGGTAAATTTCACCATAATCATCCCAGAATAGGACAAAGAGCATGAATCAGGCCGTACCCGCCAATGTCTACACAGATTGCACTGAAGGTGACGCGGGGGTGATTATCGCATCAAAGTATGCCATATCGCCCAAGATGATACAAGACATCCTTAACATGGCCAAAGCGCACAATTACACCCCATACCGTCACATCATGGTCGTAAAGCGGCCAAATAACACATTCACGGTCATAGAGTCCGCAAACGAGTTCTAAGGGGCAAACAAGACAATGTACCGTAACAGGGATCAATACGCCGAAATCACCGTAAAGTTCTCAGACGGCGGCGAATACGTCAATGTGGGCACATACACCTCAGTACTGGCCAATGCACTCAACCTGGCAGATTCTACCGCAATAGTCTCAGACATCGGCATAAAGCCCATAAGTGAATCTACCTACGATAAGCGACGAAAAGAGCTAGTCAACGCACAGATGGACAGACTAGCACAATCGGCGGCAAACAGGATGAATAAGGACAAGTAAAGATAAAAGCCCCAAACTAGGCTGTAACAAGCCAAAGAGGGGCTTTTTTCTTATATGTAACATAAAACGTTTAAGTATGACATACCAGCCATAAGGTACATACAAGGACAACAGAGCACAAACAGCACACTAACTCCCAGACGAGGACAAATATGTTTATACCTGGCCAAACTACTCAAAGCACTCACATATGCCCATATGCCCCAAAGTATCACAAATCGGACATTTCGGGTACATACGGACATACGGTACAAAGATATACAAGACCCCCCATACTTAACAAATCGGGGCAAAACGGACATAGGGCCAGGAAAATATTACTTGAATTTATCATTTTGTGACTAAACAGTATCAGTCTGTATAGATTTTACGTATA
>Ga0207702_10000661_pt1 | contig 37532 bp, 33 predicted proteins | sample KBSCornC62_FD_184302 | JGI IMG/M metagenome (GOLD analysis project Ga0207702, IMG submission 184302) | Corn rhizosphere microbial communities from Kellogg Biological Station, Michigan, USA - KBS Corn C6-2 (SPAdes) (version 2) | ecosystem: Host-associated > Plants > Roots > Rhizosphere > Soil ... | reverse complement strand
CGGGCCTTCTTTTCCTTCATCTCCACTTCGGTGGCGGCACCGACCTTGATCACGGCCACGCCGCCGGCCAGCTTGGCCACGCGCTCCTGCAGCTTCTCGCGGTCGTAGTCCGAGGAGGTCTCCTCGATCTGCGCCTTGATCTGGCCGATGCGCGACTGGATCTTCTCCGCTTCGCCGGCGCCGTCGATGATCGTGGTGTTTTCCTTGGTGACCACGATCTTCTTGGCGCGGCCCAGATCCTGGATGGTCGCCTTCTCGAGCTGCAGGCCGACTTCTTCGGAGATGACCTGGCCGTTGGTCAGGATGGCCATGTCTTCCAGCATCGCCTTGCGGCGGTCGCCGAAGCCCGGCGCCTTCACGGCGGCAACCTTGACGATGCCGCGGATGGTGTTGACCACCAGGGTCGCCAGCGCCTCGCCTTCGACTTCCTCGGCGACGATCAGCAGCGGCTTGCCGGCCTTGGCCACGCCTTCGAGGATCGGCAGCAGCTCGCGCACGTTGGAGATCTTCTTGTCGTACAGCAGGATGAAGGGATCATCCAGCTCAACCTGCTGCGACTGCTGGTTGTTGATGAAGTACGGCGACAGGTAGCCGCGGTCGAACTGCATGCCTTCGACCACGTCCAGCTCGTTGTCCAGGCCCGAGCCTTCCTCGACGGTGATCACGCCTTCCTTGCCGACCTTCTTCATCGCGGTGGCGATGATGTCGCCGATGGCGACGTCGGAGTTGGCGGAGATGGTGCCGACCTGGGCGATCGCCTTGTCGTCGACGGTGGGCTTGCTGAGGTTCTTCAGCTCGCCGACGGCGGCGACCACGGCCTTGTCGATGCCGCGCTTCAGGTCCATCGGATTGATGCCGGCGGCGACGGCCTTCATGCCCTCGCGGATGAACGCCTGCGCCAGCACGGTGGCGGTGGTGGTGCCGTCACCGGCGTTGTCGGAGGTCTTGGAGGCGGCTTCCTTGACGATCTGCGCGCCCATGTTCTCGTAGGCGTCGGCCAGTTCGATCTCCTTCGCCACGGACACGCCGTCCTTGGTGACGGTGGGGGCGCCGAAGCTCTTCTGGAGCACGACGTTGCGGCCCTTCGGGCCGAGGGTGACCTTGACGGCGTTGGCGAGCGTGTTCACGCCCTTTAGGATGCGCGAGCGGGCGTCTTCGCCGAAGCGGACTTCTTTAGCGGCCATAAAATTTTTGCCTCAAAAATTTTGAAATAAGGAAAGGTGGTTTGTCGTTTCGAAAGCGTTGCCGAAGCGAGCTCCCGGCAACTGGCGAGCGCGATGTACGCGCTCAGCCCTCGATCACCGCCACGATGTCGTCTTCCTTCAGGAAGACCAGCTCTTCGCCGTCGATCTTGATTTCCTGCCCGGCGTACTTGCCGAACAGCACCACGTCGCCGGCCTTCAGCGACATCGGGCGCACCTTGCCGTCGCTCAGGATCAGGCCGGTGCCGGCGGCGACGACCTTGCCGCGGGTGGGTTTCTCGGTGGCGCTGTCGGGGATGACGATGCCGCCGGCGGAGACGCGCTCCTCTTCCAGGCGCTTGACGATGACGCGGTCGTGCAGCGGACGCAGTTTGCTCATGGGTGGCTCCCAGGCTAGGTGGTGGATGTGACTGGAGAACTGACAGGCCGGTCCGGGAACCGCTGTTAGCACTCAGCATAGATGAGTGCCAATTCTAGCGATGCAAGCCCCCGCCGCAAGTGGCGGCGAGCGCGAGATCACCCGGTTCGACCCTTGGGACAGCGAATGGGGCGGGCGCGGGCGGGTTTCAAGAGGCCGGTGAGCGCTCTGCTACCGTGGCGGCGTCCACCAGCGCAACGCCCGTCGCACCGGCGCAAGCCGGGGGTCCAGCGCCTTGAGGCCACGCCGGGAAGCGCAACGCCAGTGGGCTCCAGCCTGCGCTGGAGTGACGAATCTTCAATCGCACCGAGCATGCCGTGCCTGAAACCATCATTCTGCTCTGCCTGTGCACCTGCCCCGACGCCGCCAGCGCGCAGCGGCTGGCCGAGACGCTGGTGGGCGAGCGGCTGGCCGCCTGCGTCAACCGCCTGCCGGGCGTGTCGTCCACTTATCGCTGGCAGGACAAGGTGCAGACCGACGGCGAGGAGCTGCTGCTGATCAAGACCACCGTCGAGCGCTTCGAGGCGCTCAAGGCGCGGGTGCTGACGCTGCATCCCTACGAGTTGCCGGAACTGATCGCGCTGCCGGTGGAACGCGGCCACGCAACTTATCTGGACTGGGTGCGCACTCATTCGATCGACTGATGTGCCGATTCCGGCCTGGCCGTCCCTGCCGGGTGAGCCGGGCGCGACGCCGCACCCCGGGTCCGCAACCGGAAGCTGGGCCATAATCCCTTGGGCGCGGCCTCGCGCGCCCATCAAGAACACGCTGGAGCATCGATGCGTTTCCCTCTGCACGGCCGCCTCGGTCCCTGCCTGCTGACCCTGCTCGCCCTGCTGCTCGCCGCGCCGGCGACGTTCGCGCAGACGCAGGCCGACAACATCCTGCCGGTCACCGAGGCGTACCGGCTCAGCGCCGACGCGGGCACGCCCGGCATGCTCAAGCTGCACTGGACGATCGCGCCGGACTACTACCTCTACCGCGGCCGCATGAAGTTCGCCGCCGACGCCGGCGTGACGCTGGGCGAGGCGCAGCTGCCGCCCGGCGAGAAGCACGACGATCCCTATCTCGGCCCGGTGGAGACCTACCACCACGGCGTCGACGCCAGCATCCCCTACACCGTGGCGGCGGGCACGACGCGCCTGCAGCTGAGCGTGCAGTACCAGGGCTGCCACGAGGTGGAGCCGAAAATCTGCTACCCGCCGCATACCGAGCATCTCGACCTGCCGCTGCCGGCGGCGAGCGAAGCCGCCGCACCGCCCGCCGGCGGCCAGGCGCTGGGCGCCACCTTGCAGCAACTCGGCGGCAATGCCGGGGGCGCGCTGGGCGGCACGTCACCCACACCGCTGCCGCCGGAACAGGCCTTCCGCTTCACCGCGCTGGCGCAGGACCCGCAGCACCTGCTGCTGCGCTGGACCATGCCGAAGGATTACTACGTCTACCGCGACCACATCGCGTTGAAGCTCAAGAATGCCGACGACCTGAAACTCAGCGCCCCCGCATGGCCGGCTGGCGGCGTGGTGCATCAGGATGCCCAACTGGGTTCGGTGACCGTGTACTTCGGCGATCTCGAACTGCCGGTGGCGATCGTGGGCGATACCGCCGGCCGCCGGCAAGTGACCTTGGAGGCGAGCTTCCTCGGCTGCCAGGACGGCGGTGTGTGCTATCCGCTGATCACGCGCGACGTGGCGGTGGATCTGCAAAGCGGCGCCGTGGCGAATGGTGTGACCGTGCCTGGCGCGCCGACCGCACCCTCCGCTGGCGCGGCACCGACCGACGCCGCAACCGCACCTGTCGGCCCGCTGCAGACCAGCCTGTTCGCCGCCTTGTTGCTGGCGCTGGGCGGCGGCCTGATCCTCAACCTGATGCCTTGCGTGTTGCCGGTGCTGTCGCTGAAAGCGGTGAGCCTGCTGGAAAGCGGCGAGAACCCCGCGCGCCGACGCCGCCATGCGCTGGCCTACACCGCCGGCGTGCTGGCGAGTTTCCTCGCGCTGGGGCTGGGCATCCTCGCATTGCGCTCGGCCGGCCATGCGCTGGGCTGGGGCACGCAGCTGCAGCAGCCGCTGCTGGTGGCGGTGCTGGCCTGCGTGATCTTCGCGCTGGGCCTGTCGATGTCGGGCGTGGTGCAGTTCGGCGCTTCGTTGGGCAATGCCGGCAGCGCACTGGCGAACCGCGGCGGCGCGGTCGGCGACTTCTTCACCGGCGTGCTCGCCGTGGTGGTGGCCAGCCCCTGCACTGCACCGTTCATGGGCGGCGCGCTGGCCTACGCGTTCGCCGCGCCGGCACCCGACGCGCTGCTGGTGTTCCTCATGCTCGGCGTGGGCCTGGCGCTGCCCTTCCTCGCCATCGCCTGGATCCCCGCGCTGGCGCGCTGGCTGCCCAAGCCAGGCCGCTGGATGGAGACGCTGAAGCAGGTGCTGGCCTTCCCGATGTACCTCACCGCCGCGTGGCTGGCCTGGGTGCTCGCCAACCAGCGCGGCGCCGACGCCGTGGGCCTGCTGCTGGTGACGATGGTGCTGCTGGCGCTGGCGCTGTGGTGGTTCGAGCGCAGCCGCGGGCGCAGCCCGCGACGCCACGCGCTGACCGCGCTGCTGGCGCTGGCCGTGCTGGCGCCGCTCTACCTGCTGGCGCAGGTGCCGGCTTCGACGAGTGCCGTCGCGGCGCAGGAAGGCGTGCTGGCCTACAGCCCGCAGAAGCTCGCCGAACTGCGCGCCGCGAACACCCCGGTGTTCGTGGACATGACCGCCGACTGGTGCATCACCTGCAAGGCGAACGAGCACGCCGTGCTGGACGGCGCGGCGTTCCGTGCCGCGCTCAAGCGCAGCGGCGCGGTGTACATGAAGGGCGACTGGACCAACGAAGATCCGGCGATCACCGCCTTCCTGCAGCAGTACCACTCGCCCGGAGTACCGCTTTATGTGGTGTTTCCGAAGGGCGGTGGCGCAGGTCGGCAACTGCCGACCGTGCTGACCACGGCGATGGTGACACGGGCGCTGAATGAGGCGGCGCGGTGAGCAAGCCGCGCACTCCCTGCACTGGCTCCCTCCCCTGCCTGCAGGGGAGGGGGTGCCTTTGCTTGCTTGGCTGCCTCCATGGCACCCCCTCCCAACCTGCACTCGGGCCATCCATGGCCCTCGCTCTTCGAGCGGCTAACGCCGTGCAAATCGGCAGTCCTGTCGATTTGTCCCCTGCAAGCAGGGGGAGGAGACGAAGCGGCACCCCATGCTGAGTCGCGACAACCTCGTCATTCTGGGCGTGGCGGTAATGGCCGCTGCGCTGGGCGGCTGGCTGCAGCACGAAAGCCGGCTGGCACGGGTGCCAGCGGGTGCGGTGGTGGCGCAGGTGGGCGAACCCGCGCCGGCGCTGGAATTGCTGGATCTGCAGGGACATCCGCACCGGCTGGCCGACTATCGCGGTCGTCGCGTGCTGCTGAATTTCTGGGCCAGCTGGTGCGGACCGTGCCTTGACGAGTTGCCGGCACTGGATGAGGCACAGGCCAAGTTCGGCGAAAACGGACCTATCGTGCTGGGAATCGCGATGGACGAGCCCGCGCGGGTTCGCGCCTTTCTCGACCACCATCCGTTGCGTTTCCCGATCTTGCTCGGTCGGATGGAGCCTCCGAGCACCTCGTTAATGTGGGGCGATAACGGCGAAATGTTGCCTTACAGCGTGCTGATCGGCGCTGATGGGCGCGTGATCGCCACCCATCGCGGCCCGCTCGATACCGCCACGCTCGATCATTGGTTCTGAAGGAGTGCGGCCATGGTGGCCACCCGTTTGACCTTCGCGGGCAGGACGATCGCAAGAGTTACTCCGGCATACGCGGCATACGTCAGCGCACGGAGAGTGACGCACTTCTCCTTCAAACATCGCCGATCTGCGCCGAACTGGACAACATCCGGAACAGCGCGCACACTTCGCGCGTTCCGGGTCGTCCGGACGCCGTCGAAGGTATGGTGTGGCGAAGATCCTGGTCTTGCACGGACCCAACCTCAACCTGCTGGGCGCACGCGAGCCGGCGATCTACGGCCGCGACACCTTGGCCGACATCAACGGCCGACTGGCCGCACAGGCACAGGCCGCCGGGCATGAGCTGGCTTGGTTCCAGTCCAACGCCGAGCACGAGCTGATCGGCCGCGTGCACCAGGCGCGCGACGAGCTGGTGGCGACGATCCTCTGCAATGCCGGCGCATTCACCCATACCAGCATCGCGCTGCGCGACGCGTTTGCCGCGGTGGCGATCCCGCTGATCGAGGTGCACCTGTCCAACGTGCACGCCCGCGAGCCGTTCCGCCACCACTCCTACCTGTCGGACATCGCGGTGGGCGTGATCTGCGGCTTCGGCGCCGACAGCTACCGGCTGGCGCTGGATGCCGCCATCGCCCGGCTGGCGACGCGCTGAATTTTCCGTTTTCCCTTTCCGGTCGCCCACCGGCGACCTTGACGACATGAAGGCCATCCCATGGATCTGCGCAAGATCAAGAAGCTGATCGACCTGCTCGAGGAGTCCAACCTCGCCGAACTCGAAATCAAGGAGGGCGAGGAAGTGGTGCGCCTGTCGCGCGTGCCCAAGGGCGGCGCGGCCGTGGCCGCACCGATGCCGGTCGCCGTGGCGCCCGCCCCGGTGGCCGCCGCGCCGGCTCCCGCCGCGGTCGCCGAAGCGCCCGCCGCCAACGCGCTGCCAGCCGGCCACGTGGTGAAGGCACCGATGGTCGGCACCTTCTATGCCTCCTCTTCGCCGGGCGCGGCGCCGTTCGTCAAGGTCGGCCAGCAGGTGAAGGCCGGCGAGACGCTGGGCGTCATCGAGGCTATGAAGATGTTCAACCAGATCGAGGCCGACGTGGCCGGCACCATCCAGGCGATCCTGGTCGAGAACAGCCAGCCGGTCGAATTCGACCAGCCGATGTTCGTGATTGCCTGAGGCCGCCCGGATGCTCGAGAAGGTTCTCATAGCCAATCGCGGCGAGATCGCGCTGCGCGTGCTGCGCGCGTGCCACAGCCTCGGTATCAAGACGGTGGCGGTGCATTCCACCGCCGACCGCAACCTCAAGCACGTCGGCCTTGCCGACGAGGCGATCTGCATCGGCCCGGCGCCGTCCGCCGAGAGCTACCTCAACATCCCGCGCATCATCGCCGCGGCGGAGATTTCCGACGCGCAGGCGATCCACCCGGGCTACGGCTTCCTCTCCGAGCGCGCCGACTTCGCCGAACAGGTGGAGCAGTCCGGCTTCGTCTTCATCGGCCCCACTGCCGACGTGATCCGCCTGATGGGCGACAAGGTGGAGGCGATCAAGGCGATGAAGGCCGCCGGCGTGCCCTGCGTGCCCGGCTCCGGCGGCCCGCTGGGCGACGACATCGAGCAGAACCTGCGCATCGCACGCGAGATCGGCTACCCCGTCATCATCAAGGCCGCCGGCGGCGGCGGCGGCCGCGGCATGCGCGTGGTGCGCACCGAGGCGCACCTCGGCAACTCCATCGTGATGACCAAGCAGGAGGCCAAGTCGGCCTTCGGCAACGACATGGTCTACATGGAGAAATTCCTGGAGAACCCGCGCCACGTGGAGATCCAGGTGCTGGCCGACGGCCAGGGCAACGCCATCCACCTCGGCGAGCGCGACTGCTCGATGCAGCGCCGCCACCAGAAGGTGGTGGAGGAAGCGCCCGCGCCCGGCATCACGCCGGAGCTGCGCGCCGAGATCGGCAAGGTCTGCGTGGATGCCTGCATCCGCATCGGCTACCGCGGCGCGGGCACCTTCGAGTTCCTGTTCGAGAACGGCCGCTTCTACTTCATCGAGATGAACACGCGCATCCAGGTCGAGCACCCGGTGACCGAGTTCATCACCGGCGTGGACCTGGTGCGCGAGCAGCTCTTGATCGCCGGCGGCGAGAAGCTGTCGATCCGGCAGGAAGACATCCAGATCCACGGCCACGCCATCGAATGCCGCATCAACGCCGAGGACCCGGACACGTTCCTGCCCTGCCCCGGCACGGTGAAGCGCTTCGAGGCACCCGGCGGCCCCGGCGTGCGCGTGGACACGCACCTGTACGACGGCTATCGCATCCCGCCGAACTACGACTCGATGATCGGCAAGCTGATCGTCTACGGCCCCGACCGCGCCACCGCGATCGCGCGCATGCGCCTCGCGCTGGCCGAGACGGTGATCGAGGGCGTGAAGTGCAACATCCCGCTGCAGCAGCGCATCATGGCCGACGTGGGTTTCCAGCACGGCGGACAGAACATCCACTACCTCGAGAAGCGGATGGCGGAGCAGAAGGAAAAGGCCGGCCCGCCTCAATAATGAAACGCGCTTCTTGCGTTTGCCTTCTCTCCCCTCCGGGACGCGGGGAAGGGCCATGGATGGCCCTGCTCTGAGGAGCGAGGAAGAGGATTGAGGTGAGGGGCCAAGGCTTGCGACAGTCTCGATCAAAGCTCGCCTGAACACACCTCACTGCAAGAGTGACCCCTCACCCCAACCCTCTCCCCCGTTCACCAATCTGTTGACGGGGGAGGGGGAGTGAAGCCATCCCATGCCCTTCCTCGAACTCTCCCTCACCGCCCGCCTCGAACAGCAGCCTCGCGTAGAGGAGGCGCTGGAGGATCTCGGCGCGCTGTCGATCACGCTGCGCGACGCCGATGCGGAGACGCCGGACGAGCAGGCGATCTTCGAGCCGGGCGTGGGCGAACTGCCGCTGTGGCCCACCATCACGCTGAATGCGCTGTTCGACGAGCACACCGACCGCCGCGGCCTCGCCGAAGCCCTGGGCGAGCTGCTGCCGTGGCTGGAGCCGGACCAGCTGGATTTCCATGATGTGGAGGACCAGGACTGGGAACGCGCGTGGATGGACCAGTACCAGCCGATGGCGTTCGGCCGGCGGCTGTGGATCTATCCGTGGAACATCGAGCCGCCCGCGGACGACGAACGCGTGGGCCGCTCCAGCGCGTCCTGCGCCCGCGGCACTAGCGCGTCCATGCGCGTCGTGGTGCGCCTCGATCCCGGTCTCGCCTTCGGCAGCGGCACCCATCCCACCACCGCGCTGTGCCTGCAATGGATGGACGGCCTCGAGATCGCCGGCAAATCGGTGATCGACTACGGCTGCGGCTCGGGCATCCTCGCCATTGCCGCGCTCAAGCTCGGTGCCGCGAACGCCGTCGGCGTGGACAACGATCCGCAGGCGCTGCTCGCCTCGCGCGACAACGCCGAGCGCAACGGCGTGACCGAACGCCTGGCGCTGTTCCTGCCCGAGGACTTCGACACGTTGCCGGCCGACGTGCATGGATGCACCAGTGCCGCGGGCGCAGGCGACGGCAGGCATGCCGGAGGTAGGGCAATGCAAGGAGCTATTGCCGGATGCGCAGGAGCGGCCGACGTCTTCGTGGCGAACATCCTCGCCGGCCCGCTGGGCGAACTGGCGCCGACCTTCGCCGCCGCCGCGAAACCCGGCGCGCCATTCGCGATCTCCGGCATCCTCGACGGCCAGCAGGACGAGTTGCTGGCGCGCTACGCGGAATGGTTCGACGCGCTGCACGTGGACAGGCTCGACGGCTGGGTGCGCATCAGCGGTCGACGCCGCGGCTGAGCGCCGAGAGCCTGTTTACGATCCCCGCATGGTCATGCGGAGACCGTAAACAGGCTCTGACGGCCTGCTAAGCTGGCGGCCCGCTCACCGCCACAGCCTGCATGTACACGCAATGCCCCGAATGCCTGTCCGTGTTCTCGCTCGGCGCGCAAGCGCTGGTGCAGGCGCACGGCTACGTGATGTGCGGGCATTGCGGCGCGGGCTTCGACAGCCTCGCCACGCTCAGCGAGCAGCTGCCGCCGGAGCCGTTCCAGGAACTGCCGGTGAACGACCAGGCGCTGATGCCGCCTCGCATCGAGCTGGTGGTATATCGCCCGCAACCACCGGCACCCGAACCCGCGGTGGCGGTGGAAGCAGCTGCGCCGACAGCGGCGGCGACAGAAGATTTCGCGCAACTGGTGTTCGCGCCGCGCTTCGCGAAGAACTCGCGCAAGCGCAAGCCGCCACGCGCCGAGCGCGGGCATCGCGCACGCCGCGGCAGCGGAGAGCCTCGGCGCTGGCCGTGGGTGCTGGTCTGCAGCCTGCTCGCGCTCGCGCTCGCGACCCAGCTGGCCTGGATCGGTCGGGACACCCTGATTCGTGATCCCCTGCTCGGCAGCTGGTTGCGCGGCATCTGCAACACCTTAGATTGCCGCCTGCCGCTGGTCGCCGCACCGAAGCAGCTGCACCTGCTTGCCAGCAATGTCGAGACGCACCCCAATGCCGCGCATGCGCTGATGATCAGCCTCAGCCTGCGCAACGATGCCGCGTTCGCGCAGCCCTGGCCGGTGGTGGTCGTGACCTTGGAGGACGCGCAGGGTCATCGCCTGACGATGCGCCGCCTGCTGCCCACCGACTACCTGGACGACCCCGCCATCCTGGATCGCGGCCTCGCGCCCGGCGCCGCCACGGCACTGTTGCTGGAAGTGCAAGACCCCGGCGACCAGGCGGTCGCCTACGAGTTCGGCTTCGAGTAGCGCATCGCAGGCTCCGCGATACGGGCAGCGTCGCATGTGACAGGAAATGCAAGTGCCTGATCGCGTTTTTTGAACGCACGCAGCACTTAAAATTCGCGGCCCGCAAGGGTAGACTCCGTCCCTCCGCGCATCGAAACCGGCATGCGCGGAAGGACCGCCGGCGCGGTCGCGAAAGACAATCAGAAGCAGCGGCCCAAGCAGCCGCGCAAGACACGCAGAGGGAAATGTCAGTGAATGCCGTGAGATTGCCAGCCATCGAAGCCACCCGTCCGGTCGCTTCGCAGAGTGCGCTGGGCGAATGCGTCAGCCGCACCGTGCGCCGCTACCTCGCCGACCTCGGTGACGCGGACTGCGGCGAAGGCCTGCATGCGCTGGTGATCCGCGAGGTGGAAGGCCCGCTGCTGCGCGAGGTGCTGGCGTTCCACGACGGCAACCAGAGCCGTGCCGCGGTGGCGCTGGGCATCAACCGCGCCACGCTGCGCAAGAAGCTGGCCGCGCACGGCCTGCTGTAATCGCATGCTTTTGTCGTTTGGCCGTCCAAACGACGGCCGCACCCCGGACTCGGCTATAATCGGCAGCTTTCCCGTCTGGAAGCCGCCATGTCCGCCCCCGCCGTCGTCCCCGTCCGCCGCGCCCTGCTCAGCGTTTCCGACAAGACCGGCCTGATCGAGCTGGGTCGCCGCCTTGCCGCGCAGGGTGTGGAACTGCTTTCCACCGGCGGCAGCGCGAAGGCACTGCGCGACGCGGGCGTCGCGGTACAGGACGTCAGCGGACTCACCGGCTTTCCCGAGATCATGGACGGCCGTGTGAAAACCCTGCACCCCAAGGTGCATGGCGGCCTGCTGGGCCGGCGCGGCACCGACGACGAGGTGATGGCCGAACTGGGCATCCGACCCATCGACCTGCTGGTGCTCAACCTCTACCCGTTCGAGGCCACTGTCGCCAAGCCGGACTGCACGCTGGAGCAGGCGATCGAGAACATCGACATCGGTGGCCCGGCGATGCTGCGTTCGGCAGCGAAGAACTGGAACGACGTGGGCGTGCTCACCGACCCGGCGCAGTACGACGAGGCGCTGGCGGAGATCGAGCTGCACCGCGGCCTTTCGCGCGCCACGCGCTTCAGGCTCTCGGTCGCCGCGTTCAACACCGTGTCGAACTACGACGGCGCGATCAGCGACTACCTCAGCGGCTTGAAGCTCGACGAGGCTCACGAGGCCATCGCCGGCCACGAGGCTTTCCCCGCCCAGGCCAACGGCCGCTTCGTGAAGCTGATGGACCTGCGCTACGGCGAGAACCCGCACCAGCGCGCCGCGTTCTATCGCGACCTGTATCCCGCGCCGGGCACGCTGGCCACGTTCCGCCAGCTGCAGGGCAAGGAACTCTCCTTCAACAACATCGCCGACGCCGACGCCGCATGGGAATGCGTGCGCGGCTTCGTCAAGCCGGCCTGCGTGATCGTGAAACACGCCAACCCCTGCGGCGTGGCGGTGAGCCTGGACGGCATAGCCAAGGCCTATGACCTTGCCTGGCAGACCGATCCCACCTCGGCCTTCGGCGGCATCATCGCTTTCAATCGCGAAGTCGATGGCGCCACCGCGCAGGCGATCGTGGCGCGCCAGTTCGTCGAAGTGGTGCTGGCGCCGGGCTACGCCGACGAAGCGCTGAAGGCGTTCGCGAAGAAGGGCAACGTGCGCGTGCTGGAAATCCCGGTGCCGCCGGGCACCGATCTGGTCGCCGCGCATCCGGGCAACCAGTCCAAGCGTGTAGGCTCGGGCCTGCTGATCCAGACCGCCGACACCGGCATGGTCGCTGCCGCCGACCTGAAGGTGGTGACCAAGGTGGCGCCCACGCCGGCGCAGATCGACGACCTGATCTTCGCGTGGAAGGTGGCCAAGTTCGTGAAGTCCAACGCCATCGTCTACGCGAAGGGCCGCCAGACCATCGGCATCGGCGCCGGCCAGATGAGCCGCGTCTACAGCGCGAAGATCGCCGGCATCAAGGCCGCCGACGAGAAGCTGGAAGTGCGCGGCTCGGTGATGGCCAGCGACGCGTTCTTCCCGTTCCGCGACGGCATCGACGCGGCCGCCGCGGCCGGCATCAGCGCAGTGATCCAGCCCGGCGGCTCGATGCGCGACGCTGAGGTGATCGCCGCCGCCGACGAACACGGCATGGCCATGGTGTTCACCGGGATGAGGCATTTCCGTCACTGATCGGCGTAGGAGCGCACCCTGTGCGCGAAAGCTCTGGCGCCCGACGAAAGCCGAAAGCTTTCGCGCACAGGGTGCGCTCCTACACACGGTCACGGTGACGCCGAGGCATCGCCTCAATCCGCCGGCGCAACGTCCCCATCGTCCGTCGCCGTTACCGCACCTCGCCGTGCATACCGCCGCGCCAGCACCGCGCACACCATCAGCTGGATCTGGTGGAACAGCATCAGTGGCAGCACGATCATGCCCAGCGGATGGCCGGCGAACAGCACCTTCGCCATCGGCACGCCGCTGGCGAGGCTCTTCTTGGAGCCGCAGAACACGATGGTGATCTCGTCCTGCTTGCCGAAGCCCAGCGCACGCGCTCCGTAGGTGGTACTCAGCAGCGCGAACGCCAGCAGCAGCACGCAGACCAGCACCAGGCCGCCCAGTACCGGCAGCGGCACCTGCCTCCACAGGCCTTCCAGCACTGAGGCGCTGAACGCGGTGTAGACCACCAGCAGGATCGAACCCTGGTCGACCACGCCCACCAGCGGGCGATGGCGCTGCACCCAGCCGCCGATCCAGCGCTGCGCCACCTGCCCCGCCACGAACGGCAGCAGCAGCAGGGTGACGATCTCGCCCAGCGCATGCCAGGACATGCCGCCGCCCCCGCGCGACTCCAGCATCGCACTCACCCACAACGGCGTGATGAAGATGCCGAGCAGGCTGGACGCCGAGGCCGCGCACACCGCGGCGGAGACGTTGCCGCGCGCGATCGAGGCGAACGCGATCGACGACTGCACCGTGGATGGCAGCGTGCACAGGAACAACACGCCGAGGTACAGGTCCGGCGTCACCAGCGGCGCCAGCAGTGGCCGCAGCGCCCAGCCCATCAGCGGGAACAGCACGAAGGTGCTGGCCAGCACGGTGAGGTGCAGCCGCCAGTGCGTGACGCCGGCCAGCACCGCCTGCCGCGACAGCTTGGCGCCGTGCAGGAAGAACAGCAGCATGATCGCGCCGTCGGTGAGCCAGCCGAACAGCGCGGCCCATGCGCCGCGGCAGGGCAGCACGCTGGACAGCAGCACGGTCAGCAGCAGCGCACAGGTGAAGCGGTCGGGCAGGAAACGGCGGATCATGCGTGGCATCGACGGCGGGGAACGCGTATTGCAACGGTGCGGCCGCGGCAAATCAATCCCGCGAGCTGCGCGCCTGCGCCGTCATCGCCACCCGTCGCTGCAACAACCGAAGCTCAGCGGCCGTTGTCGTTGCCGTTGTCGGATGTTGCCGGCTTGCTGCCGCCCCACTCCAGGACCTTGTACATCACCGGGCGCACCGGCGGCGCGCCCTCGGTGGCGCGCATCACGCCATTGCTGTCCACCATGTAGGTGTAGGACAGCCCGTTCTTCTGCGTGACCACCACCATGTAGACGCGACCGTTGCGGCGATACTCCTGGTAGACCGCATCGCCTTCGGTGTGCACGGTGACATCGTCCGCCGGCGAATCACCCCTGGCCGTCTGCGGCGCGCCCTTGTCGCCCGGCATCGCCGGCAGCGGGATCGGCTTGCCCGGCAGGGGCGTCGCCGTGACCTCGGCCGGCGTGCTGCCGCTGCTGCTGGCCGCGGCCGGCTTGGCGGGCGGCGCCACTGCCTGCACGCCCGGATCGTTCATGCCCGGCGGCGGCGGCGCCGGCGCGAACTTCGGCGCCTGCTGGCTGGTGGACTGCGCACAGACCGGCAGCGCGACGAAGGCGGCGAGGGCGAGCAGGCTGGCGACGTATTTCATGGCGGCGACCTCGATGGGGAGCCGAAGCATAGCAGCGCGCCCGCAGCCGCCCCGTGAACCGCGACGTGCGAGAATCGCCGTATGGCGAAGCTCATCCTGATCGACGGTTCCTCCTACCTGTACCGCGCCTTCCACGCGCTGCCGCCGCTGACCAACGCGCAAGGCGAACCCACCGGCGCACTGTTCGGCGTGGTCAACATGCTGCGCGCCACGCTGAAGGCGAAGCCCGACTACCTGGCCTTCGTCAGCGACGCTTCCGGACCCACCTTCCGCGACGAGCTGTACGAGCACTACAAGGCGAACCGCCCATCGATGCCGGACGACCTGCGTGCACAGATCGAGCCGATGCTGGCGATCGTGGGCGCGCTGGGCTTCCCCATCCTGCGCGTGCCGGGCGTGGAGGCCGACGACGTGATCGGCACGCTCGCCGTGCAGGCGCAACGCGCCGGCATCGAGGTGGAGATCTCCACCGGCGACAAGGACATGGCCCAGCTGGTCGGCCCCGGCGTCACCCTGGTCAACACCATGACCGGCACCACGATGGACCGCAATGGCGTGATCGAGAAATTCGGCGTGCCGCCCGAGCGCATCGTCGACTACCTCACCCTGGTGGGCGACACCGTGGACAACGTGCCCGGCGTGCCGAAGTGCGGCCCGAAGACCGCCGCGAAATGGCTGGCCGAATACGACTCGCTGGACGGCGTGGTCGCGAACGCGGACAAGATCGGCGGCAAGATCGGCGAGAGCCTGCGCGCCGCGCTGCCGCAGCTGCCGCTGTCGCGCGAACTGGTGACGATCAAGACCGACGTGGTGCTGGAGCTGGGTCCCGCCGATCTCGCGCTGCGCGAGCCCGACGCCGCGATGCTGCGCGAGTTGTACACGCGCTACGAGTTCAAGGCGGCGCTGAAGGAACTGGATGCGGGCGCAAACGCCTCGCCCCCCTTCCCCCCCGGCGACCCAAAGGAAGTCCCCTTGCGGGAGAGAGGGGCCGTGGGAGAGGGTGCGATCGAAGCGCAAGACTCGGCCGAACCCTCACCCCAACCCCTCTCCCGGGGGGAGAGGGGCTTTGACCCCGCGGCCAATGGCGACTACGAACTGGTCACCACGCAGGCGCAGCTCGATGTTTGGCTTGAAAAGCTCCACACCGCCCCGCTGATCGCCTTCGACACCGAGACCACGGCGCTCGACCCGATGCAGGCGGACATCGTGGGCCTGTCGCTGTCCGTGGAGCCGGGCAAGGCCTGCTACATCCCGCTGGCGCACGACTACCCCGGCGCGCCCGCACAGCTGGCGCGCGACGCTGTGCTCGCCGCGCTGAAGCCCATGTTCGAGGACGCGAGCCGCCCCAAGCTGGGCCAGCACGCGAAGTACGACATCAACATCCTGTCGCACTACGGCATCGCGGTGGCGGGCGTGCGCCACGACACCATGCTGGAATCCTACGTGTGGAACGCCACCGCCACGCGCCACGACATGGATTCGCTGGCGAAGCGTTATCTCGGCTACGACACCGTGAAATACGAGGAAGTCGCCGGCAAGGGCGCGAAGCAGATCCCGTTCTCGCAGGTGGATCTGGACACCGCCTGCCGCTACGCCGCGGAGGACGCCGACATCACCCTGCGCCTGCACCGCGCGCTGTGGCCGATGCTCGAAAGCGTGCCGTCCTTGCGCAAGGTGTACGAGGAGATCGAGATTCCGCTCATTCCCGTGCTGGCCGGCATGGAGCAGCGCGGCGTGCTGATCGACGTGAATGAGTTGCGCAAACAGAGTCAGCAGCTCGGCAAGCGCATGCTGGAGCTGCAGCAGCAAGCCTGGAAGGAAGCCGGGCGCGAGTTCAACCTCGACTCGCCGAAACAATTGCAGGCGATCCTGTTCGACGAACTGGGCCTGTCCGCGAAGCTGAAGACGCCCACCGGCCAGCCTTCCACCAACGAGGAAGCACTGGAGGCGATCGCCGACGCGCACGCGCTGCCGAAGCTGATCCTCGACTACCGCGGCCTCGCCAAGCTGCGTTCCACGTATACCGACAAGCTGGCCGGCACGGTCAACCCGCGCACCGGCCGCGTGCACACCAGCTACCACCAGGGTGCGGTGGCCACCGGGCGCATTTCCTCCACCGACCCGAACCTGCAGAACATCCCGGTGCGCACCGAGGAAGGCCGCCGCATCCGCCAGGCCTTCATCGCGCCGCCGGGCTGGAAGGTGATGGCGGCGGACTACTCGCAGATCGAGTTGCGCATCATGGCCCACCTGTCCGGCGACGAGGGCCTGCTGAAGGCCTTCCACGAAGGCGGCGACGTGCACCGCGCCACTGCTGCCGAGGTGTTCGGCCTCAAGCCCGAAGATGTCACCAGCAACCAGCGCCGCGCCGCCAAGGCGATCAACTTCGGCCTGATGTACGGCATGAGCGCGTTCGGCCTCGCCCGCCAGCTCGGCATCGACCGCGGCGAAGCCGGCGATTACATGGCCCGCTATTTCGCCCGCTACCCCGGCGTGCACGCCTTCATGGAAGCCACCCGCGAACAGGCGCACCGCGACGGCTACGTGGAGACGATCTTCGGCCGCCGCCTGTACCTGGAGAACCTGCAGTCCCGCAACCAGGCCCATCGCGCCGGCGCCGAACGCGCCGCGGTGAATGCGCCGATGCAAGGCAGCGCCGCCGACATCATAAAGCGCGCGATGATCGCCGTGGCCGCTTGGCTCAAGGACCGCGACGACGCCCACATGCTGATGCAGGTGCACGACGAACTGGTATTCGAGGTGCGCGCCGATGCGGTTGACGAGGTGCGCGAAGGCGTACGCGAACGCATGCAAGGTGCGGCGGAACTGGCCGTGCCGCTGCTTGTCGACGTGGGTGTGGGCGCGAACTGGGACGAGGCGCACTGAGTCCGTCGCCGTTTGTTGGGTTTCCGTGAAATGAATCGCACCTGACTTTTTTTGCACCGGCTGTAGAACTTTTCCGGATTCGCGCGTTCTCAATCATCGGATGCACGCAACGGCATCCATGGCTGGACACCTCCCTGGACAGCCACCCGGACGCGGAACCTCTCCCCTGGGTTTCCGTCTCCCCGGCCCCGAAGGCACCCCCTGGCCTTCGGGGCCTTTTTCATGGGTTTGCTTGCGGGTCTGTTTGTGCATCCGTCCATGAACGCACGGGCCAAGCAGATCGCCGCCAGTCGTCCCCGATATACTCAAGTCCCGCCCTTGCAACGGGAAACCCCATGCGCATCGTCCTGATCCTCGTCGGCCTCGTCCTGCTCGTCGCCGGCCTGTGGGTGGTGTTCGGCCACGGCGGTTACCAGACCACCGACACCCTGGTGCAATTCGGCTCGGCCAAGCTCACCGCCACCCACGACAAGGCCTTCCCGCAGTGGCTGGGCATCGCCGGCATCGTGGTGGGTGCGCTGCTGGCCATCGGCGGTTTCTTCAAGAAGGGCTGAGCACCGCACCCGCTACAATGGGTGCGATGGATGTCTCGCACCTGATCGACTCGCTCAACGACGCGCAACGCGAAGCCGTCTGCGCCCCGCCCGGCCACTACCTCGTCCTCGCCGGCGCCGGCTCCGGCAAGACCAGCGTGCTCACGCGCCGCATCGGTTGGCTCACCCAGGTGGAACGCGTACCGCCATGGGCGATCCTCGCCGTCACCTTCACCAACAAGGCCGCGGGCGAGATGCGCGCGCGGCTGGAGAGCCTGATCCCCGGAGGCACCCAGGGACTCACCGTGGGCACCTTCCATGGCATCGCGCACCGCCTGCTGCGCCGGCACTGGCGCGAGGCCGGCCTGCCGGAAGGTTTCCAGATCCTCGACGCCGACGACCAGCAGCGACTGGTGAAGCGCGTGGTCGCGGGACTGGGCCTGGACGAGGCGCGCTTCCCGCCGCGCCAGGCCACCTGGACCATCAACGGCTGGAAGGACGAGGGCAAGCGCCCCGACGCGATCGAGCACCGCGATCATCCGGTCACGCACACCCTGGTGCGCATCTACCAAGCCTACGAGGACGCCTGCCGCCGCGCCGGCCTGGTCGATTTCGCCGAGCTGCTGCTGCGCGCGCACGAGCTGTGGCTGAAGAATCCGGCCGTGCTGGAGCATTACCAGAACCGCTGGCGGCACCTGCTGATCGACGAGTTCCAGGACACCAACACGTTGCAGTACGCGTGGATCCGCGTGCTCGCCGGCGACACCGGCAAGGTCTTCGCGGTGGGCGACGACGACCAGAGCATCTACGGCTGGCGCGGCGCGCGGGTGGAGAACATGCAGCAGTTCCTCAAGGATTTCCCCGGCGCGCGCACGATCAAGCTGGAACAGAACTACCGCTCCACCGCCACCATCCTGAAAGCCGCGAACCACGTGATCGCGCGCAACGGCGGCCGCCTCGGCAAGGAACTGTGGACCGCCGGCGACGACGGCGAACGCATCGCGCTGTACGCCGCCTACAACGAGCAGGACGAGGCGCGCTTCGTGGTCGAACGCATCCGCGAATACATCGCCGAGCACGGCAGCGCGAAGGACTGCGCGATCCTCTACCGCTCCAACGCGCAGTCGCGCAACTTCGAGGAACAGCTCACCCAGCGCAACATTCCCTACCGCGTCTACGGCGGCCAGCGCTTCTTCGAACGTGCCGAGATCAAGGATGCGCTGGCCTACCTGCGGCTCACCGCGAACCGGCACGACGATGCCGCGTTCGAGCGCGCCGTGAACACGCCGCCGCGCGGCATCGGCGACCGCACGCTCGACGTGCTGCGCCGCCGCGCCCGCCACGACGGCAGCTCGCTGTGGGAGGCAGCGCTCACCGAGCTCGCCGGCAGCGAACTGGCCGGCCGCGCGAAGAATGCGGTGAAGGGTTTTCTCGTGCTGATCGACGGGATGGCCCGCGATTTCAAGCCCCTCTCCCACGCGCTTCCCCCCTCTCCCCTCTGGGGCACGCGGGGAGGCGCCATGGATGGCGCCGGCTTTGAGGAGCGAGGAGAGGGGCGGGGTGAGGTGCCGAGCTTGCCGGAAACCCCCACTCCGCCCGAACCCTTACCCCCAACCCCTCTCACCCACGAGGAGACTCCCTTAGGGTCGCCGGAGGGAGAGGGGAGCAATGCGCTGCCCCTCGCCGAGCAGATCGACCACGTGCTCAGCCACACCGGCCTGCGCGACCACTACGGGAAGGACAGCCGCGGCAACGGCGAGGCGCGCGTCGAGAACCTCGACGAACTGGTCAACGTGGCCAGCCGCTTCGAGCGCACCCAGGAAGACATCGACGCCGGCCTGGACGAACTGTCCGCCTTCCTCTCGCATGCCGCGCTGGAAGCGGGCGAAGGCCAGGGCGAGAGCTGGGACGACTGCGTGCAGCTGATGACGCTGCACTCGGCCAAGGGCCTGGAGTTCCCGCTGGTGTTCCTGGTGGGACTGGAGGAAGGCCTGTTCCCCAGCCAGCGCTCCACCGAGGACGAAGGCCGGCTGGAGGAGGAACGCCGGCTCGCCTACGTGGGCATCACGCGTGCCCGCGATCGCCTGGTCATCAGCTACGCCGAATCGCGCCGCATGCACGGCACCGAGATGCTGGCGCGCCCCTCGCGCTTCCTGGCCGAGATGCCCGCCGAACTGATCGACGAGGTGCGTCCCCGCGTGCAGGTGAGCCGCCCGCTCTACGCCGGCGCCAGCCGCTACACGGAAAGCGCCTCGCTGCAGGAAGACCTGCCGGTGAAACTCGGCCAGCGCGTCAGCCACCCCAACTTTGGCGAAGGCGTGGTGGTCAGCGCCGAAGGCAGCGGCGCGCATACGCGGCTGCAGGTGAACTTCACGGGCGCGGGCAGCAAGTGGCTGGTGGCGGCGTACGCCAATCTCACGCCCTTGTAGATCGTGTCGATTCCGGCCGGCAGCGAGGCTGCCGATATCGGAAAGCAAACCCCGCTCCCGTTGTTTCCGACCGCGCTTGTTTGGGTGGCCAAACCCGCCGGCCGGCCCTTGCCAAGGCGCCGGATTGCGGGGAGGATGCCGACAATCGCGCCTTCCTGCGTTCTGGCTGAAAGGAGGATTGCATGGATGTCGTGATCGTCGACGACCAGGCTTCGGCACGCACGATGCTGCGGCATATCGTGCAGGACATCGGGCCGCAGCTCGTCGTGCACGATTTCGGCGTGCCCCAGGAGGCGCTGGACTGGTGCGAGGACAACCGGCCCGACCTGCTGCTGCTGGACTACCGCATGCCGGGCATGGACGGCCTGGAACTGGCCAAGGCCTTCCGGAAGCCGCTGCGGAACCGGGACGTGCCCATCGTGCTGGTCACGGTGGTGGGCGACGAACCGGTGCGGCAGGCGGCGCTGGATGCCGGCGTGATCGATTTCCTGGTCAAGCCGATCCATCCGCGTGAGCTGCGCGCCCGTTGCCGCAACCTGCTGCAGTTGCGCCAGCAGTCGGAGTCGATCAAGCAACGCTCGCTGTCGCTGGAGCAGCGGCTGCTGGCCAGCATGAACGAAGTGGAGGAACGCGAGCGCGAAACCCTGTCGCGGCTGGCGCGGGCCATCGAGCTCCGCGATGCCGGCACCAGCGCCTACCTCGAGCGCATGTCGCACATGGCTGGATTGATCGCGGAGGGGCTGGGCATGCCGGAGGAGCAGGTGCGCATGATCGAGCTGGCCGCACCGCTGCACGACATCGGCAAGATCGCCATCCCCGACGCGATCCTGATGAAGCCTGGCCCGCTGAACGCGGAGGAACGTTCGCGCATGCAGCAGCACCCGCGCATCGGCTATGAGCTGTTGCAGGACAGCCAGAGCCGCTTCATCCAGGCGGGCGCGCAGATCGCATTGCGCCACCATGAGCACTGGGACGGCACGGGCTACCCGGACGGACTGGCGGGCGAGCAGATCCCGATCGAGGCGCGCGTGACCACCGTGGCCGACGTGCTGGATGCCCTGCTGTCGCCGCGCCCGTACAAGGAGGCCTGGAGCATCGAGCGCTCGCTCGAATTCGTCGGCGCGCAAAGCGGCGCACTGCTGGACCCGACCTGCGTGCGCGCCCTGATGGACAACCTGCCGCGGCTGCACGGCATCTGCGAACGCTATTCCCATGTTCCGCTCCATCGCGACTGGCGTTGACGGCATCCGCCCGGCCCTGGCCCGGGTGCGCCTGCGGCTGCGCGGTCGCGCGGACAGCGAGCACTCGCAGGTGTTCGTGCGCATGGCGATCACCTTGCTGTTCTCCATCTATCTCGGCTGGAAGGTCGGCTGGGGAAACGACAACCCGGCGCTGTTCTCGACCTGGCTGATCCTGCTCGGGGAACTGGGTCTGTCGATCGGCCTGCTGGCCGCCATCCTCGTTGCGCCACAGCCGTCGCCGTTGCGGCGCTGGCTGGGGATGCTGGCCGACTACGCGGCGATCGGCGGGGTCATGTACCTGCAGGGGGAATCGGCCTCCCCGCTGTACGCGGCGTACCTGTGGGTTTCGATCGGCAACGGCATGCGCTACGGGCCGAGCTATCTGTACGCCTCCACCGCGCTGGCCGCGCTGTCGTTCGCGGCGATGATGACGTCCACGCCCTACTGGCTGCAGAACAGCTACCTGTCGTGGGGCCTGCTGCTGGGCCTGGTCGCGGTGCCGCTGTACTTCGCCGCCCTGCTCAAGGCGCTGACCGCCGCGATCGAGGAGGCCCGGCGCGCCAACCTGGCCAAGAGCCGCTTCCTCGCCAACATGAGCCACGAGTTCCGCACGCCGCTGAATGGGCTCTCGGGCATGTCGGAGCTGCTGGCGAGCACCCGGCTGGATGCGGAGCAGCGCGGCTATCTGGAAACCATCCAGGCCGCCAGCCGCTCGCTGCTGGCGCTGGTGGAGGACGTACTGGACATCTCGGCGATCGAGGCCGGCAAGCTGCGGCTGAAGCAGGAAAGCTTCAACCTGAATGAGCTGCTGGAGCAGATCAACCTGATGCTGCGCCCCGAGGCGCGTTCGAAGCGGCTGGACTACGCAGTGACGGTGATGCCGGAAGTGCCGGTGCAACTGCGTGGCGATGCCCACCACCTGCAGCAGGTGCTGGTGAACCTGCTGAGCAACGCGATCAAGTTCACCGCCTCGGGCGAAGTCCACATGACGGTGGCGAAATCGGCCGCGGCGGCCGGCGCGGCGCAGGTGCGCCTGCGTTTCACGGTCACGGATACGGGTATCGGCATTCCCGCGTCGGCGCGTGCAAGGCTGTTCGAGGCCTTCGAGCAGGTCGACAACAGCCTGGCCCGCAAGCACCAGGGCAGCGGGCTGGGCACCACGATCGCCAAGGGCCTGACCGAGGCCATGGGGGGATCGATCGGCTTCGAAAGCCACGAGAACGTCGGCAGCTGCTTCTGGGTCGAGCTGCCGTTCGATCTCGCCGTCGCATCCGTGCGCGCATCCGGCGCCGGCGCATCGCAGGCTGCGGACGCACGCATGGTGCCTGCGCCGTCGACGGCGCACAACATCATCGCGTTCGCCGATCCGTTCTCGCGCCACCGCGCGCGGATCAAGTCGGCACGCGTCCTGGTCGCCGACGACCATGCCGCCAACCGCCTGCTGCTGCAGGGCATATTGCAGAAGGCCGGGCACCGGGTGATGACGGTGGACGACGGCGAAGTCGCGCTCGATGCGCTGGCAGGCGGCGGCTTCGAGCTGGCGCTGCTGGACCTGCACATGCCGTCGCTGAGCGGCATCGACCTGTTGCGTCAGCTGCGCGTGATGGAAGCGGGCTCGCGCGCCCGCACCCCGGTGGTGATCGTCAGCGCCGATGCCACCCCCGAGGCGGCGCAGGTTTGCCGAAACGCAGGCGCGCGCGCATTCATCACCAAGCCCTTCGCCGCCGCTAGGCTGCTCGATGCCATCGCGGCGATCCTGAGCGGCGGGGACGGCGAGGAACAGGCCAGCCCGCAACTGGTCGCGCACGCCTCCTCCGCGGAAGTGCTGGACCCGGCGGTGCTGGACGAACTCGCGTCGCTGGGTATGGGCAAGACCTTCGAAGCCGATTTCATCGGCCAGTGCCTCGCCGATGCGCGGGTGGCGCTGGCGAAGATGCGCCAGACCGGGACGGAGGGCGACTGGGAACAATTCCGCGAACATGCCCACGCCATGAAGGGCATCGCCGGCAATCTCGGCCTGGTGCAATGCGCCGGCCTGAGCGGCGCCCTGATGCGGATGACCGCCTTCGAGCTGGAACGCGACTGGCGGCGCCACTGCGAAAGCCTGACCCAGCGCCTGCACGATGGCGAACAGGCGCTGCAGGCGCGCGGGAGCTGGACACCCGCGCGCGAGGACAACCCGCAGCAGCCATGATCAGGCCTGCACCGCGGTCGGTTCGCCGTGCCGGCGATACTGCGCGCGCACCAGCCGCTCCATGGTCCGCAGCGACTTCTCGCCGAGCTGCAACGCGGTATCCACCCAGATCTCGGTGATCGCCATCATCTCCTCCAGCGTCACCGGCTGCGCCAGCGCCCGCACCCGATGCATGGCCATGCGCGCGTGCGGGATGCGGCGGTTGCCGCGGATGACTTCCTCGACCGCCTGCACGCCCTGCCCGCGCGGGGCAAGGATGTCCACCAGGCCCATCTTGTAAAGCTCCTCGCTGGACAGGACATCCCCGCTCAGCATCAGCCGTTCGGCCTGATGAGGAGGGATGCGCTTGCACAGGAAGGAGTAGGCACCCATGCCCGGGAACAGGTCGAACAGCACCTCCGGCAACCCCATGCCGACGCCTTCCTCCGCCACGATGGTGTGGCAGCTCAGCGCGACTTCGAAGCCGCCGCCCAGCGCATCGCCCTGCACCAGCGCGATGCTGTGCGCGTCGGCATCGAGCCCGGCATGGAAGGCATGCACGCCGCGCACGCACTGCCGGGCATAGGTCAGCAGGGCGGGACGGTTCTGGTGGCGGATCGCGTCGCAGAAGTATTCGAGGTCGCCGCCGAGGTTGAACGCATCGCAGTCGGAAGCGAGCACCACGTGCCGCAGGCCGGCTTCGCCGAACATGCGTTCCCGGCGCAACCGGTCGCCCAGGACGTTCTGGTACTGCAGGATGTCGGCAACCAGTGCCGGCTTGAAACAGGCGCGGCCGGGCGAGGTGGCCAGATCGGCGTGCATGTGGCACCAGTGCACGGCGGCGTCTGCGCTCTCGGTGACGCGCAGGGTGGGATAGCGGGGGGCAGAAGCAAGCTTCTCCAGGATCGCGGTAGCCATGGTCGCTCCAGACGGGTGATGCCAGCCCGGGCCGTGGCCGGCGGGACACGGAGGGGTACGTCAAGAGGGGCCCGTGCGGCCTCTATGCACCCAAACGGGCGCAAGTGCAAGGAAAAGCCCGGCCCGGGAGTTGCGCGCTTCGGACCGGAGGGAGCCGCAAATCCGGCCGCGCGACCGTCGCGGCGATCGTCCATGGCCCGGCACGCGTTCCTCGCCGGATAGGGCCTCGAAGACCTGCCGGCAACCGCGGTACCCGATGCTCGTTGCGCTCCTCCACCGCCATGGCGCCGGCATCGATCACGCCGGCGGTCTGGATGGCTGGCCGGCGCACGGTTCCGCCACGGCCCGCCACGCGGATTTCACGCCGCTGCAATCGTCAGCCGCGCGCAGGCACGAGCTCGCGCAGCACCCGTACGACCGCATCGACCACGGCCTGCGGCTGATCCAGCTCGATGTCGTGCGAGGTGTCGGCCACCTTGCGCAGCTCGCCGCGGGTCGAGCTCGCCACGATGCGCTGCTGCGTCGCGTCGCGCGCCGCCTCCAGCTGCTTGCGCATGCCGGCGGGCGCATCGGCATAGGTGCCTGCCGCCTGCAGCACCACCAGCGGCATGTCGCCGTGCGATTCGTCCGCGGGCACCGGCTGCGCGAACACCGACACGTTCTGCGCCAGTTCCGAGCGCAAGGTGTGCCAGAACTCCGGGCGCAGCACGCGCGCATGATTGGCCGCAGCCACCGTCTTGCTTTCCCACGGCTCCGGTTGATCGATGCACTGCGCCAGCGCGGGCGATGGCCTGGCCAGCTCGCCACGCTCGGCACCTTGCTCGCAGCCCGCGATGAACGCATCGCGCTGCTTGTCCAGCGTCGCATCGTCCTTCATCCACTGCGCCGACATGAAGCGGCCCAGGTCCTGCGCGGGTGGATCGACCAGTACCAGCGCGGCGACTTCGCCCGGATGTTCGCTGGCGTAGCGCCGCACGATGTTGCTGCCCAGCGAATGGCCCACCAGCACCAGCGGCGTGTGCAGGTGAGCGGCTCCGACCAGCGCGTGCATATCCGCCACGTCGGCATCGAGCCCGCGCGGCAACGGCCCCGCGTCGCTGAAACCGTAGCCCGCGCGGTCGTAGGAGCAGACGCGCGCCTGCGCCGCCAGTCTCGGCTGCACGCGGAACCAGCTCTCCGAGTCGGCGTGCGAGCCGGATTCCAGCAGCACCGTCACCGGCCCGTGGCCGCTGCAGCGCAGGTCGAGGCTGCGGCCGTGGCCGATGTCGATTCGCTGGGCCGGCCTGGCATAGCCGTCGGGCGTCTTCGCTGGCGCTGCCGGCGAGGCCGTTGCCGTGGTCGCGAGCAGCAGGCCCGTGCAGGCCACGACCAGCGGTCCGATGTGCCGGGGTTTCATGCGCGCCTCCCGTTGGGTTTGCCCTGGGACCGGGCGCGCGGGCGGAAGTTCGCGACCTTGGGATTTGTCCGCATGCCGCTCAGGCGCGTCCGCGGATCTCGAAAGCCCGGGAAAGCGGAACCGACGCCCTACCCGCGCAACCGCGGCACCCCATGCTCGTCGCGCTCCTCGACCGCGATGGCGCTGGTGTCGATCACGCCGCTGGTCTGGCTGGCAGGCTGGCGCACGGTTTCGCCGCGGGTCATGGCCAGCGCGTTGCGGTAGCAGCGTTGCGCTTGCGTGGCGTCGCCCTGGCCTTGCCAGGCATCGCCCAGCGCTTCCCACGCACCCACGCCTGGTTCCAGCGCCAGCGAACGTTCGAGGTACTGGCGGGCCTTGCCCCAGAGTTTCGAGCGCACGCAGATGCGGCCCAGGGCAAGCAGCAGCGCGGGATCGTTGGGATGCTGGTCCAGCCAGCTTTCGGCGCGGCGCAGGCGCGCGTCGAGGTCGCCGCCGGCGAGCACGCCGTAGGCTTCCACCAGCTCGGGCGACCATTCGCGGCGCAGCGCGGATTCGAGTTCGTCCATCGCCGGCAACACCAGGCCGAAGCCGGCGGCGCGGCGCGCGTAGGCGTCGATCGCGGCGGGGGCGCGGCGCTGGGTCTTGGGCAGCTGCGACCACAGCGTGTTGAGCACGGCGCCGTCGGGCGCGGCGTCGATCGCGGCGACCAGCACCCTGGCCTCAAGCGCGGTGTAGCCGCGCGTGCCCAGCGCGCCGCTTTTCTGCAGCGGCTCCAGCGCGGCGAGCGCGCGGCGGGTGTCGCCCGCGGCCAGCGCGGAGAGCGCCAGTTCGCGCCAGCCGCCGGGCGGCAGCGCACCCTTGTCGGCATCGGGCACCAGCAGGGCCAGGGCCTCGGCGACCTTGCCGTCGCGGCGCAACACGCGGGCGCGCAACACGCGCGCCGCCTGCGGCGCCGCCTGCGAAGCTTCGGCGAGGATCTCCAGCGCGCGGCCGTGCTCGCCGCGGCGCGAGGCGGCCTCGGCGGAAGCCAGCAGGGCGACGCCGCGCAGGGCATCCAGCCGCGAGGCGCGGTTGAGGTCGCGCTCGGCATCGCCGTGGCGGCCTTCCATCAATGCGATCAGGCCCTCGGCCAGCCGCTTGCGGCTGAGCCGGCGATGCCGCCGCGACAGCGCACCGAACGGCCAGCGCAGCAGCCGCCATGCCACGATGAGCGCGGCCCAGGCCACGAACAGGATGAGCACGGCGGCGACCACCGTGGTCTCCACGCGCCAACCGCGCAGCCGCACCAGCACGTAACCGGGATCGGCCGCCACCCAGTGCCAGCCGAACGCGGCCAGCGCGGCGACGATCACCAGCAGCAGGATCCAGCGCCACAGGCTCATCGCGCGGCTCCCGCAGCGTGCGCGGGCAGGGCCGTGCTGGCGGCAGGCGCGGGATTGTTCGACAGCGCATGCACCGCGCGCAGGTTGCGCAGTTCGGTGAGCGCGGCGCCGAGCTGCACCGGCGCGTTGTTCGGCGCGGCATCGATCAGTTGCCGCAGCGTGTTGCGTACCTGCTGCACAGTCTCGGCGCTGCCGTCGAACTGGCTGGCGAAGCCGGCATCGGCGCGCTGCAGCGCCGCGGCGAAGGCCTTGGGATCGTGCGCGAGCAGTGCGGCCTGCGCCTGCGCAAGGTCCAGCGCCACCAGCTCGCGGGCGAAGCGCGCATCGGCCACTGCCAGCGGGGCGCCGTTGTCGCGTTGCACGCTGACCACGCCGACCAGCGCGCGGCCGATGCGCGACCAGGCGCCGGTCGACGACGCGCTCGCCGGCGCATCCAGCGGCTTCAGGGGCAACGTGGGCAACGCGCCGCGCAGTGCCGTGAGCCTGGCCAGCGCCTCGGCCTGGCCGGTCGGCTGGCTGGCGAGCAAGGCGCGACGTTCCGCCTCGATGTTCTGCCGCAAACCCGCGAACGCACTGTCGTTCACCGCAGCCAGCGCCTGCGCGGCCAGCGCATAGGCCGTCGCCGCGCCCTGCGCGTCGTGGAACAGCTCGTAGCGCTCCCTGGCCATGCGCAGCAGCGACTCGGTCTCGTCGAGCAGGGTGGCGTCGCGCGCGGAAAGCGTGTTCTCGGAGAGCTTGCCCACCGCGTCTTCCAGTTGGCGCAGGCGATCGCCCTGCGACTGCTGCGCAGCCTGCAGTGTGCGGTCGAGCTGGTCGGCGGCATCCAGGCGCTGGGCGACGCTGGCATTGCCGCCTTTCAGGCCGTCCAGCTTGTGTTCCAACGCATTCACGCGATTGAGCAAGTCCATCGTGTTCAACACGGCCGCATGGACGCCGACTCTCTGCTGCCACTGGCGCCAACCCACGTAAGCGGCGGCGAGCAAGGCCAGCAAGGCCAGCAGTAGGGCCAGCGCGATGCCGCCGCCGCGAGGGGCGGCGGCGCGCGAGGCGGGTTTCGTGGCACGCGGCGCTGGCGCGGGCGTGGCGGACGGTGCGGGCTCGTGTTCGCTCATGCCCGGCATGCTAACAGGCAGGCCCGGGGCGTTCGTTGCAAGGCCGTGAAACGAATCAGCGCGAGGCCGCGGCCCCTAGCAGATCGGCGGCGAGCGCGGATTCGGCCTGCACGATGCGCGCGAAACCCGCCGTGCGCGCCGCCTGCGCCAGTCGTGCGCTGCTGGTCACGGCCACCGCCGCGCGCAGGCGCGCCAGCGCCGGCACCGGCAACAGGTCAACGAGGTTCTGCAGCGCCTCGGCGCTGGAGAGCAGCACGCGTGCCGAACGCGGCAATGCCTGCACCGTGGCGATGTGCCGTCGATCCAGCCGCGGCGGCACGCGGCGATACACTTGCACTTCGCGCAGGCGCGCGCCGCGCGCGGCCAGCTGTTCGCGCAGCACACCGCGACCGCCGGGTGCGCCGATCAGGGCCACGCGCCTGCCGCGCAAGACCTGCGCGGCAGGCAGGTCGAGCAGGCCCTCGCTGTCCTGCCGCGACGGCGCCTGCGCGGCCACGCCATGCCGGCGCAACGCCTGCGCCGTGCCCTGCCCCACCGCCAGCACCGCGGCCTTCGTGCGCAGGGGCGCCAGGGCGGCGGCGAAACGCACGGCGGCGGGACTGGTGAACACCAGCACGTCATCACCCAGCGCGGCGCGCATCGCCGCACGCAAGCCCTCGCCATCCGCCGCGCCGCGCACCGACAGCCCCGGCAGCAGCAGCGGCACGCCGCCGCACGCACGCACGCGCCGCGCCAGCGCGACGGCGGTGCCGGCCGGACGGGTGATCACCACCACGCGACCGTGCAACGCCGGCGACTTGCTTGCACTTGAGGAAACCACGCGCGCCCCACATCTGCATGATTCGGCCAGCCCGCAGTGTAGCGGCTGCCATCGCCCGCCCATGGACAGTCCGTGAACCCATCGCCCGTGAACCCTGGCACCGACGCCGCGCACGACCTGCTGCGCTTCATCCGCGACAAGATCCCGCTGGCGCGGGCGATGGATCTGGAGCTGCAGGCGCACGACGACGACCTGCTGGTGCTGGGCGCGCCGCTGGCGCCGAACGTCAACGACAAGGGCTGCGCGTTCGGCGGCAGCCTGGTGAGCCTGATGACGCTGTGCGGCTGGGGCCTGGTGGAGCTGGCGCTGCGCCGGCATGGCCACGACTGCGACGTGTACGTGGGCGAATCCACGGTGCGCTACCTGCAGCCGGTGTGGGCGGACTTCCGTGCCGAGGCGCGGCTGGCGGAAGGCGCGGACTGGGCCACGTTCTTCGCCACCTTGCGTGCGCGTGGCAAGGCGCGCATCGAGGTGGACTGCCGCGTACCCGGCGTGGACGGCCAGCCCGCCGCCACGCTGACCGCCCGTTTCGTGGCCAAGCGCCGCGATTGAAGCTCCCCGATTGAAGCGGCGCGCCCGCCGCCGCAGAATGGCGCGGTTCCCCGGGGAAGAATCGCCATGCGCCGCCTCCTGTTTCCGCTCGCCACCAGCGCCGTCCTGCTGCTCGCCGGCTGCGCCGCCAACACGCGCAACGACGCCCTGACCTCCACGCTCACCGCCTACGGCAACGCGGTGCGCTGGAACGGCCTGCAGAGCGCGCTGCAGTTCGTCGACCCCGCCGAACTCAAGGCGCATCCGCCCACCGACCTCGATCTGTCGCGCTACCAGCAGGTGCGGGTGAGCGACTACGACGACGGCGCCGGCCCGGTGCCGCTGGGCGAGAACGAGGTGCAGCAGACCGTGAGGATCAGCTTCATCAACATCCACACCCAGGCCGAGCGCAGCATCACCACGCGCCAGGTCTGGCGCTACGACGAGAAGACGAAGCACTGGTGGCTGGAAAGCGGCCTGCCGGACATCCGCCAGGACTGATCGCGACCGGAGCTTATGGCGGCAACGGATGCCCGTATAATCGCCGGTTTGACCGTACCGGCGCGGCCGTCGCGCCCCGTGGAACCCACATGCAAGATTTCCTGCACAAGCTGCCCCAGTTCATCGGCAACCATGCGGCGCTGGCCGCGCTATTCGCGATCCTGCTGATTGCGCTGATCGTGGTGCAGGTCGGCCTGCTGTTCGGCAAGAGCCGGGAGCTGACGCCGGCGGGCCTCACCCAGCTGATCAACCGCGACAGCCCGCTGCTGATCGACCTCTCGGCGATCGCCGACTTCGAGAAGATGCACGTGCCCGGCGCGCGCCACGTGCTGATGAGCCAGTTCGACCCCGAGCACAAGGACCTGGCCAAGGCCAGGGAACTGCCGGTGGTGGTGATGGACAAGGACGGCCGCGGCAACTCGGCGAAGGCCTCGCAGCGGCTGGTCAAGGCCGGCTTCCAGAAGGTCTACACCCTGGGCGGCGGCGTGCTGTCCTGGCAGGCGGCGCAGCTGCCGGTGGCGAAGGGCCGGTAGGAGCGCACCCTGTGCGCGAAGGCTCTTGGCCTCGATCAACGCCAGAGCATTCGCGCGCGACCGCAGGAAGTCCCTTGCGGGCAAGGCGCGCTCCTACAGGTGGAAGCCCGCGCGGCCGGCGATGATCTGCGCCAGCACGTCCGGCGCGTAGTCGAACGAGTCGTAGTACAGCCGATCTTCCGGCAGGCCCGCGGCCACGAAGCGGTGGCGCGCGATGTCGATCATCGCCGGCGGGCCGCTCATGTAGACGTCGTGCGCCGCGAGATCCGGATGGTCGGCCAGCACCGCCTCATGCACCAGCCCCGCGCGCAAGCCGGCGGCTTCGGCCTGGCTCGCCTCCGACAGCACTGCGTGGAAGCGCAGCTGTCGCGCCTGCCGCCCCCACTGTTCGATCTGCGGCCGCAGGTACAAGTCGGCCGCGTGGCGCACGCCCCAGTACACGTCCATCGCGCGGCGCGAGCCCAGCGCGAGGAAGTGCTCGACGATCGCCTTCACCGGCGCGATGCCGGTGCCGCCGGCCATGAAGACCATCGGCCGCTCGGAATCCTCGCGCGCCACGAAGGTGCCCAGCGGACCCTCGATGCGCAGCGTGTCGCCCACCGCGAGCCCGTCGGCCACCCGCGAGGTGAAGCCGCCCCCGGCGACATGGCGCACGTGCAGTTCGATCGTGCCGTCCGGCTGCGGCCCGTTGGCGATCGAGAACGGGCGGCGGCGCCCCCCGTCCAGCAGCACGTCGAGGTATTGCCCGGGCAGCCACCGCAGGCGCGGCTCGCCGTCGGCGGGCAGGAGGTGCAGGCCGGTCACGTCGGGCGCCAGCAGGCGCTTCTCGACCACGCGCACGTCGAGGCGACGGCGCGCGATGTCCTCCACCGAAGCCACCTCGCGCGCCGCCAGCAGCAGGTCGCTGGCCGGCACCGCCTGGCACAGCAGCACGGCGTGGTGCGCGCGCTCGTCGGCGTCCAGCGCCAGCGGCGGGTTGCGCGGGTACTCGCAGTGGCCAGCCAGCAGGGTGGCCTTGCAACTGCCGCAGACGCCGGCCCGGCACGAGTACGGCAGGGCGATGCCGGCGCGCTGGGCGGCTTCCAGCACGGTTTCGCCCGCGGCCACGTCGAAGCGACGACCGGTGCTTTGCAAGGTGACGGTGAACACCCGCACATTGTCGCCGCGATGGCCCTGGTCCGACAATGCGGGTTTTCCCGCAGGCAACGACGAACATGGGCATCTGGCAGCAAGACACCGACCTCGCCCGCATCAACGGCTGGGCCGCGAACACGATGCTGGAGACGCTGGGCATCCGCTACACCGGGATCGGCGAGGACTGGCTGCGCGGCACCATGCCGGTGGACGCGCGCACCCACCAGCCCTATGGCCTGCTGCACGGCGGCGCCTCGGTGGCGCTGGCCGAGACGCTGGGCAGCAGCGCGGCGATGCTCACGCTCGACCCGGCGAAGTTCCGCGCCGTGGGACTGGAGATCAACGCGAACCACGTGCGCGGCGTACGCGAAGGCATCGTCACCGGCACCGCGAAGGCGCTGCACATCGGCCGCAGCACCCAGGTATGGGAGATCCGCATCGAGGACGATCGGCAGCGGCTGGTGTGCGTGTCGCGCATCACGATGGCGGTGGTTCCGGCCGACGTGGTGGCACCGCGTTGAACGACACGCCCTACGCGGGCCTCACCCCCGACATCGTGCTCGACGCCGTGGCCGCCTGCGGCCTGTGGCCGGACGGCCGCCTGCTCGCGCTGAACAGCTACGAGAACCGCGTGTGGCAGGTGGGCATCGAGGACGAGGCGCCGGTGATCGCGAAGTTCTACCGCCCCGGACGCTGGAGCGACGCGGCGATCCTCGAAGAGCACGCCTTTGCGCGTGAGCTGGCCGACGACGAGGTGCCGATGGTGGCGCCACTCGTGTTTGATGGCCGCAGCCTGCTGCAGCATGGCGGCTACCGCTACGCGCTGTCGCCACGCCGCGGCGGTCGCGCACCATCGCTGGAATCGCGCGAGCAGCTGGAATGGCTGGGCCGCCTGCTCGCGCGCCTGCACGCGGTGGGAGCACGGCGGCCGTTCGCGCAGCGCGGCATGCTGGATCGCGCCACGCTGATCGCGCAGCCGATGCAGGCCGTGCTGACTTCGCCACTGCTGGCCGCGCACCTGCACGGCGCCTACCGCAACGCGGCGCAACGGCTCGACGCGGCAGTGGCCACGCGCTTCGATGCCGTGGGCCCGCTGCGCAGCCTGCGCCTGCATGGCGACTGCCATCCCGGCAACATCCTGTGGACCGATGCCGGCCCGCACTTCGTCGACCTCGACGACGCGCGCACGGGCCCCGCGGTGCAGGACCTGTGGATGCTCGCCAGCGACGATGCGGCGATGCGCGCGCTGCTGGACGGCTACAACCAGCTGCGCGATTTCGACCACGCGGAACTCGCGCTGGTGCCCGCACTGCGCGCGATGCGCCAGCTGCACTACGCCGGCTGGATTGCCCAGCGCTGGCACGACCCCGCCTTCCCCGCCGCGTTCCCGTTCGTGGCCGAGGCGCGCTGGTGGGACGAGCACATCGCCGACCTGCACGAACTGGCCGACGCGCTCGACTGAGAGCCTGCGCGCAAACAGCTCCCGGCGCGGGCCACGCGGAGATATTGAGCAGGCTCTACGCGTCGAACGAGGGCTTCCTGAGTCCCGCGCGAACTGCCACACTCGGCGGAATATCCTGCGAAGCGCGACCATGAAACGATCCCGCACCGCCGCCCTGCTGCTGATGGGCAGCGCCCCGCTGCTGCTGACCGCGTGCAACTCCGAGTCGGAGGCTTCGCGCCAGGGTCTGTACACCTCGGTCGAGGCCTGCGTGGCGGCCACCAACGACAGCGCCACCTGCAAGCAGGCGTTCGCCAAGGCCCAGCAGCAGGCGGCCACCGATGCGCCGCGCTACGCCAACCGCGCGGAATGCGAGGCGAACTATGGCGCGGACAAGTGCACGGAGCGCAGCGACAACGGCAACCACTCGTTCTTCGGCCCGATGATGACCGGCTTCTTCCTGTCGCAGATGCTGCGCAACGGTACGGCCGCCGGCGGCTTCAACAGCGCGCCGGCGTTCCGCGACAGCAGCGGCGGCTGGCAGCGCCCGGCCGCAGGCGGCGGCGCCGGCGGTGTGTACCGCGGCGGCACGGGCACCGCGATGGTGCCGATCAGCGCCACGCCGGATCGTGCGGTCACGGTGAGCCGCGGCGGCTTCGGCGAATCCGCCGGCAGCCGCGGCGCCGGCGGCTGATGCGCCGCGTCGCCTGTGCCGAGCGCGCCGACTGGCGTGCGAAGGCCGCCGCCTGCGGCTTCGGCTTCCACACCATGGCCGATGCGCCGTACTGGGACGAGACGGCGTATTACGCGTTCAGCCTGCGCGAGATCGAGCGCGACATCGAGGCGCCCACCGAGGAGCTGCACGCGATGGCACTGGACATGGTCGAGCGCGTGGTGGGCAGCGAACGCGACATGGAAAGACTGGCCATCCCGGAGGGCTTCCGCGACTGGATCGCGGCGAGTTGGCGCGAACGCGCGCCGCACCTCTACGGCCGCATGGATTTCGCCTACGACGGCACCGGCCCCGCGAAGCTCTACGAGCTCAACTACGACACGCCCACCTCGCTGTTCGAGGCGGCGTTCTTCCAGTGGCAATGGCTGGAGGACCAGCTTGCCGCAGGTGCGCTGCCGGCCGGCGCCGACCAGTTCAACTCGATCCAGGAATCGCTGGTGGAGGCGTTCGGAACGGCCGCGCGCTCCATCGCGCGGCCGTTCCGGCTCGCCGCCGTGCGCGGCTCGACCGAGGACCAGGGCACCGTGGCCTACCTGCGCGACTGCGCGCTGCAGGCCGGCATCGCCTGCGAGCAGTTGGCGATCGAGGACATCGGCGTCACCGCGGACGGCCGCTACACCGACCTCGACGACAACGTGATCGGCTGCCTGTTCAAGCTGTATCCGCTGGAGGACCTGTTCCGCGAATCCTTCGGCCGCTACCTGCCGCGCGCGGGCCTGCAGCTGATCGAGCCGCCGTGGAAGGCCATCCTCAGCAACAAGGGCATCCTGCCGCTGCTGTGGGAAGCGCACACCGGCCACCCCAACCTGTTGCCGGCGATGTTCGACGACGGCGGCGCGTTGCCACCGGGCTGGGTGCGCAAGCCGCTGCATTCGCGCGAGGGCGCGAACATCGTGATGCGGCTCCCGGACGGCCGCGAACTCGCCACTGGCGGCCCCTACGATGGGCCGTGCATCCGCCAGGCCTGCCAGCCGCTGGGCGTGTTCGACGGCCGCTATCCGCTGATCGGCAGCTGGGTGGTGGGCGACCGCGCCTGCGGCATGGGGCTGCGCGAGGATGCCACGCCGATCACGAAAGACAGCGCGTGCTTCGTGCCGCATGTGATCGCGGAAGAAGCGCGCGGGGTATTGATCGCGTAAGCTGCACGCCTTTGCCTGCGAGGTTGCGCGTGCGCCAGATCCTGTTCCGCCTGATCGGCATTCTCGAGGTGGCCGGCGGCGGCTACGGCATGATCCAGATGCTGTACCGCCTGCTGCCGTTCCGCGCGCACGACGGCATCGTCGCCCTGATCGGCCTGGCGTTGTACGCCTTCGTGCTGGTGGCCGGCGTGCTGCTGCTGGAGAACAGCGAGCGCGGCGTGCGCTGGTCGGGCTGGGCGCAGCTGCTGCAGCTGCCGCTGATCGCCACGCCGGTGTTCAGCTGGGCACTGCACTGCGGCGGCTACGTCAACGTGTTCGCCACGCTGCACCTGCCGCCGCACCTCGGGTTGGCCGCGCACTTCGGCAGCCAGGCTTTCGTGCTCGCCGTCGGCGGCCCCGCCGCGGCGCATCTCGGCATCAACCTGCTGGCGCTGCTGTCGTGGCTGGTGCTCAAGCTGCGCTGAGCGGCCAAGCCCTTCGACTCCGCCGGCAGATGCCAGCTACGCTCGGCACGAACGGAAACAGCCATCGAGGATCGGCGCCAATCCGGAAGCGGCCCACCCCGGCGTGCATATCGGCGTTTTCGGGGTGATAACGCCTACACACCTCGTTTTGTGCGATATGCAGGGCAGCTTGGCAGTACTGTTGGCGGCCGCACGACACAGCCAGGTACTTGTTGCAGCACAGGTTTTCACCCCTTGATCGGCTTGGCGGTATCGTGCAGGATCGGTGTTATTCCCCGTATTCGGGGTCTACTTGGTGTTAGGGCTCAATTGGACATGGCCATGCCTCCACGTACCGAAAGAAAATTCTTAGTCCATACGCTGCAGCGCGCGAACAACCCAGTGGTGTCAATTTTTTCGTCCCGCTGGTTCCTTCCACTTGCTTGGCTCGGCCTAGTTGTCTTAGCTCTGTTCCTCCTTTCAATTGGCCCGCTCATCGGCCAGTTCGCATCAGCGCTTTCTTTCGTACTTTTTGGCCTCTTGTGCTCATACATTTGGGTTCGTGCTTCCGCTGCGAGGGGGTGGCCTGTGCTCAGCCCGCATATCAACAAGCAAAGCATCATTGGCAGGCTCGAAGCGCTTGAGCCCTAACCAGTCATCCAAGCGGACGGCTTCGCCGCCGCTTAATTCCAGCGTTAGCTTTTATTTTAGGAGTGTGGAAATGGCACGAGCGAAAAAGCCGGTCCCGAAAAGAAAGGCGGCGCCAAAGGCCCAAACCAAGCGATCCTACCTAAAGCAGGCTGACGTCCCGGCGGCGTCGCTTGATGACGCATTGCGCGTGCCTCAGGCGATCTTCGATCACTACGCCGGCAAGCCCACAACGCCACTCCACTTGGCAAAGGCTCTGAACGTAGACCCGAAGGGTTCACAGATTCGCGTCCTCACTGGCGCCGCTTCGGCCTTCGGATTCATCGAAGGCGGCGCACAAGCCGCAAATGTTTCTGTAACCGACCTCGCTCGACAGATTGTCCGACCAACCTCAGAGGGGTCCGACCTGAGCGCGAAACGTGAAGCGATACTCCGGCCACGCATTTTCGGAGATTTCTTGAGGCAGTACGACGGCAATGCGTTTCCTCGTCAAGACATTGCGATGAATGTGCTTGAGTCGATGGGGGTTCCTAGGGAAAAAACCGAGGAGGTATTGGAGCGCATCGACGCCTCGGCTCGCTCAGTGGGATTCATTGAAGAGATCAGAGGAAAAAATTACGTCACACTCCGGGGCACATCAGTCGGTGAATTACATCAACCGGCTGACCAAGATCCGCGAGAAGAAGAAGAATTGCCGGCCCAAGAGGGGCGGGCAGCAGCACAGCCGCCGGCGGTTCAACCTAAGGGTGCCGCACTAACCGCCGCGATCGCGGACGATTTCCGCCGTAAGCGCGTCTTCATTACGCATGGAAAGGACCGCGCGCTCGTCGATCCAATTAAAAAGCTACTTGAGTTCGGTGAGCTTGAGGCTGTGGTGTCTGTGGATCGGCAATCGGTATCGAAGCCAGTGCCCGAAAAGGTCATGGATGATATGCGCGGGTGTGGGGCCGCGATCATTCATGTAGATGCGGATCGCACGATTACGGATAAGGATGGCAACGAGCACGTTGTCCTTAACCCAAATGTCCTAATTGAAATCGGGGCTGCGATGGCCTTCTACGGAAGGCGCTTCATATTGCTTGTACGCGACGGCGTAAAGCTGCCATCTAATCTGCAAGGCCTTTATGAGGTTAGATACGTCGGTGAAGTGATAGATGCCGGAGCGACTATTAAGCTTCTAGAGGCCATCAAGGACATCAAGAACTATCCGTTGCCGGGACAGACGGATGAAAGCTAACTATTCGTTCAAGCCGACGTCGCTCCGCGACGCGGCTTAACTCGGGTGTTGATATGGCTCGATCCTGTCAAGTGGCCGAGCGTGCTCTTCGCGCCTTTGCACGACGGGTTCCTCCCGATGACTCGATCAGCAACGCGGCGCAGGTCGTTTGTTGCGACGGTTGATCCTGCTGATAT
>Ga0207702_10000660_pt1 | contig 37577 bp, 29 predicted proteins | sample KBSCornC62_FD_184302 | JGI IMG/M metagenome (GOLD analysis project Ga0207702, IMG submission 184302) | Corn rhizosphere microbial communities from Kellogg Biological Station, Michigan, USA - KBS Corn C6-2 (SPAdes) (version 2) | ecosystem: Host-associated > Plants > Roots > Rhizosphere > Soil ... | reverse complement strand
GAACACGTGAAACGCATCAGGCCGCTCACGCAGATGATAGGGCGCGCCTCGTCCCACAATCACGCAATTGCCTTGGCTGGCAATCTCGTGCATGACCCGTTCTCCGATCTCGACCATACGATCGGCATCAAAGGAATACTCAAAATCCAGATTCGTGCTGCGTTCGTAGCTGCCCCGCCAAAAAACTTTCACCAGCCGCTGGAACCTACCATCGACGCGTTCCTCGCATTTGGAGACGGCAGCGGTGTCGACCCTAGCAACTCGCGCAATCTCTTCGGTAAGTTCCCGGTCCCAGAGCTTCCATCCCAGCCGGGAGGCCAGCCGCTTCGCGATCTCTGCTGCGCCGCTGCCGTACTCCCGTTCAATGGTGATGATTCTGAACATGGCCCACGAATTCGGGACGAGTCTAGCGAATCCAGACCTTTGGCACAACCGACATCCCCGGACGGAGCACGTGCTCCCGGGTCTCGCCCGGATCGAAGGTGATCTTCACCGGAATCCTCTGCACGACTTTCACAAAGTTCCCCGTCGCATTCTCAGGAGGTAACAGGCTGGTGACCGCGCCGCTAGCGCCGGCGATGCTTTGCAGATGGCCTTTGTAGTCTTTCCCGGTCATATCCACGTGAATCGTGACCAACTGGCCGCCTTTCATGTCCCGCAGTTGCGTCTCTTTGAAATTGGCGGTCACCCATATGCCGTCCAGATTGATGATGCGCATCAATTCCTGGCCGGGCTGAACGTTCTGTCCAACCTCAGCCGTGCGGCTGGTCACGAACCCATTCACCGGAGCCACAACCTTGGTGTACTGGAGATTCAGTTGGGCTTGGTCGAGGGCGGCTTTCTTTTCTTCGACCGCGGCCTCTGCGGCCTGGGCTCGGGCACGGATCGCTTTTACTTGTGCTGGACCGGTTCTCGCAGACCGCTGGTCGGCCTGTGCCTGGACCACACGGCTCTCGGCAGCGCGAATTTGTTGTTGGGCGGCCGCTGCCGCGGCGCGTGCGGCATCTGCGGCTGCCGTTCCCGCCTGGGCCTCGGCGTACGCGTGATCATATTGCTGCTGGGAAATTTCCTGCTTCGAAATCAGCTGCTTGTAACGTGCCAGGTCATTCTGGGCTTTCACGTTATTGGCTTCGGCTTGCGCCAGCTGGGCGTTGGCACCATCGAATTGCTGCCGGGCCGCCACCAGCGAAGCTTGCGCTGCTTGCACTTCCGCGTTGGCGGATACGAGCTGACTGCTCGTGCTCGCTGAAGTAATTGGAATATTTACTCCCGCGGCTTGAGCCGCCGCCACGGCATTGTCATAGTCGGCTTTCGCCCGATCGACCAAAACCTGAAAGTCCCGTGGGTCAATCTGCGCCACGGGCTGCCCCGCCTGGACGTACTGGTTGTCTTCCACCAACAGCTTTTCAATGTGTCCGCCAACCCGCGCGCTCAGCGGATTCAGATGCCCATCGATTTGCGCGTCGTCGGTGGATTCGTAACTGTTGAAATACCGCCAGAGAAAGAAGCCGGCAACCAGAAGGACAACCGCTCCGATGATGACAAACATCCGCAGCCGTGGACTCCGCGAGCGAAATTCCTTCCACTTCAAGTCACGGTCTGACAGGGCCGGACCGCGTCGCTCGTCAGTTTCTGCCGGATGAGTTTGAGTTGGTTCTGCCATGAATCACTTGCCTTCCAAGTACTGTCTCACACCCTGCTCGGCAAACCCAATGGCCCGCGCCAGGGCAACCTTGGCCACGTTGTGCGAATAGAGACTGGAGATATAGTTCTCATTCGCGGCGGCCACCGCTTCCTGTGCCTGCACAACTTCCAGATTGTCTGCCACGCCGGCGCTGAACCTGTCGCGGGCCTGGTCGAGGGTCTGGTTTGCAAGCTCAACGGAACTTTTCGCTACCTGCACCTGATCAGATGCTGCATTCAAGTCGAGCAGCGCGGAACGGACCTCATAGTCGATCTGCGCTCGCAGGTTATCGAGTTGTTGCTTGGCCCGACGTAGAGCGGCCTCGGCCTCAAGAGCGTCGGCGTGAGCCCGGCCGCCCGCGAAAATTGGAATCTCCAAGGTGGCGCCTGCCAGGAAAACGCCGTGCGAATTCCCGATGTTCACTCCGGCAGCGCCGTAGTTTCCGCTGAACCCAAGCGTCGGGTAGTGCTCGGCGGTCGACGCCCGACGGAATCGCTCGGCGCTGAGCACCTGCTGGATGGCGGACAGATAATCTGGCCGGTCGTTCAACGCTCGGCGCAAGGCTTCTTCCTGGCTCATCGGGACCAGCGGTTCATAGGGGGCTCGGTCGGTCAGGTTGAATTCCTGTCCGGGGGGCAAACCGATCGTCCTCGCCAGCTGCAACTTCTGCTTCGCGTAGTCGTTGCGCGCAACGATAAGCTGCTGCTGGCGCGCCTGGAATTCCACCTGGGCTCGTAAGGCATCAATCGCAGGAGAAATTCCCGCCGCCTGTTGGTCCTTAGCTCTGCTGAACAGTGCCTGTGCGGTTTCAAGTTGCGCTTGCGCGGCATCGACCCGTGCTCCCGCCGCAATGGTCAGCAGATACACATTGCCGGTTGCGAGCACGACCAACTCCCGCGCGCTCTTGTAGTCGTACTGTGCGGCAGACTCGCCGGCGCGCGCGCCTCGTTCGCGCTGGATGGCATGCCAATCGAAAATCGGTGCCGTGAGGTAAGCCCTGGCGTCGAAGGTTCCGCTCGGTCCGACCACCGTACCCACTCCGGGAAAGTTAAAGCGGAATCCCAGAGCCTCGAGATCGATTTGGGTTACCGATTGCGTAGCCGAGATGCTTAGGTTCGGGAGCAGATGGCTCAACTCCCGCCACCGTTGGCCTTTGGCCGACAACAGGCTGTCGCTACTGATCAGAAGGCCGAGGTTATTACGCAGCGCGCGCTCGATGGCATCCTTGAAGGAGATTGGCAGAACGCGATCGGTCGCTTGGCCCTCGGGCACGCTTCCAGAAAACGGACTCTCGGATCCAGAACTGATCGAAGCCGGCGATCGCGCCGGTTGCTCCTCCTCGGTGTTTGAGGACTGCGCGGCTGCTCTCGAGGCACCGGCGGCAAGCGAGCCTGCCAGCAGCAGAGCAAACAGCTTCCTTGAGCGCGACAGCCTCTTCTGCTCGCATCCTGAATGCTTCGTGTGTGGTGAAATCATCTTGCCTGGATCGTGCCGCGCGGGAGGCCGGCGAGGTTTGTAGAACCCCCATTCTATGCCGCTTTAAAACCATATAGATGCAAATCTGAGCAGCGCGGCTTCCAAGCCGAAGCCCCCCTGCCCCGGGGAAAACCGGCACCTTGATAGGTGGTTGAGTTTTCCCCGTGTTCTCAGGGGCGATTGCTTCGCGCTTGTTGGGACTCAGAAGGGCTGTGCCGCGCGGTCGGTAGGTGTCTTGAGGTGGCTTACTCCGCCCGAAATGGCGAGTCGGCACGCGAGATGTTGACGGCGTAGAAGCTCCGTCGACCCCAGATCCGGGCTTGGTGCGCGTCAGCAAACAGGACATCTACTACGGGACGGGTTTCGGATTGCGCCGTGCGATCAACGAAACGTGCCAGATACTTGTTCCCCCCGCGCCGGGTCGTTAAAACCAGCGTGTCATTCAGGTTTGCATGAAGTTTCCGCTCCGCCAAGGGCGAAAGCGCCACATTCAGCATCTTGCCGGCGGGCAGGGTGTGCTTGGGCACGGCATAAGCGGTGCGGGCAGGAGAGTTGTTGGAGAAGACCGGATCCGGCCCAAACTCCGGAGTCAGCGCGTACGCTGTCACCTGCACGTGAGCTTTGGTTGCTTCAAGGAAACCCAGCTTGCGGTTTGCATCCGCGAGTTGCACACGGGTTTGTTCGAGCTCACCCTGCGTGCGCTGCAACTGGGCATTCAACTCCGACACCTGATTCAGGTTCCGGTGCCCCTCGTAGCTGCGCAGGGTAATCGCTCCTGCCAGCACAAAAGTAACCAAAAGCGCCATTGCGAAGCCTCGTTTTGTCATAAGGACCTCCGTCAATGGAGGACTAGAAGTGCTTGCAGGTTGCCAATTGCCGGGGGTTTCGAGGAGCGCTCGTAATAATCAGCAAAACTGGTGGAAAGGCCTTTCCTGACAATAGTTTCCCCGCGAGAGAGATCACGCTGGTTACGGGAAATTCTGGCGAAAATTACTGATTATTTCGGTAAGTCATCAGGCCGGTAATGGTGCAGAACTTTGCGCAATTTGGGTGGGGACCGCCGGAATGAAGTAACCATTACCAGAGGAGTTTTATGAGCGGATCAGCAGAACAGATTCTAGAGTTGGTTACCCCTCAGTTTGCTTCGACCGGTTCACCAGAGTCGAAAGAACAAAACTAAAGAACAAAGAACAGCGCAATGGCCTGCCCGAATGCGGGTAGGTCTTCCCTTCGATCCCTGTGAAGACCAAAGAAGCTCGAAAGAATTCGTGCAAGGTTTCTCTCGTCTCTCGTCATTCCCGCGGCGAGCGCTACGGTTGGTTTTGTTTTTCGCGCTCGCATTCGGTCCCCGAATCCGCGGGTCATTGAGCGGCGCAGCAGGAAATATAGGCCGCAAGCAGCGCACCGTGGAACGCGCCTTTCCATAAGAATCCTTGATACCGTCCATCACAGCTTTTGATTGGCTCAACCGCCTTCGAACACGTACTCTAATCAGTCTCGAACAAACCTGGGGCTGCCGGTATCCCAGTCACCGACGGTCGTTCCATCAAAAACAAGGAGATCAATGTCCACCGAACTGAGGAATTTTCTTACCCTGCCGTATGAAGAGCTCGAACAGCTGAACCTAGAGGCGAAAGAACAGCGTAAGAACCGAATCGCGCCCGACAAAGTCCGAGAACAGCGCCTGAAATATCTCACCGACGAAAAGCGCATTAAGGCGGTCACTGTCCTATTCAGCGACCTCGAAGGCCGCCTGCACATGCTGGACTATGACAAGAAATTCCTGCTAAAGAGCTGGGACAACCTCACCTTCGATGGCTCCTCGATCCGCGGCTTTACCGCGCAGAAGGAAAGCGACCTGCGCCTTGGCATCGACTGGGGTGCCTTCTACTGGGCGCCTTCCGATTTCTTCGGTCCCGGCAAGGTCATGGTGTTCGGAGACGTCATTGAGAAGCAGGGTGGGATGTATGCCGCCGATATTCGCGGGGTGCTCAAGAATTTCGCCGAGGGATTATTTGAGAAGGAAGGCTATACCCTCAATGCGGCCAACGAAATCGAAGGCTTCCTTTTTAAAGGGGTTGACGCCGAGCGTCATTTCCACGAAACCGCCAAGTTCGAGTACGTCAACACGGGCGGCTACTACCATTCTCTGCCCGGCGATCCTCTTCGTACCTTCATCGACACGACGGCCGAAGTTCAGCGCTCCATGGGTTTTCAGAACGAAAAGGACCACCCGGAAGTCGCCCCTTCGCAGTTTGAAATCAACTACGGTTACGGCGAAGTCGTCGCCGCCGCCGACCAGATTCAACTCTATAAGCTCATCTGCCGCGAAGTGGCCACCAAGCTCGGAATGACGGCCTCGTTCTTGCCCAAGCCAGTGGTCGGCGTTAACGGCAGCGGCATGCATACCAATGTGTCCATCAGTAAGAACGGCAAGAACCTGTTTTGGGATCCCAAGGGTGAAGAGAAGCTCAGCAAGCTGGGCTGGTCGTTCGTGGATCGCATCCTCACTCACGGCAATGACATTTGTCTGCTGCTCAACCCCAGCGTGAACGCCTATCGCCGTCTCGACCCGCACTTCGAAGCGCCCAACCAGATCAAGGCGTCGGCGGTGGATCGCGGATCCATGATTCGTATCCCCATCGGCAACGATCGTTCTATGCGCGTCGAAGTTCGTTCGGTGGCTCCCGATGCGAACCCCTACATGGTGATGTACTCGATCTTCAAAAGTGGAGTCGATGGCGACACCGCGAAGATCAAGAACCTGCGCCAGGCGGAGCGGTACCTGCCGGACAACATCTACACCGCCCTTGACGACTTCAAGAGTTCGGACTGGATCACGAAGATTCTCGGTGCAGACGTGAAGGGCCGCTACGCCGACCTGAAACAAGCTTCCGCCGATCGCTGTGCACGCTTGCTCGGGACGGTTGTAAAAGCTCCAGAGGTGCAGTTCCACCACGAGGTTTACAACCAGTTCCTGTGGAACCAGTTCTAGGGTTCCGGTAGCGGGCTGGGTTTTACGGAGTGGATTAGGACGGGATCAAGGCCGCGCGAAAGCGTGGCCTTTGTTCTTGCCGGGTTTGTGCGCGAAAGGTGAATCGGCGGGCGTCAGTTCACAACGATCTCTTGAATAGCGGCACGGCAATCGCCAGGGCGACCACCCCAAAGACAGTCAAATAGACAATGTCCTGCCAAATGGCGGCCACGCCGGTATCTTTCAGCAGCAGGGCCTTGAAGCCGTGCACGGCGAAGGTGAAGGGATCCACCCGCGCGATATATTGCAACCAGCGGGGGAAGGCTTGAATTGGATAGACCGCGCCGCTCGGGAAAAACAGGAGCGTGTTCAGAATGCCGAAAGTGGCGCGCGGCACGAGCGGGTCTTCGACGCGAACCATCAGGAGAAACATCATTGCGTTGAAGGCCAATGACGTGAGCAGAATCATCAGCGTCAGGCCAAGAATGGTGCTCAGGGTGAAGATGCTGCCTACGCCCGCCAGCAGGGACCCAATCAGGGTAATGACGATGCCCGTCATGACGGCTTTGATCGCGCCCGCGGCGTTCAATCCAAAGACCAGTTCGGCCTTGGTGATAGGTGTAACCAGATAACCCTCGTGCACCCCGCGGGCCTTGTCGTCGATGTACAGCATGCCGCCGCCGATCATGACGGAAACAAACATCGCCAGGGCGATTGACCCTGGCAGCAAGTACTTCATGTACTCGATGTAGGGATAGAGCTCGACGATCTGAAGCACGGTTTGTTCCAGCACGCGCGGGGTCACTGTGGGACTGTTCAGCGCGGTGGTGATGTCGGCCATCTCCCCTTCGAGCGTCGATGTCATGAAGTTGTCGCTGTTATCCACCACCAGCGCGATCTGGGGATTCTCTTTCGCATAAACGCGGCGCGAGTACTGCGGAGGAATGATGACCACCCCCTGAATTTTTCCATTGCGCACGTCGTCGACCGCCTCTTTCTGGTTCTGGTAATACACCGGCTCGAAGGTGTGAAGGTTGCTGCGTACCGAGTCGAAGGCCTCGCGGATCTTCAAAGCCTGCGTGCCGCCGTCTTCATCGACCAGGCCCAGGCGGGCGTCGCGGATCTTGCCGCCAAAGGCATTGCCGAGGACGATCAACTGAATCAGCGGGAAGATCATGGAAACTAGCATCAGAGCCGGCGAGCGGAAAAACTTCCGCAGCTCGCGCTCGACGATCGCCATCATTCGATTCATGGCCGTGCTCCTGGCCTGTCGGGCATTACGAACTGATAGGCCTTCTGTAGTTCATCGCGCAGTTGCCGCCCGGTATAGTGGACGAAAACGTCATCGAGAGTTGTGTTCTGGACGGTGAGCGTCTTGACGGGCACGTTTTCCTGCACTGCCAGTCCGACAAGTTCCGTCGTGGTGCGCGAACCGTTGCCGGTTAGCACGCGATACATTCCAGCCCCTTCGTGTTGAACGGAAGTGACATCGTCAAGGGAGTGCAGCTTCTGTTCCCAATCCTCGGGGGGATGTTCGAATTGCGCCTCAATCACATTCGATCCTGGCACGCTCGCCTTGAGCGAGGCGGGCGTGTCCAGGGCGACCAGCTTGCCGTGATCGACGATGGCGATTCGATCGCAAAGCCGGTCGGCTTCATCCATGTAGTGCGTGGTGATCAGGATGGTGAGCTGGCGCTTGCTCTTGATGTTGGTGAGCATTTCCCACACCGCCACACGGGAAACAGGATCCAGGCCCGTCGTCGGCTCGTCCAGGAAGAAAATTCTTGGGTTATGCACCAAGCCGCGCGCGATTTCCAGGCGCCGCCGCATGCCCCCCGAAAGGGTTTTGGTCTGGGCCCCGCGCCATTTGGTGAGATCCACCATCTCGAGCAGCTCATCGATCGACTGATTGCGCTGCTTGGCGGGAACGTCGTAGAGCTTGGCATAAATCGTGAGGTTTTCTTCCACCGTGAGATCGATGTCGCTCGTGAGCGCCTGGGGAATCACGCCGATCGCACGGCGGGCATTGTCCGGTTCCTTTTGTACGTCATGGCCGGCGATGCGAGCGCTTCCCGCCGTGATCGGAATCAGCGTCGTCATCATTCGGATCAGGGTGGATTTTCCCGCGCCGTTCGGACCAAGAAGGCCGAAAATTTCGCCCTCCTTGACGTCAAAAGTGACGTCATTCACCGCGGTGAAGTCGCCATACCTCTTGACGATATGATCGACCTCGATGGCTTTCGGGGTATTAGCCGAGGGCACCTGGGGGCGGAGTTCGGGGATGCCACTCATGCTCGGCTCCCAAGGTTGATAGAGTCGCTGCCTGGGGCGCAATCGAGAATCCTCTCCCGGGTTGAAAGCCGCACACCTCGAGGCCCACTGTTCGGAGATCCGAATTTAGGTATAGCACTCACCTGCGCGCTCCTTCCGCAGAGGCGTTCGCAGCCGAAGGCTCTCCGCGCAACTGGGCCTGGGAAATCAGCACCTCGGCCGTCATCCCCGGAACGTATGTAGCCCGGGGATTGTCCAAGCGGACTTTGAGAACGATGGTCTTGATGTCGCGTTTTCGCCGGCTGACATCCCGCTGGGTGGCAAAGTCGGCTTCGGCAGACTTAAAGAAAACCTTGCCGGAGGTCAGGGTGCCGCCTGCAAGCCTGACCCGGAGGACATCTCCGATGCCGATGTGATCGGCGTTGGTTTCGGGGATGGCCGCCCGTACCCAGGTATCAGTGAAATCGACGATGGTGACGATGGCTTGTCCAGGATTGAGAAATTCGCCTTCGCGAGCGGCACGAACCGAAACCGTGCCCGTCACCGGGGCGTAGACCTTGGTGTAACCCAGACGGACTTCAGCTTCCTTCAACTGGGCTTCGGCGTTGAGCAGCTGTGCGCGCGTGGAGGCGACCGTGCTCTGGGCGGCATGAGCCTGGTGAGTGTTGGCGAGCGCGGCATTTAAGTCCGCTTGGGCGGCATCCACCTGCTTCCCGAGCGATGCCACAACTGCCTGCTGGGCCTTCAGATTGGTCTCCGCCTGGTCACTTTCCTGTTGCGAGGCCACCCCCTGCTTGGCGAGTTCAATAGCGCGACGGCTGTCGCTTTCGACTCGCTGCAGAGTGGCTTCGGCTTGCAGCTGTTGAGCACGCGTCGACTCGAGCCGGGCTTGCGCATTGGCCACGCTGCTCGTGGTCGATCCCTGGGTTGCCTCGCTGCTTGCCATCGTGGCCGCAACTTGCGAGCGCAAACTATCGATGGTCGCGGCCGCGCCCCGGGCCTGCGCCTCAAGCTCTGAAGGATCCAGAGTCGCGATCAGGTCGCCCTGCTTCACCTGCGAGCCTTCATCGACCAGCAGCCGCGAAATCCGGCCGGCAGTCTGGGGACTGACGATGATCTGATTGGCGTCTACTGTCCCAATGAGATCGAGATCCGAGCCGCGTGGGGTGGAGTACAGATAGTAGCCAAGCGCGATGGCAAATATGACTCCGAGGATCGCGAAAAATTTGTTGCGGGCGTTCACTTGCGCTCTCCTTTTTTAGTTGAGGTCATCGTATGCGGCCCAGGAGCCACGCCCGCCTGTTGAGGCTCGCTCCCCGAGGTCCCGGGAACGAAAAGTGCTGCCGTTATGAAATCCACCACTGCCGCCCGGCGATCCGCGATCAACTCCGGTGCATAGGGATCTGTGCCGGTCACGATGGTGATGACCGGCGCACCGGTAATGAAATAGGAAACGATCACCGAGACCATTAACGGAGTGAAATGCGTGACATTCACCGGGCGGAATTCTCGAAGGCGGATGCCCTCCTCGAGAAGCGCCGAAAGCTGGGCGAAGATCGGGCGGAAATAGCGCTTCGCGAGCCGCTGAATTTCTGCTGGACTTCGGTAGGACCGCAGGAACTCAGCTTGCACGATACGCGGAAACAGAGGCTTCGAAGCGATATAGTCGAAATGTGCCCGTACGTAGGCCGTTAGGCGTTCGCGCGGAGGCAGATTCTGCTCTAGGGCGCCTTGAATGGCGATGCGCACGCCGCTGAATACCTCGTCTAAGACAGCCTGGTACAGTCCTTCTTTGTCCTTGAAGTAGTAATAGAGCAACGCCTTGTTGACACCGGCGGAACGAGCGATTGCGTCGGTGCGTGCCCCGGCCACCCCTTCGCGCGCGAATTCGGTGACCGCCGCTTTGAGGATGGCGGCGCGGCTCTGCTCCGGCTGAGCACGAGTGCCAAGACGGGATTTGGAGAGGGCTCCCACGGATTTAACTAACTAGTTAGTTATAGCACCGCGAAAGGCGTTCCGCAAGTCCTGCCTGATGCAAAAGGACTCCTCCCATGCGGGCTTCTGCCTGGGTCTCGTTAACGACCCGAGGCGGCCTGAGAGCCGGGTTCATTATTCGGCAGGAAACCCGGTACCACCGGCGATGGAGGGTACGAGCAACACCTCGTCCCCGTCCTGAAAGGCGTAGGTTGCTCCCCCCAGAAAACGGATGTCTTCCTCGTTGACGTAGACGTTTAGAAAGCGGCGGACCTGGCCATTCTCGTCGCGAAGATGTGGCTTGAGGTCAGGGAACTTCTCGTCAAGATGGGAGAACAATTCGTTCAGGTTGGCGGCGGAACAGCTGACCTTGGCGGCGCCGCCGGTGTGGCGTCGAAGTGCGGATGGAATTTGGACGGTGATGGTCATCTTAATCGGGTAATCGGAAAATCCAGTTTCTAGTGAATTGAGTCATGAGTCCTCGCGCCCCGCCTCAAAACCGCTGAGCCTTTCAGCAATTCGATCCCCCACTGATCCCATGATTCAACCGAGTTACGCTCCCACTGCGATTGGCAGTTCGAACTGTCCCAGCAGCTTTTCAAACTCAGCCAGCTTGGGTGCGATGGGCTGCTCTTGTTCGTACTCGTCAACGAGAACATCGGTGGTCTTCAGGCCGTTGCCGGTGATGCACAGAACGGTTGTCTCATCGGGCAGAATACGGTCGCTCTTGAAAAGCTTGCGCGCACACCCAAGGGTTACGCCGCCCGCAGTCTCTGTGAAGATGCCTTCGGTTTCGGCCAGCAGCTGGATCGAATCCACAATCTCTGAATCGGAAACATCTTCCGACCAACCGCCACTGCCACTAATCGTCCTGATTGCATAGTGACCGTCAGCGGGATTGCCAATCGCCAGCGATCGCGCGATCGTATTCGGCTTTTGCGGTTCAATCTCGGTATTGCCGAGTTTGACGGCGGTCGAAATTGGCGAGCACCCGGTAGCCTGGGCGCCAAAAAACTTCACGTGCCTAGGTTCGACCAGGCCAAGTTCGATCAATTCCTGAAATGCCTTTTTAATCTTTGTAATCAGCGAACCGCCGGCCATTGGGCAAACCACATTGTCCGGCAACCGCCAGCCAAGTTGCTCCGCGATTTCGTAGCCAAAAGTCTTCGAGCCCTCGGCGTAGTACGGCCGCAGGTTGACGTTCACGAATCCCCACTGGTGCTCATCGGCAATTTGCGAGCAGAGACGATTCACCTGGTCGTAGCTGCCGGAGATGCGCACCAGTTTCGCGCCAAAGACTTGCGTGCCCAGAATCTTCGCGGGCTCAAGATCGGCCGGGATGAAGATCCAGCATTTGAATCCATTGCGGGCGGCCTGGGCGGCGGTTGCATTCGCCAGATTGCCAGTTGAGGAGCAGGAAACGGTGTCGAATCCGAAGGTCTTCGCGTTGGCAAGTGCCACGGCGACCACGCGGTCCTTAAAACTCAGCGTAGGCAAGCAGACGGCGTCGTTCTTGATGAAAAGCTTGTTCGAACCGATTTTTCTCGCAAGAGTGTCGGTCTTGATCAGAGGGGTGAAGCCTACTGGAAGAGTGGGCTGGTAATGATCAGGAAGCGGGAGTAGCGCCGAGTAGCGCCAGATATCCGGAGGGCCTTGGGCAATCTTCTCGCGCGTAAAATCGGCGCGGAGCGCATGGTAATCGTAGAAGACTTCGAGCGGAGAAAAACAGTCTTCGCAGATCGACTTGGGTACGTTGCCCCAGCTCTTGTTGCACTCCCGACAGCGTAGTTCGTATCGCATGGGCCTTCCTGATCTGAGCAGCCCTCGAAGGTCTGGACTTGCTTTGCGTGAACCCCGCGCCTTGGCTTTGCCTCAGAAGCAAGGATCGCGGAGTCTCGCGAAAGCACGCCCAACAAATCAGCCCTAAAAAAACAACCCCCTTTTCCCGACAGAAGAGGAAAAGAGGATTTGGAAGTGCTTAGAAATTCGCGCACCCCGAATCTCATGTTTCCCCGTCTTCCGGGTCGAGAGTTGGCACCTGACAGCCCAGATGTATGATCCGGGTCCGGTTGCCGTGGCGTCTCAGGGCTCGTCCCTCAGCCACTCTGCATGAAATCCAAGGTCAGCTCCGAAGAGCAGACTGGTGAGTTAGATGATACGAACAGAGGCCGCAGTCGTCAAGCCCGAAGCCCTGATCAGGTAAATCAGGATTTTTGCTCCCGTCAGCGCCAAACTGCTGACAGCTAAGGCAATGGAGAGGAACGGAATGACCGGCCGTGCCCCTGACAACTTCTGGCAGCTGAGGGAGAGACGGGCTTACAAGAATCTTAAACTCAGAGTAGACTCGATCGCCCCTATCCGGCCTGAGGCCGCTCCCAACCGCCCGATTCTGCGGACCTGAAGGCGGCTTCGATAACAGCCATGTTCTTAATGGCTTCGCTAAGCGGCACCGGAACCTCCCCGTTTTCACGAATAGCGCGCGAGAAAAGATCGCCCTGAATCGTGTATTGATCACGGACAGGAAATGACTCGGTCGTAATCGTCTTCCCTGAAAGATCGCCGCCGTCGTCGATAAAGATGCGGCAGGGGCGGTCGTTTGGGGCGTTGAATGGGATCTCGATCTCGATCCGCCCCTTGGTGCCGAGCATGTGCATCCGCTGATAGGGGCTCAGCTGCGTACTGCAGGTAAAGATGGCGTGGCCCGAGGGAAAGTCAAGCATTACCGAAGCCAAGCGGTCGATTTTCATCTCCGGGTCACGCTCAATCAAAGATACGACGCGGGTAGGTTCCTCGCCGAAAATGAAGCGCGAAGTGGTGATCGGGTAACAACCGATGTCATACAATCCCCCGCCTCCGGCCAAATACTTATTGCGAACATTCTCCGGGTCGCGATTGAAGTAACTGAAGTAGCCTGTAATCGAACGCAGTTCTCCTATGCGTCCTGAACCTACCAGTTCGCGAGCACGCAGCCATTGCGGATTGGTTCTCACCATAAATGCCTCCCCGACTTTCACACCGGCCTTCTTTTGTGTGCGGAGCAATTCTTGCGCTTCCGCGACGGTGACGCTCAAAGGCTTCTCGCAGAGCACGTGCTTGCCGGCCTCGGCTGCTTTGACCGACCATGGCACGTGCAGGTGGTTGGGAAGCGGATTGTATATGGCTTCGATCTCAGGATCGCTCAGCAGCTCTTCATAGGAGCCATAGGCCTTGGGGATGCCCAGCTTGCGAGCGACTTCTTCCGCGTTTCTTTGATCACGCGAAGCAATGGCGCGAATCTCGCACCACTCGCTTTTCTGCATCGCCGGAATGGTCAGCCTTTGTGCAAAATTTGAGGTGCTGAGCACTCCCCAACGGACCTTGTCTGGCATGGCGACTAAGCCTCCTGAGGTCAACCATCATAACCGCTCTGCCGGCACTCTCGCATCAGGTTGCGCTTTTCTGCACTAAGCAGGGACAATTGCTCTACCAGTGCTGATCCTGCTCCTTCACCTGTTAGGTTGGATTTCGGCAGCCTCTACGGTTGCAAGCGTCGCCTACTGTGCGATCGCGACTTTTGCAGGCATCCGATTTGCCCGACGGAGACGCCGGCCCGTCTCGCCAACCAATCTTCCGCGCGTTTCCATTCTGAAGCCGCTCAAGGGCGGTGATCCCGGGATGTACGCGGCGCTGCGCTCGCATTGCGTGCAGGACTATCCCCACTACGAGGTTGTGTTCGGCGTCAATGATGCAGAAGATCCCGCGGTGCCTGTCGTCAAGAGATTGATGCTCGAATTTCCCCAACACGACATCCGCCTGGTTGCCTGTGAAAAGCGGCTGGGAGCGAATGGCAAAGTCAGCAGCCTGATTCATCTGGCGCAGGCCGCGAGTGCTGAATACCTGCTGGTGAACGACAGCGACATCCGCGTTGAGACGGACTATTTGAAGACTGTGATGAGCGAACTTCAGCAGCCGAATGTGGGGATGGTCACCTGCCTTTATCGGGGAATTCCCGGGGACTCGGTGCCTTCCCGCCTGGAGGCAACCGGTATCAATACGGATTTCGTTCCCGGAGTTCTTTCCGCACACTGGCTCGAAGGAGGGCTGCATTTCGGCCTTGGCTCAACCCTCGCCTTCCGCAGATCCGATCTCGCTGCGGTCCAAGGATTCGAAGCCATGGTCGATTATCTTGCGGACGATTACGAGCTCGGGAATCGCATCTCTCAGCTGGGCCGCAAAATCGAGCTGTCGAGGACCATCGTCGAAACCAATCTGCCGGTGTATGGCTTCGCCGGATTCTGGGCCCATCAGCTGCGGTGGGCACGAACCATTCGGGCCTCGCGCCCCGGCGGCTACCTAGGGCTATTGCTGACCTACACCTTGCCGTGGGCGCTCGTAGCGCTGCTTTTCTCAAAAGGCGCTCCGTGGGCCTGGGAGCTTGCCTGGGTTGCATTGCTTGCCAGAATGATCCTGGCAGTGCAGATGTCGCGTTTCGTACTCGGCGAAAAGGCTTGGGCTTCGGTTCTTCTGGTTCCCCCGCGCGATCTGGTTGCGGTGGCGGTCTGGTTAACTGGGTGGTTGGGCAGCTCGATCGATTGGCGGGGCGAGCGGTTCAGGCTGAAAGATGGGAAGCTAACCAGCGAATCGACGCCAACATGAGTTTCCTAGGCGGGTTGAGCGGCGCGGGACGATCTGTCCCGGGTCACGATCTTCCCATCCGCCGTGAAGGTGTAGCGTTCGCCACGCCAGTAAAAGTTGTGGTTCAGGTAGCTCGCTACCCACACCCCGAATCCCTGCAGATCACGCACGGGATACAGCCAGCATAGCCTGACAGCCCGCGGATCTCTCAGCAGACCCCAGCCAACGGCTAGAGACTGGATGACGCGATTGAAATAACCCGCAGCAAATAAGCCCCATGCCAGCGCTGAATTCCCGAGCCCATAGCCCGCGGTGAGTCCGAGGAGGGCGAACGGCATCGAAAAAGTGAGCCCGGTTCCGAGGTGTCCCCAGGGACGCGAATGGCGCGTACTCTTCATCCAGCGCAATTGGTCGCCGAGGGTCCTTGCGAGGGGCCGCGGCGTGAGCACGTGATGAACGAAATATGGGGAGAAGATCACCTTGTATCCCGCGCGCCAGATCTTTTCGCCGAGAACGTAATCGTCCGAGTAGTAATCGGCCGTGGCCGCGATGCCACCGATCGCCGCGAGCGAATCGCGCCGAAAGGCGACCGCCGGACCGAGCGCAAAGCGAATGCCTTCCAGCATATCGGCTACAACCACTCCCGAAGGCATTTCCACCGAATTCCCAAGTGCTTCAAGGCGGGACCAAAAATCCTTCGACGGATCGCCCCGGTAAAGGCATGTGACTAGTCCCAGTTTCTTGTCAAACAGGGGAGGGATCACATTGCGCAGGAAGTCGGCCCCGACCCGAACATCGCTGTCACTGGTAACGATGTATTCATGGCTCGACTGCGCAATCATCTTGTCGAGGGTGAAAACTTTGGCATTCGGCCAGGCCGGGGGGCCAGAGAACACCAGGCGGCACTTCACATGCGGGTACTCGGCTTGAAGCTTGCGTGCAACTGCGATGGAGGGGTCCTCGGGCGTTCGCGCCCCAATGAAGATTTCGAACTCTGGATAATCCTGTTCAAAGAAACTTCTCAGGTTTTCCTCGAGCCTGGCCTCCATCCCGTGTAGAGGCTTGAAGATCGAGACCGGCGGAAGGGATTTGGGGTTCGTGCTCGTCGCCCAGGGCAGGTGCGGTGCGGACATTCGCTTGAAACGCACGGTTGCGATCAAAACCAGCGCCAGGAAAATGGTAGAAGTCAGAAGCCCAAAAACAGCAACGCCGAGGCCGATTTTGAATAGCCCCACCTTGAAGGAAGTGGCCAGTAACCATGCGGCCGCCCGCCCGGCTAGAGGCACGGCGGATCCGTGGGTGAGAAGTTCTTGCCGAAGTAAAAAATTGTTAAGCCGTTCTGGATTGCCTGCAAATTCAGGGCCGCAGGAGGGCGCTCCTGGCCAAAAGGCGTAAAGCCGGACCGCGCGATTTCATGCCGCTGGGGCGTGAAAGCGAGAGTGTGAGCGTCGATTTTCAGGGGGAGCGCCATTCGCAGTACCTATACAAACCTACACCATGGCATTTTACAAATAGCCCCTGCTCCTAATGCAGGTCTCGATTGGTAAAAATGGATTTGCCGCCGCTGCGCGCCAGCAAGTAGTGCGGCAGCCTCTGAAGTTCTTTGGGATGGTCGTTGTCGGTCCAGATGAAGACGGTCGTGGGGCTTGCCCAGAGTTGGGAAAAGGTCTCCGGCGTTTCGAACACGCGCGGTGCGTCCGGGAATTTCGATCCATACCAAAGATTTCCGCTGGGCTCGTGGAGAACTCTCACGCGGGTCTCGAGATAGAAGTTCAGGGTTGAGGCCTCATGATATTGGCCGTCGATGACCACCACGTCGCCTGGCGAATAGTATTTAGAGATGGCGACGGCGAGCCGCTTGGAGGAAAGAATGGGGGAGAAGGTGACAAAAGCCGCATGCACACACGCCAGGAGCGCAACCATCATGCCTGCGAGCATGATGTTGGCATGAACCGGCTTGCGCTTGAAGCGTAGCCAAAGATTCAGCCCTGAGCCAATGAAAAGCGAAAGTATTGCGCCGATCAGCTGCGGCCGAAATCGGCCGAGAGCCTCGGGCGTGAGGTCGAGGAAGTGGCCGAGGGAAAAATCGTAGTCCTGGGGGTTTTTGTCGAGTAGATCGGCGAGATCGGCGCCGGGAGCGGCGGGCTTCGAGGAAAGCAGCATCGCCACTCCGATCATGGAGCCAACCACCACGATCGCAAACAAGACCCACGATCCTATCCTGCTGCTGCGTCCTTCGGTTTCCTGCGACGATGATTCTTTGGCCAACCATCCACCGACCAGCAATGCCAGCGCGGGGACGGCGGGAATCGTGTAGTACTCCTGGCGCGTCGAGAAGGTGAAGAAGCCCACGATCACGATGGCCCAAATCGCGAAGAATAAGGTCGCCCTCTGAGTCGGGCTTAACTGCTCACGCCATTGGCGAATTCTCCACGGCACTTGCTTCAGAGCAGGCGGCAAGAAGACCATCCAGGGTGCGAGCCAGAGAATGGTCAGAGCCCAAAAAATCAGCAAGGGAACCGTGTCGTAGCCGGCGGGGACACGCTTGCCGAGATAACGCAGGAACTGCTCGTTGACGAAATAGAACCAGAGAAAACCTAATTTCGTGCCGTCGGCTGCAATTTGCGGGGGATTCGCCCTCGCCGCCAAGATGTGCCAGGGCGCCGCAATCGCCAAGAACACAAGCGTGCTCGAAAGCAACCTCAACTTTAGAATGTGGCGCAGATTTTTGGTGATCAGCAAGTAGATAAGAATTGCCCCGAAGGGAAATACCAACCCGATCAGGCTTTTGGTCAAGACATTCAACGCGCAGGTTGCTGCGAACCCCCAACACACCCAGCGCGACGGTCTCTCCTGCTCGAGCGACCGCAGAAAGAAGATTGCGCTCAGCGCCATCCATAGGCCCACCATGACGTCGGGAATTTGGAATCGCGTAAAGATGTAGGGGCCGAGGGAAGTTGCAAGGACAACGGCAGAATACAATCCTCCTTTCTCGTTGAATGCCATGGCGCCCAAATAGTAGGTAGCAAGCAGAAGCGCGAGCACGCCGAGCATGAGAGGCAGCCGGGTGCTCCATTCACTGATGCCGAAAATTTTATAGCTGGCGGCCACGCCCCAATACATCAAAGGAGCTTTTTCCAGGTAGCGGATGCCGTCGGTGTAGAGCGTCACCCAGTCGTGGCGAAGTACCATCTCACGGGCCGCTTCGGCATGGATGGTATCAACGTCATCCAGCAGCGCCGGGCTGAAGCTGGTGGCGAAGTAGATTGCCACCCAGAGCAGCAGAATCATGGAGAGAGACAGGATACGCAGCGGAACGCCGGCCAAGGTCAGCGGAGATGCGATTTGGTTTTGCGCAACATCACTGCGCGATTCAGAAACATCCATGCTGGAAAGTCATTATACGAGACGCTTACCGTTAGAGCGCCGATTCCTCGGGCCGTTCTGTTTAGAGGAACGGGACCCGCACGCTCGGCAGGGAAACACCCAAAAAATTTTGGGAATCCCGGAACCGGAAGACAGGATGCGGCTTCCGGTTTTGGTACGATGAACTGCATTTCTAACCCATCGTGGAGATCTCTCCGAACCTGCTTTCCGGCATCAGCGTTCTGGCCGCCTACTTCATTTTTGGCGCCAGCTACCTTGTGTTCGCGCTGGGCAAATTTCCCGGCCTGAAAATCGATCGCCCGGCAGCCGCGATTATCGGCGCCGTCGCCATGGTGGCATTCCGCATCGTGCCCGTGCAAGGGACATTGCGGGTGATCGACTTTCCGACCATCGTGCTGCTGTTCTCAATGATGGTGATTGTCGGCGGACTCCATCTGGCGGGGTTCTTTGAGTGGAGTGCCGAACGAGTCTTGAAGCATCTCCCGCTCCGCTCGTTTCTTCCCGCCGTAATTTTTACGTCGGGGGTGTTGTCGGCCTTTCTGGTGAATGACATCGTTTGCCTCGTGATGGTTCCGTTTGTCTTGAAACTCACGGAAAGGATGCGGCTTCCGCCTCTTCCGTTTCTATTGGCAGTGGCCACCGCGTCGAACATCGGCAGCGTGGCAACGATCACGGGAAATCCGCAGAACATGCTGATCGGTTCGTATTCCGGAATTTCCTATCGCGAGTTCCTTCTGAGACTTGGTCCGGTGGCACTCGCAGGATTGTTTCTGGACTGGGGGATTCTCTCTTGGCTGTTTCGTCGCGAACTCCGAGAGGCAGTCGTTCCAAGCTCTTCCGAATTCACACCCGTGCGACTGACCGGTATCTGGAAACCTGCTCTCGTCATGGCGGCGGTGATTGCCGGGTTCCTGGCCGGCGCATCCCCGGCGCTCGCAGCCGCCCTCGGCGCGGCCGCACTTCTGATCAGTCGAAGCACCGACCCGCATAAGCTGTACGGCGAGGTCGACTGGGGGCTGCTGGTATTTTTTGTGGGGTTGTTTCTGATCGTTGGCGGCGCAGAAAACGCCGGCATCGTGGGCAAGTTTCTCCTGGCAAGCCGCTACGTGAATCTCGATGGAGCTGCGGCATTTTCAGTGGCTACGGTTGCGCTCAGCAATCTCGTGAGCAATGTTCCCGCCGTAATGCTACTGAAGTCGTTCGTGCCGGCATTTCCGAACCCCCACAACACGTGGTTCTTATTGGCAATGGCATCGACTTTGGCCGGAAATCTGACTATTACCGGGAGCGTTGCCAACATTATTGTTGTTGAAACCGCCAAGCCGGTCATGAAAATCGGCTTCCGCCAATACTTTCGTACGGGACTTCCGATTACAGTGGGAACGCTGGCCCTGGGGTGGGGGTGGCTGAAATGGGTCGGATAACTCGCTCAGAACTGCGGGCCGCGCGTACCTCGAATGTGACCTTTGGTCACTGATCGACCGCTTCCTTCTTGACACTCCAAAATTGCACACGCGACACTTCGAATGATCATGTCTCCCGACCATACCGCTCTGGTGATCCTACCCGTCGAAGCAGGTAATTCGCTGCTCGAAGCCGCAGAAATGGAGTTCCAGGCGACGTTACAGTTGCTTGTGGATCGCGCTTGCTGGGTCTCGGGCGCTGGTTCGGGAGAGATTGTGTTGGAGGACGAAGGGGAATTGAGATATGCGGCGGTTTCAGGCGACTCCGAGCACGAGCCTGGGACCAAAGTTACGAGCAGCGGGCAGCGATTCTCCCAGGTTCTGAGCGGGCAATTCGCCAGGGACCGCGGGATGAATGAGACTGGGTTTCGCTTGATCTCCCCCATTTCGCAGGATGACAAAGCGGTCGGATTTCTCGGCTTGACCTCCTCGCACGAGTTCGGGAAAGACAGCGAGGCGATCCTATCCGGTATCGCCAAGCTAGTTGCTGTCGCCCTAGGGCATCGCGATGCTGCCGAGCGGGCGGAAAGACTCGAGTTCAGGGACAACGAGTTGGAACTGCCGTCGCTCTGGTCTGCGCCTGAAAATGCCGAACTCAAGAAACGGGTCCCTGAGACTCAGGAGATTGCGGCCAAGTCGGCGACCGAAGTCGGAACCTGCAAGGTGTGTGGCTTCCCCATTTCTCCCGGCAGGGCTTTGTGTGTGGAATGCGAACTGAAGCCAGAGTCCGCCACGGAAAAAACCGCCAACCATCTGTTTAAGTCGGCTTCAGAAGAAAGTTGGTTCAGCGCTCACGGGTACACAATTGCGAGCCTGGTCGTGACCGCGCTAACAGCCGCGATCATTTTGTGGCTGCGACACTAATTCAATAAAACTATTGTGGGGTCTCGGCATCGCGCGGAAACGAGCGGAATTCTACTTCTCGTTTCTCGACGGTGTTCTTGTTGTCTGGCGACGTGAGGTTGCGGGTAAGCGTGCCGCGCAAAATGTAATACGCCTCATCTTGAGGCTTCTTCCCGGGACCGCGCTCGAAGCTCCCCGCGAAAGAGTAACTAACTCCGTGGATGCTCTCGGTCGAAAAGCTAACCTGCTTGCCGTTGGATGATCCGGACTTGATGAACTGGTCGAGAAACGTGCCCTGGTTGTTGTCAGAATCGCCGTAGCGGGATATGAAGCCGCTTACCTTCCCTTTGTCTTCGAGCGTGATCTGCATGAACTCACCTTCTTTGACGAAGGAGTACATCCCGGAGTAATCGGGGGCTTCCGCCTCAGTCGGCGGGGCCGGAGTTTGAGCGGTGACGGGGATCCGCAAACTGAAGAGCATCAAAGAAAGGCCAAAGATCGAAAGCAACCTCATGAAACGAGAGTACAACATTGTCCTTAGGAACTGGCAGGGATTCCCGGTCATTCCGCCAAAGCGGCCAGTCCTGCCGAAGCAGTTAGCCTCCGCTTCGACCCCGATAGAAACCCGGGGCAAACCGCGTTTGGCAGGAGTCTCTACCTCGAGGTATTTGCGAAATGTGTGCGCAGCCCCCATTTTCCGGCGCAAATCGAGGTTCTTTCCTTGACAAATTCTGAGCAGCTGCATAAAGTTCGATCAATCGCTTTTTCTTACATTTGTCCCCACTAAGGTGCCGAGTATGAAGAATGTTTATGAAGTTCTGAGGCAGAAGGAACTGGAGCTGGCCCGTTTGGAAAAAGAAGTAGAGGCCTTGCGCGTAGCCGCTCCCCTGCTTTCCGACGAAAAAGAGACGGTCGCCGACACCACCATCTCGAAACCGACCCTAGCCGCGGCAGCGGCCGTCCCGCAGCAACCGATTCGGATTCCGCAGCCGGCAGTGAACCAAGCGCCCACCGCGCGGGCGGCCGGGTGGGAAGACACTGCCAAGCGTTGGCCGTAAACAGCCGTGTAGTACCCCAAGTCTTCGCCCTGGGCATGGCGCCCGGGGCGTTCTGTTTTTTGCGATAATGTGATCGTCCCGAATTGAAAGCCAGTTTGTTTCCACACTCGGGAGGTCCTATGCGTCCCCGCCTTCTCCTTGCCCCCCTGCTAATCCTCTTTGCAGCAAACCTGACTATCGCCCAAGCGGGCGACAATCGCGACAACACATTCACAGTCTCGGGTGCCCAGACCTGGCTCGACACCGGCATCGATATCGCAGCCGGGGATTCAGTTATCGTCACTGGCGAGCGAAAACCGGAGTCCGATGCATCGTGCACTCCAAACGGAACCCAAGGCACGCGGGCGGGAGATGGAGCGCCGCTTCCGTCTGAGAGCAAGGGCGCACTGGTGGCCAGAACAGGCGAACACGGTGACGCTACCGTGATCCCCAAGAACGGACAACTGACCGGAGATCTCAAAGGGCGGTTATTTCTTGGAGTCAATCAGAATTCGCCGTCGAGTTGCATTTACATCGCAAAAGTGAGGGTCGAACATGGATCGACTGCGGCAAGCGCGTCGCAGACCGGAATGCGTGACAAGCTTTCTTCGGCGGCCCAGGTTTTCATGAAGGCCCAGCTTGGCGAAAAAGCATCTACCGAGCAAGGGGAGTCAACGAACGCGGTGGGCGGAAACTCAGCTGTTCCCGGCGCAGGCCTCAGCGCCAGCGGAGGACTCAAGCTGCCGTCGGTGATTCTCGATGGAGACTTGCGCAAAAACATCGACGGGGTGCCCCGGCGGGTTCACGATCATCTTGGCAACATGGGCGACATGGTGAATTTCGTGTTCGTCGGTTCCGAGGAGAAAGTTCAGGCGGCACTGACGGCCGCCGACTGGCATGTGGCGGACCTGGACAGCAAAGAAGCCGGGTTGAAGGCGATCCTGAATACGTATCAGAAAAAGGATTACCTCGAGATGCCCATGAGTCATCTCTACTTGTTCGACCGCATGCAAGACTTCGGCTATGAGCAGGCGCAGGCGTTCTCCGTTGTTGCTACCAGGCACCACTTCCGCATGTGGAAGGCGCCATTTACCTGGAACAGCGAGACGGTGTGGGTGGGTGCAGCGACGCACGACACTGGATTTGAGAAGGATATTCGCACCGGCAAGCTCACTCACAAGATCGATCCCAACGTCGATGACGAGCGCGACAGCCTCGCCCAGGGCCTGGAAAAGACCGGAAAGACGAAGAGCATGACTTACTATCTGCCATCGAATCCGGTGCAGGATGCAAAGAACGCGAGCGGTGGCAGTTATCACTCGGATGGGCGCATGCTGATTGTTTTCCTCAACTGATCAGCGATCCACTTTGGCAACCTGAGATGCGATCAGCCATGATGCGCGGGAATCGGCATTTTCGCGCCGCCATCCAGTCACCGCAATTTGTTCTGCATTTTACTTCGCCCTAACACAACGTCCCCTAGGATTTCTCAAGCACATTGAACTCACGCCCGGCCTGTTAACCCGCGATGTGCAGGGTTCCGCTCAGAGGACGGCCGCCAGATCCACCCCCAACCACTGGAGATCAATATGCCCAACGAGAGGAATTCCTACTCTAAAAAACTTCTGTCGTTAGCATTAGCGGCGACAGTTGCGCTTGGACCAGCCATCACGCCGGCTTTCGCGGAAGGTGCCGCGGGAGAAAAAGACAATTCAAACACCAGCTCGCCGATCAAGCACGTGATCATCATCGTCGGCGAGAATCGCTCATTTGACCACCTGTTCGCTACGTACCTTCCTAAACCGGGCGAAAACGTGAACAACTTGCTGTCGGAGGGAATCGTGAAGGCGGACGGGACGCCGGGACCAAACTATTCAAAAGCTCAGCAGAACTCTGCTGATGTCACTGGCAGCACTACCTTCCAACTGAGTCCCACAACGAAGACCGCCTATCTGGCCCTGCCTGCACCCCTCAATGGTGGGCCTACCGACGCCTGCACCAGCAATGGCATGTGCAATCTCGGCGATGCCCGCTCCTCCGAGGACGGCCTTCCGGATCATCCACTCACTTACTACGAATCATTACTACAGGGCGGCAGTGGACTGAGTGGAAAAGTGCCAGATTCGCGCATCCCCGGCGTTCACAGTTCCTCCCCTTACTCGACTCTGGCGCCGGGTCCGTTTCAACTTACTAGTTCCACCACGTTTCCTTACAACTCTTATGCCAACAGTCCGGTGCACAGGTTCTACCAGATGTGGCAGCAGGAAGATTGCCGCGCCGCAAACGCAACTGCCGCGAATCCCAGCGGCTGTCTGGCAGACCTGTTCACCTGGACCGAAGTCACGGTCGGGTCGAACGTGAACGGAAAGACGCAGCCCCAGCCGTTCTGCACCGACTACGCACCTGGTTGCAACACCACGGGCGAAGGCGCGACCGCCATGGGCTTCTACAACATGCAGTCCGGCGATGCTCCCTACACCAAATATCTGGCGGATCACTATGCCATGAGCGACAACTACCACCAGCCCTCGATGGGGGGAACCGGATTGGACAGCATCATGCTGTTTTTCGGCGACGCTCTCTCGTTCAAGGACCAGAATGGCAACCTGGTGCCTCCCAACCCGAATGATGCAAACGCAGGGATGACTGCCTTCGGCGGTCCCGTGGATGAAATTGAAAACCCGAATCCGCAGGCTGGCACGAACAATTGGTGGATCGAGGATGGATACGGGGGATTCGGCAACAGCGGTTCTTCGACCGGCGTGTACGGCGGCGGAACCTACAGCAACTGCTCGGATCCTTCACAACCTGGAGTTGCGCCAATCGTAAACTACCTGGCATCGTTGAATCCTCCGATCACACCAAACTGTGACCCCGGACGCTACTACCTTTTGAACAATTACAATCCCGGCTACTTCGGCGATGGCAGCAATGCCTACACCGACATCAATCCGCACAACACGCCTTTCACGATTCCCCCAACCTCGCAGCGCAGCATCGGTGACGTGCTGCTCGAACACAACGTCTCGTGGAAGAGCTACAACGACCAGTGGGACGCCTATCTCAACGACAAATATCAGCTGAACTACGGAACCGTAGGCGCACAGAGCGATCAGTATTGCAACATCTGCAATGGTTTCCAGTACCAGACGCAGATCATGTCGAACGACGCGGTCCGGACCAGCCACATCTTTGACACCGACCAGCTTTACCAGGACATTCGCAGCGGTCACCTGCCAGCGGTGTCATTTGTAAAGCCAAGTGGCTGGGTGGACGGACATCCGGCTTCTTCGAAGTGGGACTTGTTCGAGGGATTCACCAAGAAAATCGTCGATATGGTTCAGGCCAATCCGCGGCTTTGGGCGAGCACCGCAATCTTCGTGACCGTGGACGAAGGCGGGGGCTACTACGACTCCGGCTACGTGCAGCCGCTCGACTTTTTCGGGGACGGCACGCGCATCCCGCTGCTTGTGGTTTCGCCCTGGACTAAACCCGGCCACATTTCTCACAGCTACTCCGACCACGTGTCCATCCTGAAGTTCATCGAGCACAACTGGGGCTTGCCTACCATTTCGGGACGGAGCCGGGATAACCATCCCAATCCAATGACTTCACCTGGCAATCCCTACGTTCCTACCAATAGGCCGGCAATCGACGACCTGTTTGACCTGTTCAACTTTTCCCACTAGATCCATAGCCCGACGAGCCATCCCGCCCGTCCTTTAGAGTTGCTGTATCTGAAGCGGTGCCGCCAACGAACGGCGCCGCTTCTTCTTTCCGGCCGCCGCTCGCAAGGTTACTTCCGAATCGAGCGCGGTTCCGGGCGCATCCTTTATCCTATAGACGCACCTATGGCCAGCCGACAGTCGAAGCCTGCAAATTCAACCGCAATAGCCCTAGCCGAGAATGGAAATGGCGAGCGCGAGCGTGTGTTTGACGCCTTCCGCCATTGGGGATACCTCGAGGCGGACCTTGACCCATTGGGATTCTTGCAGCCGGTTCCTCACCCCGACCTGCAGATGCAAGGTGAGTATGCCGATGAGGCGCGCCGCATCTATTGCGGGACCATCGGTGCTGAGTTCATGCACATCCCCGATCCCGCCTGCCGGCGTTGGATTCAGGAACAGCTCGAAGGCCCCCCAGCACCGGTCGATCAGCAACGGGCACTCGATCTACTGACCCGGGGCGAGCTGTTCGAGTTGGTCTTGCAGCAACGGTATTTGGGGACCAAGCGATTTTCACTCGAAGGCGTTACTTCGTTGTTGCCGCTGGTGGACGAAATCCTGAACGGAGCAGGCCAGCACGGTGCAGTCGAGCTGGTTTTCGGCATGAGTCACCGCGGGCGCCTCAATGCGATCGTGCACGTTGCCAGGCGCCTGCCGGAAGAGGTGTTTGCCGGATTTGAGGATGTGGATCCCCGCAGCGTACTCGGTGGGGGTGATGTGAAGTACCACATGGGCGCGACCGGCGAGTACCTGACCCGGGATGGCGCGAACATTCATATTCACTTGGTCTCGAACCCTAGCCACCTGGAGGCGGTTGATCCGGTCACCGTGGGCCGCACCCGAGCCAAACAGGAGCGCGCCGGGGAAGGCGGTAGCGATAAATTCCTGCCGCTTCTTGTCCATGGGGATGGGGCATTTGCCGGACAAGGCGTTTTCGCCGAAACCCTCAACTTCGCAGACATTCCGGCTTACAGCGTCGGCGGCACGCTCCACGTGATTGTGAACAATTTGATCGGCTTCACCACCGTGTCACAAGAACTGCATTCATCGAGATTCGCTGCCCAGCTTGCCCGGCGCCAGAGCATTCCCATTTTCCACGTGAATGCAGAAGATGTGGACGCCGTGATCAGGGTCGGGCGGATCGCGCTCGAATACCGTTATCGATTTCGCGGCGATGCGGTCATCGATCTGATCGGCTACAGGCGCCATGGACACAGCGAAGTCGATGATCCAACCATTACCCAACCCTTGCTCTATAAGGCGATTCACGAACACCCGCGGCTCTGGGAAATCTACGCGGAAGATGTCGGCATTGCCGACGCGCAGCCGCGTGCCGACGCCATCAAAGCCGAGTTCGAATCCGCGCAGAAGCACGCCGGACACATTCGCAAGAAACCACTGATGCGGGATCTGCCGCGGTATTGGGACCATTACATCGGGGGGCGCTACAAGTCTCAGTACGAGGTGGAGACCGCGGTTTCCGCGGAAGAGACGCTTTCGCTGACCGAGCGGTTGACGTCCTATCCGCCGGAATTTCACGTTCACCCCAAAGTAAAGAAGTTACTGGAACAGCGTGCCGAAATGGGGCGCGGCGCGCGCGCGCTGGATTACGGGATGGCGGAAGCCCTGGCATTTGCAAGCCTGGTGAAGGCTGGCGTTCCGGTGCGACTGAGTGGGCAGGATTGCCGCCGGGGCACGTTCAATCAAAGGCACTCCGTTCTCCTCGACATTGAGACTGAGCAGGAGTACGTTCCACTGGAACACGTATCCGAAGGACAGGCGCATTGCAGAATCTACAACTCGACTTTGTCGGAAGCCGGGGTGCTCGGATTCGAGTATGGTTATAGCCGCGATTATCCCGAAACGCTCGTGCTCTGGGAGGCGCAGTTCGGCGATTTCGCGAACGTTGCGCAGGCGATCATTGATCAATTTGTGGTGGCGGGCGAAGCCAAGTGGAATTTGCTCTCCGGCTTGGTGATGCTGCTGCCCCACGGTTATGAAGGCCAGGGCCCAGAACATTCGAGCGCTCGCATCGAGCGGTTCCTGCAACTCGCGGCGATGGATAATTTCCAGATCTGCCAACCGTCGACGGCCGCACAGTACTTCCACTTGTTGCGGCGGCAGGCGCTTCGCAGCTGGCGCAAACCGCTCGTGGTGTTTACCCCGAAGAGCATGTTACGCCATCCAGATGCATCCTCTCCGGTTGGGGACTTAACCGGGTCTTCATTCGAGAAAGTCCGTCACGACCGCGAGATAGCGGACGCACGACGCATTTTGCTGTGCAGTGGCAAGATCGGCCACGAACTCAGAAGCGAGCGCAAAAAGAAAAAGATTACAGATATTGCCATCACCTTTGTTGATCAGCTCTATCCTTTCCCCGAGTCTGAACTCGTCGCCGAGTTACAACGTCATGCGAATGCGAGAGACATTGTTTGGGTGCAGGAAGAGCCTGCCAATATGGGGCCGCTGAATTACATGCTTCCCCGACTGCGGCACATCGCAGGTGACAGGCCGGTGTTGTCGGTGAAGCGCTCAGCAAGTCCGAGTCCCGCCACCGGTTCCGCAAAGGCGCATGACGTCGAGCAGAAAGCATTGCTCGCGCTCGCTCTGACAGCGAATGGGCATTGAGACTCCCAACCTTGTAGGCCCCTTGCGAGCAACTGCTGGCTCTCGGCGGTGGCGCATTTTCGCCATCACCTACGCTTGCTGCCTGCTCATGATTGCCGCGGCCGGATTCGGCCTGAGTTACTGGATCAAGGCCCACGTCAAGCTCTCCTTGCAAGACGAGATCACCAGGAATCTAATTCAAAAAGCCAAGTTGGTCGCGAACCGAGTCAATGCTGATCGGTCCCATGGCATCGAGGTGATCGCCTCCCAGGAAGGCCAGGCCGCGGGCGCGCGTGCGACTTTCGTGGATAGCAACCGTCAGGTGGTTGCAGATTCAGAAGTCCCGGTCTCTTCCCTGCAGAACGAAGGAGAGCGCGCGGAGTTTGCCGCAGCCCTCCGAGGAGCTACGGGCATCGAGATTCGGAATCGCAATGGCGCCGAAGTCCTGTTTGTCGCGGTTCCGGTCTCCGGAGGGGCGGTAAGGCTCGCCTGCCCGATTTCCGACACGGAGACCTTGACGAGCCAGTTGGAGCACCGAATCCTATCGGGATGTGTGCTCGCGGCCTTGGTCGCATTCGCCCTGTCAGCTGTCCTGACCTGGACAATCTAAGCGGAGCAAACGTCTTTTTCCGGTTTTAGGCAGCGACTAGCCAAGCACTTGTTTGCCGCGCATGCGGCTTGTAAGATGCCTTGTTCTTACTTCCTCAATAGTTGCTGGAGGTCCGATAGCCGGTTGTTATGAAGTATCTACTCCGACGCGGGGCGATGTGTTGAGGACACAAGGGGGTTTGGGGATGTCCTTGCGCTGCTTGAAACTTACTGCTGTTCTCTTCTCATTGGCGGTTGTTTCCGTCGTTCCGTTTGTGAATCTTCCGGCTGCGGCCCAGGATGAAGTGCCGCAATATGACGTTTTCATTGGATATCAGTGGCTGCATCCGGGCGCCACGGTTGCGACATTTAAGAACGGGCTCAACCCGGTCCCGCGAAACCTCGAAGAAATGCCTAAGGGAATCGGCGGAGCCTTTGCCTGGAACTTTAGTCCGCATTGGGCCCTCGAAGGGGATGTGGGGACGAACGGCAACGTCAACGACTTTCTCAGCACGTTCTCGGCGGGCCCGCGGTTCATGTTGCGGCTGGAGGACTCCGATATCTTCCTCCATGCCCTGGTCGGCTACAACCGCTTGCAAGTTGACAACCTGGACGCAAGCGGAGGAGTCGGTGGAATTATCGGCGGCGGAATCGACTTTAAACTGACCCGGCTGATTTCATGGCGGGTAGTTGAAGCCGACTGGATGCCGTCGGCGCACCACTTCGAGGGGCTCTTTCCATCCGACCTCGCGCGCGTAAACGCCCAAAGCTTCCGGTTGCGCACCGGACTCCTTTTCAATCTGAATTACCCAGAAACCAAACCCGTAGCGGCGACGGTAAGCGTGCAACCGGCAGAGGCAATGGTTGGTGAGCCACTTACTGCGACGGCAACATCGAGCGGCTTCAACCCGAAGCACGCGCTGACCTACGATTGGTCAAGCACCTGCGGCAAGATCACCGGCAAGGGCGAGACCGCCAGCATCGACACCAACGGCGCTTCCGGCGGAAGCTGCACGGCGACGGTGAAGGTTACCGACCCCCGGGCGAAGAAGAATGGTATGGCCTCGGCTTCGAGCAACTTCATGGTGAAGGAGCCGCCGAAGAATCCACCCACCCTGTCCTGCACGACTTCGCCTACGAGCGTTCAGGCGGGAACCAGCGTCAGCGTCAGCTGCACCTGCTCTAGTCCGGACAATGTGCCGGTTAGCGTGAGCAACTACACGGCTAGCGCCGGATCGATCTCGGGCAGCGGCAACAGCGCGACCCTGAACACCACGGGTGCGAACCCCGGCAAGATCACGGTAAACGCTACCTGCAGTGATCAACGCGGGCTGAATACCCCAGCGACGACGGAAGTGGCGATTGAGAATCCCCCACCTCCGCCACCGCCACCGGTTTCGCCCGAAGTTCGAGCGCTCGAGCAGCGGCTTGCCCTGCACAGCATTTACTTCCCGACAGCTCAACCAAGCGCTGCCAATCCAAAAGGCGGTCTGGTAAAGAGCCAGCAGGCGACTCTGATTGCTTTGGCTGCCGATTTCAAGAAGTATCTGGAGTCGAAGCCGGAAGCGCACCTGATTCTTGAAGGCCATGCGGATCCGCGCGGTTCTGCCGACTACAATCAGGCGTTGTCGGAACGTCGGGTGGAGCGCACCAAGAGCTTTCTCGTCGAACAAGGCGTTCCCGCGAGCTCGATTGAGACAAAGGCATTCGGCGCGCAGCAGCAGCTCACCGCCGATCAGGTGAAGAGCTCGGTCGACCAGAGCTCCGAACTGACAGCCGGCGAAAAAGCTAGAATTCTCAAAAACGAGAGGACGATTATTCTGGCCAGCAATCGCCGTGTCGATGTGACCCTCAGCACAACAGGACAAGAGTCGGTTCGCCAGTTCCCGTTCAATGCTGCGGATTCACTCTCGCTCATCGGGGGCCGCGAGAAGCCGGCAGCAGCAAAGGCGCCCGCCAAGAGGAAAGCGGCACCGAAGAAAAAGCAGTAAATCGGTGCCCGCAAGACCGCGAAGCCGGGGCGTAAAATCCCCGGCTTTCCCGTCTCTTACCCTCCTTTGGGCCTTCCTTTTGGGCGAAGAGCCGGGGTGAAGAATTCGCCCCTTTGCTTGGACGGCATGGAGGAATGGAATTCCACCCCTCACGTCGCTCAGAAGCTAGTTGCCCGCTCGAGCACGCCCGAGAGCCTCTCCAACTACAATCGACCATATGGCTTCGACAATGGTGCAGTTGCTGCCCAAGGCAGAACTTCACCTGCATCTGGAAGGCACGGTTACGCCTCAGACGCTCGTGGAACTTCGGAACCGGCACGGAAAAGCCACTACCCTTGCCGAAGCACAGGCTTTGTATCAGTACGAGGACTTCCTCGGTTTCCTGATGGCGTTCAAGACGCTTACCGAGGATTTGCAAACACCGGAAGATTACGAACTGATCACTTACCGGCTCCTAGAGCAGCTGAAAGCAGAAAACGTACTGCACGCAGAAGTGTATGTGTCAGTCGGGGTGTGTCTGTGGCGCAAGCAAGACTTCGACGCCATCTTCGAGGGGCTGGAGCGGGGGCGGAAGCGAGGCGAGGGGGACTCCGGAGTTTCCTTGCTATGGATCTTCGATGCGGTGCGCCAGTTCGGGGCAGAAGCTGCGCAAAGCGTCTTTGGTCTCGCCGCCAAGTATCGCGAGCGCAACGTCGTCGGCATCGGCCTGGGCGGCGATGAGAAGAAGGCACCTCCCGAACTGTTTCGCGAGCAGTATGCCTTTGCCGCCGACCATGACCTGCGTCTCACCATTCACGCCGGAGAGTCAGCAGGCCCGGAGTCTATCTGGGGCGCCCTGAACCTGGGGGCCGATCGGATTGGGCACGGTCTTGCCGCGTATCAGGACGAGGAACTGATGGAGGAACTTGCTACCCGGCAGATTCCGATCGAGATCTGCATGACCAGCAACCTGCGGACGAGATGCTGTCCGAACCTGCAGGATCATCCGGTACGGCGCTATTTCGACCAAGGGTTGATGATCACGCTGAACAGCGATGATCCCGCCATGTTCGGAAGCACTTTGAATCAGGAATATGAACTGGCGCAAAAGGAATTCAGCTTCACGGACGAGCACCTGCGCGAACTGGCACGGAATTCGTTTGAAGCCTCGTTTCTTCCGGCAGAGAAAAAAGTCGCTTTCCTGAACATGCTCGACCGAGCACGGCGCTGAGTCCACCCCCGCGCCTCAGAGGGCGTGTCTGGAAATCCCCTGAATTGGTCGCGCGATGTCCAAGGGAGCGCAGGCTCCATTCGGTGGTGCAGATTCCCCATACGCTGTTGAGCAGGATGCACTTATGCGCAACGTATGATTAAATAGCACAATCCAGCATGGCGTCTAGACCTTCCAAGCTGCGACACCTTTGGGCGGATGTTTCGCGGGGCGTCCACGGGTGGAGCAAAATTGCCTGGGGGTTCCTCTCTTCCGAGCACCCGCTGCTTGCCCACATCATCCCCATGCGGCGCTGCAATCTTGCCTGCAAGTACTGCAACGAGTTCGATGACTTCTCCAAGCCCGTTCCAATCGATGTCATGTTCCGGCGGGTGGACAAGCTGGGGGAGTTTGGCACCTCGGTAATCACGATCAGCGGCGGTGAACCCCTGTTGCATCCCGACCTTGACGAGATCATCAGGCGGATTCGCGAAAACAGGGCGGTGGCGGGCATGATTACGAACGGCTACCTGCTCGTGCCGGACCGAATTGAGCGCCTGAACCGCGCCGGACTCGAATGGCTGCAGATTTCGATCGACAACGTCAATCCCGACGATGTCTCGAAGAAAAGTCTCAAAGTTCTCGACAAGAAGCTCCAGATGCTGGCCGAATACGCGGAGTTTCATGTGAATATCAATTCCGTGGTGGGCGGTGGAGTGCATAATCCGCAGGACGCGCTCGTCATCGGGAAACGCGCCATGGAGCTGGGGTTCAGTTCGACCATCGGAATCATTCACGACGGTGACGGCCAGCTAGAGCCGCTGGGGGAGGAAGAGCGACGGGTTTATCACGAGATGAAGAGTCTGGAGAAGCGCAGCTTCTCGCGGATTAATTCCTTTCAGGACAATATCGCGCTTGGACGTCCAAACCAGTGGCGATGCCGGGCAGGTGCACGCTACCTCTACATCTGCGAAGACGGTTTGGTGCATTACTGTTCCCAGCAGCGTGGCTACCCCGCAATCCCGCTGGAGAAGTACACGGTCGAGGATATCCGCCGTGAGTACCTCACCGAAAAGCCCTGTGCACCGCATTGCACGGTTTCCTGTGTACACCAGGTCTCAATCTTCGATTCATGGCGTGCTCCGCAACGGCCTGCGCCAGCCGGCGACGAGGCCGCCGAACTAGTACAGATTGAATAGTGCCCGCTCGGTTCCGCAACGCTTAAACATCTTCTGTGATAGCTTGTTTGGGCAGCGTAGCTCCGGTGTGGCTGCATCCAAGGGTTTCTATCTTTCCGCCGCCTGGCCGGTTCGGGATTCCTGGACCGAGCATCGTTGAAAGTGAGTTACGAATGAAAGTTTGCAAAGCGGTATTTCCAGCTGCGGGATTGGGCACGCGCTTTCTTCCCGCAACTAAGGCGCAGCCCAAGGAGATGCTCCCGCTGGTCGATAAGCCAATCATTCAATATGGCGTGGAAGAAGCTCTGGCCGCCGGCTGTGACCAAATCATTATGGTCACTGGGCGGGGCAAGACCGCCATAGAGGACCATTTCGATACCAGCTTTGAACTCGAAAGGATCCTGGAAGAGAAAAAAAAGACGGATCTACTGAAAGTTGTCCGCCAGATCTCCGACATGATCCACGTGGCTTATGTCCGCCAGAAGGAAGCGCTCGGACTAGGACACGCCGTGCTCACCGCTCGCGAGTTGGTCGGAAACGAGCCGTTCGCGGTTCTGCTCGCCGACGACGTGATCGACGCCGAAGTCCCTGTGCTCAAGCAGATGATGCGCATTTTCGAACAGGTCCAATCTTCCGTGCTGGCTACGCAGATCGTAGAAGGGGTTGCGATTTCAGCTTACGGCGTGCTGGATGTGAAGCCCGCCGAGGGGCACCACGGTGGACGGCTGTACGAGATCTTGAACATGGTCGAGAAACCCAAGTTCGAGGAGGCCCCCTCAAACCTGGCAATCATTGGGCGGTACATTCTTACCCCCGCGATCTTCGATGTTCTTGCTAAAACGGGGGCCGGCACGGGAGGGGAGTTGCAACTGACCGACGCCCTGCGGGGATTGTTGCAGCAGGAGAAGATGTATGCCTACGTGTACGAGGGCCGGCGCCACGACACGGGCGATAAGCTCGGGTTCCTGAAAGCGACCGTAGAGTTCGCGTTGAAACGCGATGATCTGGGAGGACCATTGCGCGAGTATTTACGCGGCTTGAAGCTGGATTGAAGCGATGTGGGTCCGCAGAGCCTCCGCTCGAAGGCATCTGCTTTCAAACCAAACGGCAGGTTTTTTCTCCAGTCTCGTTCCCTGAAGATCTTTATTTTCCGCTGTCCTTCAGTTTCTTTGACTTCTCCTCGACGCCCTTTGCCAGCTTGTCCTTATGTGCGTCGAGTTTTTTCGCGATTCCCGCATCACCTACGCCAATGATCTGCGCCGCAAGGATCCCCGCGTTGGTTGCGCCCGGCTTCCCAATCGCGACGGTCGCGACGGGAATGCCCGCTGGCATTTGCACCGTGGAGAGCAGGGAGTCCATTCCATTCAAAGAAGTCGAGGGAATGGGTACGCCGATGACCGGCAGCGTCGTATGTGCTGCGATCACGCCAGCCAGATGCGCCGCCCCGCCAGCCCCCGCGATGATGACGCGAATGCCGCGCGGGGCCGCCTGGCGGGCGAATTCCGCTGTCCGGTCGGGAGAACGGTGGGCCGAAGTGACATCGATCTCGTACTCGATCCCGAAGCTTTCGAGTGCCTTGCCTGCCTCGCGCATGATCTCTAGGTCAGAATCACTTCCCATAACGATAGAAACGATAGGATTGCTCATTCTTTCTCCTGGCTTTGTGCCTTACTTAGGATGTAAGCGCTTTGCAAGCGGGCTCTGATAGAAGACTTATTCTAAGCCCGACGATGATCAAACTTTTAAAGCCCGAGCTGCAATGTCCTTTCGATAATGTGCACCGTCGAAGTTGATCTTGGCGACGGCCTCGTAGGCGCGTGCCACTGCGGATTTCAAATCGGCAGCGCGCGCGGTCACTCCCAGGACGCGGCCACCTGAGGTGTAATACGTCCCATCTCGCGTGGTCGTACCTGCGTGGAATACCTTCACTCCTGGAAGCGCATCAGCCGTTTCAATTCCGGTGATCTTTTTTCCAACTTCGATCGTACCCGGGTATCCGCCCGAGGCCATCACCACGCACACAGCCGGGTTAGGCGACCAGCGATAGTCTCCGTCGCTGACGCGGCCCTCAACCGAGGCCTCAACTGCTTCTAGCAGATCGCTTTCGAGGCGCATCAGAATGGGTTGTGTCTCGGGATCGCCGAAACGACAATTAAACTCGAGCACCTGCGGGCCGCGAGCGGTCATCATTAACCCGCAATAGAGCACGCCCCTGTATTCCATGCCCTCGGCCTTCATGCCTTCGATCACCGGAATCGCGATGTGGTGCAACAACCAGTGCGTCATCGGCTCATCCACGAGACCGGCATACGAGTAGGCACCCATGCCGCCGGTGTTCGGGCCAGTGTCCCCGTCTCCCACCCTCTTGTGGTCCTGCGCGGCTGCCAGCGGTGCGACACGCTCTCCGTCGCTTACCACCAGAAAGGAAAGCTCATCGCCCTGTAGACACTCCTCGATGACGACACGCGCGCCAGCTTCACCGACCATTTTTCCGGAGAGCATTTCTCCGGCCGCGGTCACCGCCTCATCCTTGCTCTTGCACATGACCACGCCCTTACCTGCGGCCAAGCCGTCAGCTTTGACGACGACCGATCCGCCAAACCGGGAGAGGGCATCTTTCACCTCGGTCATCGAGCTACAGATTGCGTAGCGCGCGGTCGGAATATGGTGACGTTGCATGAACTCCTTGGCAAAGCTCTTGCTGGTTTCAAGCTGTGCGGCTGCCTTGGTCGGACCGAATACCGGCCATCCGCGGCGAGTGAATTCGTCCACGATGCCAATTTGCAAGGGGAGTTCGGGGCCGACCACGGTAAGGTCGGGACGGAGCTGGTTGGCCACCGCCACCAGCGACTCGAGACTCTTCTGGTCCACGGGAATGCACTCCGCGTCTCGCGCGATGCCGCCATTCCCGGGAGCGCAGTACAACTTCGTGATCCGCTGCGACTGCCGCAGCTTCCAGACCAGCGCATTCTCGCGCCCACCACTTCCGATCACCAGAACTTTCATAAGGGAGAAGAACAAGGTTAGGGTGAGAGGGAAATGCGTGTCAAACGGCGAGCGGGGTGGTATATGGAGACGGCAAAATGCTCCCCCCCCTCCTGCTCCGGACCACAATGGTATTTTGGGAACGAGACTCAACAACCCAACGAGGTGTTTTCTTGAAGACTCGGGAATTTCGGCGGTAACTCACTCGCCGTGAACATGACCGTTTTCGAACACAATCCTAAACCGGACTGCCACCGGTTTACCCTTTCTGGTGGCTGGCGTAAAGCGAAAATTATCCGCAACGAACTCCGCTAATTGACGACCCGTTTCCACATCTGGTGCTTTGAGTACACGAATTTCGCACGATTGGCCTTTGATGTTGTTGGTCACACTCAATACCACCGGAAACTGAGTCTTCACTGGGGCGTCTGGAGACCGACGTTCCATTCGTAGTTGAGGAAGTGTGACGTGGTCCTGCCCGGCAACGTATACGGGCGAGTCCGGGCAAGGGATTGTTTCTTCTGCTTGACCTGGGGACCCGACGATACATATGAGCAGCAGGACCGGCAGTGGATACCTGAAGATGGAACTTGTCATGGAGCTTGCCTTCAGTCATGAATCCCGGTAGTTCACAGCAGAGGCAAAGGCTGATCGTACCATTTCAGCCAGGCTCTCCTCGTCAGTTCTTGACTGTGGTCCGCCCATTTTCCACGCAGATCCCTGTCTCCATGGTTCTGCTAGCTCCTCATGCGGCCTTCCCCAGCCACTGTTCCGTTCCAAACGTAGATGCAACGAAGAGCTGCCAGTTGCGATCGCAAACACTCTTCCATCTTCAGTACGCAACGTCGGAGTTCCAAATGTGTACACGAACTTTGAGCCGGGCGCGTACTCGCCTAGTTTTCTGAGTCTCTCCACCAGGTCGGGATGTGTGCGAACCTCATATCCTTCTACCGTATACCCGCTGTGTGGTCCTTCTGGGACTGCAATTCGCCTGAGGAACTCTATGGCTTCACCATCGGTCATTTGCACGATTCCCTCACGGTACTAAAAGCAGATACTGCCCGGGTGATATTGTGTAGGCTCCGTCCCATATTACTTGGTTTACCTCTGACGAATAGACAGCATCAATTGTCGCCTGACTTAAAGGGGAAGCTAAGGTAAAAGTATTCCCGTTTGCTATTCCCTCAGATACCCACTCGACATTCGCAACGGGATCCCAATCGACCATATTTAAGACTTTCGTGAAGGGAACATCATTCCACGGTGCCACGTCTGGAAACCTACCTATTACATATGTATCGTAGTCGGTGACGCCAGCAGCCTCTGGCATCGCTAATCCAGCAAGGGCACTGGCTGCATACCAGCCCATAATCGTTCGGGCGTCATTCATCGTTGCGGCGGCGGTTTGCAGGACTTTACTGCCGAGCACCGCACGAGCTCGCCAACCCAGCGGCACATCACAAATTCCACCGATGTAGACGCAGTTGATTCCCGCTGGTAGATCACCGCCGTTCCCTAGATAGACAGACATCCAGTTCGTTGGGGTACAGACTTTCGTGTCCAATCCGTTTCCAATTTCCAGGATTTTAGC
>Ga0207702_10000657_pt1 | contig 37655 bp, 27 predicted proteins | sample KBSCornC62_FD_184302 | JGI IMG/M metagenome (GOLD analysis project Ga0207702, IMG submission 184302) | Corn rhizosphere microbial communities from Kellogg Biological Station, Michigan, USA - KBS Corn C6-2 (SPAdes) (version 2) | ecosystem: Host-associated > Plants > Roots > Rhizosphere > Soil ... | reverse complement strand
GGACGGCGTTACGGATCGACCTCTCTCGGGACAAATGTTGCGCATTGACGTGGTACGCGTGAAAAGCAGACAAGGGCCTGGCTAGTCTGTATCGTCAATTCTTGGATCCGCGGCGCTCGTCAATCCGCCCCCCTTTTCCCAGGCCCTGGATCTCCTGGAGCGTCCAAGATCCTGGGACTTTTCTTGGCCTGACGATTTGACGGGGGTTTCGGTGTGTCCCCCGTGTGAACCCGCGCTTTAGGAATAGCTCGCAGAACCCTACGGTTGAAAACGCCCTTTGTGAGGAACCGATCTTCCATGAAGTCGAGATGTTTTTGGTGCCTGATCGGCTCGATAGTTCTAATCGGAATCAGTGCCTTACAAGGCCAACCGGGTTCTGATTACTGGGAAATTCGCCGGCAAGCGATTGAAAGCTACCAAAAAAAAGATTATCGGGCTGCGCTCGAGAAGCTTCTCGAATCAGATCGGCGGGTCCCAGGAAATCCGGACACCATTTTTAGACTAGCCACGGTTCATTGTAGGTTGGGACAGTATCAGGCCGGGATGCAGCAGTTGCAGAGGCTGCTCCGAATGCGCACCTATTTCGACTTGAAGCAAGAACCGGCGTTTGCAGGGCTAAGTAAATCTGTCCAGTTTCGGTACCTCCTGACAGAAATGGAAAACCTAAGAACCGCCAAAGCCTTTCGGGCAAGAACGGCGTTCCGCATTGCTGATCCGAGCTTTCTTCCCGAGGGGATCGCATATGACCCCAAGACCGGCAGCCTGTTCTTGGCCAGTGTGCATCGCCGCAAGATCGTTCGCTTTGACAGAGAGGGCCGGCTGACGGATTTCCTCTCGGCGGGCCAGAACGGTATCTGGAGCATCAGTGGTATCGGTGTGGACAGTGTCCGTCGAGTGCTATGGGCCTGCAGCAACCGTTTCGAAGGCAGCGAGGGGTATGTTACAGGTATGGAGAAGCAGGCCGCGCTCTTTGCGTTCGAATTGGATACGGCCGCTCTGAATCGGCGCTATCCAATCCAGGGGCTCGGGGACAATCATTTTTGTGATGGGCTTACTCTCGCTTCGGACGGAACCGTGTATGTCGCCGATTCCGCTGGCCTTACGGTCTACGAAAGAAAGCTTGGGGAGAGCAATCTGCGTGTGCTCCTGGGCCCCGAGTCCGGAATTTCGCCGCAAGGCCTTGCGTTATCTCGGGATGGTCGAGCCTTGTTCGTGTCGGATTACATGAGCGGTCTGTACTCGATAAACCTCAAGAACAGACAAATTTCCCGGGTGCAAGAAGATCCACCCGATTCGCTCGCCGGGATCGACGGACTGGTCGCCTACGGAAAGAACCTCATCGCGATTCAAAATGGTATTCAACCGAATCGAGTGGTCATGTTGACAATGAGCGAGGATGGCTTGGCGGTGAGAGCCGTGAAGGTGCTGGAAATCAACCACCCGCTCTTTGGGGAACCCACGCTGGGTACGGTGGTGAATCACTCTCTATTTTTTGTTGCCAACAATCCGATTGAGCAATTCCTCAGCGTTCACAGTGCCACTGGGTTCCCAGAACCGGTGGTGTTGCGGCGAGACCTGAGGTAAAGTCACCTACGGCAATTGGCAGCAACTGCGGGTCTCCCCTTGTCGAAGATGTGTCAGATAAGCAGTCTGCCCCTCAGCAGGTCCTAGGGCGATATCCCAGAGCACCAAGAATCATCACGCTGGCTCATTTTCTCTTAGAGGCTTGCTGAACCGCCTGTGACTTCATCTATTCCAGGGTCTTGCCACACGCTTTCTCCTGCAACAAACCATCGCTGGCTTGAACCACTGGTGTCTCGCACCACGGTCGCCCAGACCAACCGGCTGGGATCGCGATCAAAGGTCAGAATCGGCGTAGACAATCGCACATCCGGCCCCGCTTTTTCCCTCACGCGCCCTTCGACAACGCTTGGATCAAGCCAATCCGCTGCGTTCGGACAGCGATTCAACTCTGTTTCTCTGCGAAGAAAAATCGAGAAGCGTTGCAAGGTATATTGAGGGGAAAACTGCGCCCAGGCTACGAGTTTTGCTCCAATGGTCAGCGGTACAACCCACGAATGTAAGCCGCCCGACCAGTCGCGGACCGCCACTGCACTGCCTACCACGGCGTCACTGCCCCCCGGGATCTGCAAGGAACCTCGTTCCCACAGCTCCTGTGCGACCCGCTCCACGTGGGCTTGCTGGTCGTCTTTCTTCACTCTTAGATTGTAGTCACATGCGCGGTAAACGCACGCCGGTAAGTCTGGGTGTCGAAGTTCTCCCATCGCGTGATGACCCCTGAGTTTGGTGGCCAGGGATCGTAGACGAGAAGTCCGCGAAAACCGATGCGTCCCAAGATCAGCAACAAGGACTCCGTATAGCCCGCAACGGTTCGGGAATGCCCGGGAATAAAGCTGATCAGCGGACGGTTGGCGCGAATCTCATCGCAATAGGTTCCGAAAGGTGGTGTTGTCAGCATCGTCGCCGTCAGGGCGCCACTAGACATTGTATTCAAGGCGACTGCCACGTCGTTATCCCGCGCATACGGCAATCCGGTTGGATTTTGCAGAGTGCCGAGTCCGAGTTGCGTTGCGATTCGTGACTGGGTGTATTCGTAGCGATAAAAGTCGAGCACCATCTGAGTGCTGGCTGCAACGCACCACACGCTCGTTTCTTGCCCCCGGAGTTCATAGCAGGTGTGATGATCAGCTTGACGCGTTGAATAGTGAAGTTCTTCGGTGTCCGTCAACCGAATAACGGTAATTCGGGATGTAAGCCGTGTTGCAGAGATTATCGAGGTGTCGAAATCACGCAGCTCGGAGCCGCGAAGGTGTTCCAGTCTCTCGGCGAAACGCTCCTGGTTTTCCCTCTTGCGATCCTGCGGCATTTCATCGATCAGCGACCACCGCTCGAAATTTCCCGGTTCCATCGGCTTGCGCTCCTTGAGGCTCGATGGAGGCACTTCCATCCAACTCTTGAGCTCAAGCATGCTAGCTTCTTTGCCTTTGTAAAAGAACGCCACGGCCACTTTGGGATAGCTGTAAGCCACGAAGCGAATTTCATCGTAGGGAACAGAAGCTTTGGATCCTCTGTGACGGCGTATTAACGCCTCTCGGGCCTCCCCCACGAGTGACTGTTCATTCCAGACCGCTTCGGGAGCCACCGCCAAAAGCGGGGCACCAAAGACCGTGTGTGCCGCAACGTCAGCATAACCAGCGTGAGAGCCTGTTGCCCCTATGATCGGGATACGATAGAAGAGCAATTCTCCATTTACATCAAAGATGGGGGTACCAGCCTCGAGATGGGCGCCTTCAAATTCTGCTCGCGGAAGCACCCTTGAATAGTTCAGTAGATTGAGTTCAAGTCCGCCAATCCTAAGAACATCAGAGTGCTTGAGTTGCTCTTCCATGGATCATCTCCTATGTCCAGTAGTGAACCCCAACGGCGAAACGTTTCTCTTTTTTCCTCCCTTGCGGCGTTACATTGGCCTTCCATTCAACATGTGGTACTGAGTGGACGCAAGTACTGGGAATCTCCAAAGATTTCCATAAACGCAGGAAAGACGCGCGAGCAGCAAGGTGAGTCGTATTCCCGACGCCTCTCCCTAAATGTCGTAACTGCATTCCGCCCATGGACCCATGAGCCGCGCGTAGTTGTGAGAGCCTCGTTCGGCCAATTCCTCTTGTAAATTATTCTTTGACAAGTCCGATTGCAGACGAAGGAATCCTACCTACGGGACGCAGGTGTTGCGTCTTTGGGCAAGATTATCGGGCGATGTTGAAAAGGAAACAACACTCCTTCAAGAATGAGGTTCTGGCAATGATCGCTGGAATGCAGGCGGGTACAGTTCGCGAACTACGGCGTGCGTTCGACGAGGGACGTCTGTCCCTCTTCTTAGGGGCTGGCTGTTCTGTCGCGAGCGGTCTCCCAACCTGGGACCGCTTGGTGACGCAACTGTACGTCAATGGTATCGCACGTAAGTTGGGTCGACATCTTCGCGTCCCAGGGCTCGTTCCCGCAGTTGGACGCTGGGCATTTGGGCGTCAGATCGTTCCCCTCGAGGTTGCTGCACGAGGACTCCGGCGATACTACGAAAGCGACGCTACCTTTGTAGAGATGGTGAGGATCATGCTGTACGGGATGAGTGGGTTGCAGCAGTGGTCCCGCCCTCGCTCTGCCGACGTTCGAAAACTTCTTCGGAAAAATCGTACGCTTCATGCCATCGCGGGCTTGTGCCGACAAAGTATCCCGAACAAGCGGGGGGTACAGGCTGTCATCACGTACAACTACGATGACCTGCTCGAGTGGATGCTGGACCGGCGGCGCTTCCAGTCAGTGTGGAGGGCCTCGACCCTTCGGCCACGGCTTATGCCGATCTACCATGTCCATGGCTTCGTGCCGCTGCGCGAGGGCAGGGAGTCGCTCCTCGACGAGATCGTCTTGTCTGAAGACCAATACAACCGGGCTGCGCAGGATCCGTACACTTGGCAAAATCTGGTGCAAATGCAGGCATTGTCTGAAACCATCAGCGTGATGGTCGGGCTATCGCTAACGGACCGGAACCTTCGTAGGATTCTCGACAACCTGCGGGCGATGCCGCGTCGGAACCGAAGCTACGCCCTGCTGAAGCGCCCACGTGCTTGGGACATAGGCAACGAAGAAGTTGCTGCCATCCTGAAGGAGATGAAAGAACGCGTGCGGACGGGATTTGAGTTTGGCTATGACGAGCAGGCGGTTGCGTTGCTGGATCGGCCAGCCGTCCACGAGCGGATCGTGAGCACGATCCGCGATCTCCAGAGTCTCGATCTGAGACGCCAAGAGGAAACGGTTATGGAATTAGGTGTCACTGTGATCTGGTACGAAAGCCATGAGGATGTCGCGAAGATACTCGGGTCGATAGTTCCGCGCGGTCTCTAAGACGCGTCCGGACGAGCACAACGGCCCTCAAACATCATGAACGCATTTACGCTGTATAAGTACCGAGTCATCAATGACCGGGCTCTTTACGCCCTCCGATCGGGACAGATGTGGTTTTCCCGGCCTATTAAGCTCAATGACACGTTGGAAGTTCCCGCCAGTCTTCATGACTTTGCGTCCCCGGGGGGAACCACCAAGGTGCTAAGGCTGGCGGATTTGTATGTGAAGTGATCGGTCACTTATATGCAATGGCGGCGCTCGATGGTCCGGCCAGATGCAACACCTCGAACCGCGTGAAGCCCACCTCAGTGCACCATCGACGAAAATCTCCTCCACAATAATCAAACGCATCGCCGAATTCGATTAGCATGTTCAGGGACATAAGCAGACCAAAGAGGTTCTCACGTCGAGCATCGTCGATAAGCGCTTCAATGGCGACGAGTGCCCCACCCGGCGGAAGAGCGTCGTAAGCCGAGCGGATCAAGTGCATTTTCTTTTCCAGATTCCAGTCGTGCAGGATCATGCCCATGGTGATGATGTCGGCTTTGGGCAGCGGGTCTTTGAAGAAGTCCCCGGATGCGATACTGATGCGGTCTGTGAGTGCGGCTGCTGCAATGTGCTTTCTCGCGATAGGCTCTACTGGTGGCAGGTCGAAAGAAGTGCAGCGTAGATGGGGATGCTTCTTCGCCACTTCAATTGATAGCAGGCCGGTCGCCCCGCCGACATCGCATAGAGTCTTAAATCTTGAAAAGTCGAATTTAGCGGCAAAGGCTTCAAAATTGATCCGCGAGAGCCCGGTCATTGCGCCCATGAACTGCTCAAGCTTGGGGAGTTCTGCATAGAGCTCCTCGAAAATCCCCTTTTGACCGTGCTTGGTTTCATTCTGAGGCCGTCCTGTACGCAGGGCCTCCGGCAGGTCGTGCCAGAACTTGAAAAGGCGCTCGTTCAGCATCACTAACCAACCACCAACGTACCGGGGGCTCTCTTGAACCAGGTAGAGTGTTGAGGCCGGTGTGTTGAAATACTTCGCCGCCGCCCCGTCCCCTTCGCGGTCGAGGAACCGCATGGCCACCAGTGCGTCGAAAAAATCGCTGGTGCCGCGTGGATGCAGGCCGAGTTCCACCCCTAATTCTTCTCCGCTCATGCGCCTATCGCTCAGCTTCGTGAACACGCCAATCTCGACCGCGGTGAGTAGGACCTTTGAAGACCAGAAGGCAAAAGCAGTCTGAAGAATTGGGCTGGGATCAAGCTCCGGCCCCGCAGGCGGCATCGGTTGAACATCGGGCATGGACGGGGTTCCCTCCCGCGCAGGCTCTTAGCTTGCGCGAATTTAGCGGAATTTTACACTGTGCTTAGCGCGTTCCGCTCACGCCCATAGGTTATTGGATTTCATAGGGCGGGAGGTTTCGTGTCCCAGGTGCGAGAGCCTGTGGAACCAAATATGGCTGAGACTTTCTTAAGCTGGGGGCTCCTTACCGGCGCAAGCCTTTGCGCTCCCAAGTCGGCTGCCCAGACTGCGGCTATTTTCGCGCAGAATACTTTCTGTATCCCGGACCGCGCAACGCTCTCCCGGGCCGTTGCTCGGTAAGCTTGCCATCGAGGATCACAGGCTTGCCATTTACGAAAACGTCCTTGGCACCAACCGAGTAGTGGAGCGGATCGTCGTAAGTCGCGGTGTCTTGGATTTTTGTCGTATCAAAGATCACAATGTCCGCAAACATTCCTGGTCTCAGGGTTCCACGGTCTGTGAGTCGAACCCGACTGGCAGCCTGAGACGTCATCTTTCGGATCGCTTCTTCGAGCCCCATAGCATGTTGATTGCGGACGTACTCGGCCAGAATGTGTGTGAAAGTTCCGAACGCCCTGGGATGGGCTTTCGTCGCGCTCAATGGGCCGTCTTCGGCTTGGGCGGGTGAGTCAGATCCGAAGGTGACAAGCGGATTGGAAACGGCGGCACCAACATCGTCGGTACCCATGATTGCAATCACGACTTGGCTGTTACCGTGATCCGCTACCGCAATATCCATCGCCGCATCTTTGGGGTCTTTGGCCATTTCACGGCCAATCTCCTCGAAGTTCATGCCTTCATATTTGCGCAGTTCGGGATTGAGTACCTGGATGAGCGAAACGCCCCTCGCTCCGCCGGAGCCTAGCCACTGGTTTTCCCAAATCTCGCTTGGCTCATCCATTTCCTTTTTGGCGCGGTCCCGCTGGGCGGGATCCTTCAGCCGCTCAATCATTTTCTCGGTGCCTCCCTCGGAAACCCAGCTGGGGAAGCAGGCGACCAAGCCATTGGAGGCTCGATCGTACGGGTAGACGCTGGCGGCGACATCGATACCGCGTGCACGCGCTTGCTCGATGCGATGAAGCACCTCGGGCATCTTCCCAAAATTCTCATGGTATGCGGTTTTCAAGTGCCAGATGGTTGTCGAAATGCTCGCACTTTGGGCGATGGCGAAGACTTCATCGAGCGAAGAGAAGATTCTGTCCGATTCCGAGCGCTGATGCGTAAAGTAGACTCCGCCGTAAGTGCGCGCGACTTTGGCGAGCTCAATGATCTCGTCGGTTGATGCGAATGAGTCCGGCACATATTGCAAGGCAGTGCTCAGACCGTAGGCGCCTTCCTTCATGGCTTGAGCGACCAAGTGCCGCATTTGCCCCATCTCGGCCGCTGTTGCCGGACGATCTTTTTTCCCTACGACGTAGGTGCGAACACCGCCTGCACCCACAAAGGTACCGAGGTTTATGGCGGGATGGGCGCGGTCCAGCCGATTGAGATATTCATCCAGTGAGCGCCAATCCAGCTTCACGCCGTATTTCCTCGCGTTATCCTCCAGGTCAGCGATTAGCCGATCATTCAATGGTGCGATCGATGTTCCCTCGCCTGTAATTTCCGTAGTCACGCCTTGCGTAATTTTGCTCGTGGCACGATTGTCGACGAGCAGATTGAACTCCGATTGGCCTTGAACGTCGATGAAGCCCGGGGACACTGCAAGACCTGAGGCATTAATTCTTCTTTTGGCCACCGCATTCCGCAAATCGCCAATTGCGACGATGCGATCACCGGAAAGTGCGATGTCGGCAACAAACCAGGGCGCGCCCGTCCCATCGACAATTCGCCCTCCGCTGATGATGAAGTCGTACCTGATTTTCTGTGCGGAAACAGAGACAGCGCTAAGCAAGATTGCGATCGCTGCGAGGAGGCACCACAAATGGATCAGTCGGTTGGTCCTATCGTTTTCCCTAGGCTTGCGGATAGAATCCACCAGCAGTGCGCGGACTCCCCTACCAAACATACGGTTGTACACCCGCACGGCCAAACCAGACTTCCAACCCAGCTTTCGGATGCAGTCTTCAGAAGAGGAGTTTGGAAGCCCGCCGACGATCAAAGATCCACGTCTACGCCTCTTGGTTATAGAGGTGTGTATTTGGCAAAATGGCTTCGCTTGCTGCGCCACAACAAACTGCTCGCCGCCGACGCCCTGACCCAGGTCAAGGTACCGTGAGTCGTTGATCCGGATGGGACGTCTGCGCGATGTGGCGTTGGCCGGTTCTTGAATTCTTATTGGGCGCATCAGCGAACGTGGCAGAATGTCGCTTTCGAAGCACGATCCAGCGATTCGTCAACGACGGTCTCACAATTTATCATTTTGTGCAACCGAGCTGATCTCAATCGCTCCGTCCTTGCGTGACAGATTGCTGACCTATGTCTAAGACGATGAAAACGGTTGCAGTGACCCTAGCTATCGCAGCCTGGTGGAGCTTCGGACCACTGGCACGGACGCAAGCCCAAACTAACGATCCAAAAAGCGTTGACGATAAGCAACAGGTGCTCTGGGACAAGCTGGCTTCAGAGATTCGCGAGATCGACCACAAGCTCGACGGCGTCATGGGCGTGGCCATTGAGGACCTCACGACTGGGCACAACTTCCTTCTTCATGAAGACGAAGTTTTTCCCCAGGCGAGCTCTATCAAGATCGCAGTGCTGGCAGAGCTTTACCATCAGGCGCAGCTTTCTGCCGAGGGGGCTTCCGGCAAAGCCAAGTTAACGGACCCGTATACCGTCGAAGCGAAAGACTTCGTGCAGGACAGCGACATTATGCTCGGGCTGACACCCGGAGTGACGCGCGTCACGAACCGCGATCTGGCAACGATGATGGTAGCGGTCAGCGACAACTCCGCGACCAATGTGCTCATCGACCGAGTGGGCATGAAGAACGTGAATGCGTTGCTGGATAGCTTCGGTCTTAGACATACCTGCTTATGCCGGAAAATGATGGACCTAAAAGCTGCTAGCGAAGGGCGGGAGAACGTCTCTACGCCCCGCGAAATGATGATGCTGCTGGACCAAATCTATCGTGGCAAGGTTTTGGGGAAAGAAATGACCGATGATTTTTTGAAGGTGCTCAGCACCCACAAGAGCAGCGCAATCTCGCGTGACCTACCGGAAGGAGTACGGAGTGCGGATAAGCCTGGGGAATTGGAAGGCGTACGTACAGACTCCGGAATTGTCTTCGCCGAGAATCGGCCATACCTGATTTCAGTCATGACCACCTACTTACATAATGAGCAGGCTGGCGAAGAAGCGATTGCGCGAATCTCGATGGCGGCTTACAGCATGTTTGACCGGATGGGCCGAGCTTCAGAATATGGACGCGTGGTCTCGAAAAGCAACGGCGGTAAGGCGCGCTAGCAGCCTAGGCCAGCTTCGAAACCATTGCTCGAGGATACCTCCGCTAGAGCAACGTTCTTCCTCCGTACGAGTTAGGCGCCTTGTGTATCAAAAACAACCTCCCCTAGAGAGACTGACATTCTCTTCAGGTGACATCGCTGTCTGAGGCAGGAAAACGCAAAACCGTGCGCTTTAAGCCCGATTCCGTTCCCTTTTTTGCGCTTTTCGCTCGTGTTCTGAGCGATCCTTACTCTCGGGTTACAGGCCAAAAGTTCGGTACGAAGAACCTCGGTTCCAGTGGCCACAGAACTGGAGATGGGATCGCTTTCTTCTTTCACGATCGCCTCTTCCTTCCCCGTTTGTCAGCTCTTGCCTCCCGCGCCTTTTTGCTTGCTCGACGGACTCGCACTGATTCCTGAGAGAGGTCGCGGGCCTGTTCCCGCAATTGTTTTGCTTGTTGGGCTAGGTTTTGGGCGGTATCTTTCATAGGCTGGACAGCATCGTCGTCGCCTTTGGGCACTGCAATAACCTCGTCCGAGGTTTAGATGCCCGCCCGCTCACCACGGTCAGTTATTAATTGACGTTCGGTGGGAAGGTATGCCCGCATTCCAAGGTAAGACGTTGGGCATGCGCGAGCCAAGCGCCAGAACACGCCAGGAAAGAGTCGCAGTTGAACCGGTCTGTCGCCCTCCTCGCTGCTGTACTTCAATGGAGAGTCACAATCGCAGGGTGAAGCTCCCACAACGTTGCGGCGTTGCCACGATTGTGCTCAAAGTCCTCGAATGCCATCCCCAGGACTTCCACGGATAGGGCCTGTGCAAGTTCGCCACCGTGTTTGGAGTCCAGCCGAAATCCATGTTGCTTCAGCTGCGATTGCAGATTTTGACGAGCGCTGCAATATTCGCTGTCAACAGGCGTTTCCACGATCATCCGCGGAGCCTTCTTATCCGCAGTTTGCGATATCTCCATGGAAATATCGCAGTCCGCTGAATTCACGGCAACGTTCTGGAGAAACGCATTCGCAATGTGAAAAACCTGAAGTTCGCGTCCAGTTCGCGGTGCGTCTGGCGGAATGACGAGATCTTGAGGCCAGGTAAGAATCGAGTCGACGGAGACCTCCTGCGGGACCTCGTTGGGGATGGGCACATGCTTTGCGGAATGCCGATAATCGGCGATGTCTGGCTCAATAGGCAAACACTTGCAGAGATCTTCGGGGTTGGGCTGCAAAGAACCGAAATCTTGGCCGCTGCAGCCAAACGCGGCCAAAGTAGCCAGGATGGTCATGCACGTCAGGTAAGTCCGTCCGGGACTCTTGATTCCGCCATTCATTGGGAACTCAGGGGAAATTTAGATGCCACCGGGAACGCTGACGGAAGCGGCCTTTGTGTACATCTGCTCAGCTGTCGGTGGACGGAGGTTCTCTTCGGAAGCGAGCGAGGCTGCGGCGATGCGGGTCGCTACGGAAAGTTCAAGTTCACTGGTCTGCGAGCCCTCGACGCACAATGCGCACGATGAGCCATACGCCGATGCCAACGATCGCAAGCCCGGCGGCGATCGCCATCGCATCTGCCATGTGCTCAGCTAGTGGGCGATGAGATTGACCGAGCTTGTAAGCGGCCCATGTATAGAGCAGGGCAGCGGTGCCAACCGCTGCAAACCATCGCATCTCTTTCGCCAGGTGAAAAGCAGTTCGAGAAAGCCCCCGCAGCGGCTCAATTGAGAGGTGCCAAGCGAGACACGCACAAAACACTAGATAGGGCCCTACCACGACCAAGCCGGCCAGGAGTAGACCTCCGATCAGGAAGCCGACGAAGATCTCAATTCCTACGATTACACTTCTCATTTATTCAAAACCCTACCCTCTGCTGGCGATATCGGCAAGGTCAATCTTCTGCCCCGCCGCTTGCTGAGCAACGATTGGAGGGTGCTCAGAAAATCGATGGCCCAATGGGCGTGTTCCCGCAACTGCAATTGGGCAGACTAAGCAGCGGTGACGAACCAACGCGCTCAGTTGGGTTAGGTCATCGGATGGTTCTGATACAATGCCAACTTTTATGGGCATTGCGGGGAAAGTGCGGGCTGCTGCAAGGCTCGCGAGTAGTCCGGTGGTCGGCTATTGGGAGCGATGGCGATACCGAGGGTTATACGCCTCGCAGCCTCAAAATCTTGATCCCCACACACACCTGGTGGAGGCGGCCCAGTGGATTTGCCGTGCCCAAGATCACGGCTCCGACCGAGGGGTGTCCTACGGCATGCCATTCGGAGGTGATTTTCTCCCCAGCTACCCCGAAACTACCGGCTATATTATTTGTACCTTTCTGAAGTTGGCGCGCTACTTCGACGACGAGAGCTATTTTCAGCGAGCCGTTGAGATGGGCAACTGGGAAACCGAAATCCAGATGGGCTGCGGCGCTGTAATGGGCGGCATGTTCAATACGAATCCTACCCCTGCCGTTTTCAATACCGGCATGGTACTGCTCGGATGGGCGGAACTATACCGTCAGACTCGCGCGGAAGTCTATCGCACCGCAGGCGAACGTGCTGCCCGTTGGCTGCTCGCCATGCAGGAGTCGACCGGAGAATGGTTGCGTGGAAACTCGCAATTCGCTCGATCGACGACGACCGTCTATAACGTGAAAGCGGCGTGGGGTTTGGCTGAGATGGGAGTCGCCCTAGATGAGCCGGCATTCGTAAATGCTGCGGTCCGTAACGCAGAATATGTCTTGCGTAAACAAACGGCCAACGGCTGGTTTCAGGATTGTTGCCTGGAGGACGCAACACGCCCCTTGCTTCACACTGTCGCCTACACCATGCAAGGCCTTGTTGGCATTGGCAAATTGACGGGCCGGCAGGATTTTATCGATGGAGCTGTGCGAACGGCGAACGCGCTGCTTGATTTAATGGACGACCATGGTTTCATTCCAGGCAGGATCGACGCCAGTTTTCGCCCGGCCGCACAGTGGTGCTGCCTTACCGGGACGGCACAGACCTCAATCGTTTGGTCGCAGTTAGCTATGTTACTGGGACTGCAAGCGTTCGCCGATGCCGCTGACCTTGCCAACCGCTATCTAATGGGCCACCACGATATTACTAGCCCGAACCCCGCGATTCGCGGAGGTCTACCCGGCTCGTGGCCAACTTGGGGAGACTATGGGCGTTTCAAAGTGCTGAATTGGGCGACCAAGTTCTTCGTTGACGCCTTGGTACTGCGCACCATACCTAAGTCTTCTAAGCTCGCGGCATGACAGCTCCATCCAATAACCCCTAAGCAAGCTTGAAATCATCTGGGAGATGACCCTCAATGACTGTCGAAGAATTCTACCGGCTCCTTTTCTGCCCGGCCTGCAAGGGAGATCTCACCCTGCAAAATGCCGCAACTCAGTTCTATTGCTCGGCCTGCTCTTACACATTTCCAATCATTGACGGTATTCCAGTCCTCATGCCTTGCAACGTCGTGGAGAACATGGATCGACTCTTCGGTCGCTACTGGGATCCTGAGACACGCGCCACAATGTACGACGCAGAAGTGGGGGGCACCGATATTTTCGGTGTCCACAACCATATGTCTGAGATGCAAGGGCTTTTGAGATATCTCGACCGCAGTAAACTCGATCCCATTCTCGACGCCGGATGCGGCAACGGCCGGTTTCTCGCGGCCTTGCCAGCCGAAGCTTCATCCGTCGGACTTGACGCCTCTCTCAACCTTCTGCGTATCGCGCGCAGCAAGAAGCGCGGCCAGTTCCATGTTTGTGCCGAACTGGAACACCTGCCATTTCGGGATGGCCAGTTTGGAACCGTGATTAGCTGCCGTGTCTTGCAGCACCTCGTTAAGCAGGAAGACGCAATTCATGAACTCTGCCGCGTGGTTCGCAAGCAGGGAAGCGTAGTTCTCGAACTGTACAATCAGTGGAATCCGAAAACCCTGTATAAGAATATCCGCATGTCCCGCTGGCACAAGGTGTTCAATTGGCCCTTTCGGCTGGTGTTGCATTCCATGTCCCCCTTCGACCATTGGGGGTTAACTTACGACCACTACAACAATTGGTTTGAAACTAAACGCTGGCTTCGTGAGAGCGGGATGCAAGACTTCGAGGGCCGCGGCGTGGGGTTCGGATTTCATAAATACTTGTTCGAGCCGCTCTACATTAACGCCGTTGCCCAAAAACACTGGCCACGGGCGCTACAACGCTATTACGATGCTTGCCTTTGGTTCGAACGCCATTTCGGAACGGTGGTGCCCTGGCGATACACGATGGAGAAATTCGTCATCCGGGCCGTTAAGGAACCCTGATCTCCCTCATCCACGTGCAGTGCAGAGAGAAACAGTGATGAGTGCGATGGTGATTCTCCCGAACGCCGCAAAGATGTCAGGTTTTACAGGGGCAAAGGGGCTCGGCGTGTTCTTACCAGGGAGTCCTCGCCGGCGCGGACATCTGATTTTTCATTGAGGGTTTGCCCACAGCCTGCACGAACAAGCTGCCGCTAGCCAGTCTGTAAGGGCTCAAGTCAATGGCGTGGATGCCGACAGCCAGTTGATCGAGCTCCAATAGGTTCTGGTTGTCAGGGCTGAAATAGACAACATAGTGATCAACGGTGTTTTCATTCCCCTTCAAATTCCATTGCAGGAGCGTACCGGAAATCGACGCGGAAACCGTTAGGCAGTTGTCGATTCCAGATTCGAGTTCCGTCCCTTCCTCGTAATCATTCCATGTCACTAGCTGCAACATCGGAAGCTGGGTACCGGAGTTGTAGTAGCTGTTGAGCTTGCTGAAGGTCTGCAGCCAGGTCTGCCCGCACTGCTGTCCAACGACTCGATTCAAACTCCATGAAGCCAAAGTGTCATTAAAACCTTTGTACCCGGCACCCCACGACATCTGTTGCGGGGCTTTCATAGCCGCGTTGTAAAAGTTCGTGAGATAGTCCATCCCATACACCGTGGATGTTGCATTCATCCAGGAGTAACTGCCGCTGCTGACGGGATGGGTAAAGCCCCCTGAACTCTGAAAGATCCAAGCGATGTTGGGGGAGGTTGCTGCCCGGATTGCATTCCAGTCCAGAGTGTAGTGCTTGTCGAGGTCAAACTCGGTGATTAGCGGTTTTCCATTCCAGGTAGCGTAGGCCGGGGAGGTTGCGTAATGATGCAATACGTAATTCGTCAGGTAGATCATTGTCTGCTGCGCATTGCAACCGGAGCATCGACTCAGTGTCACCGCGCCCTTGTCGATCATGATCAATACTTTGAAATTGGCTGTGTTTTGGGCGGCTGCGAGCCAAGCCAACGTTGTGGGCTCAGTGGGATCAGCCGGTCCATACCAATCGATCACTACGCCGTTGATCCCGCGGCTCACCATATCGTTGAGTTGTTTGTTGACCTGAGTCGGGTCCCACGAAACGTATCCAACTTTCATGTGGCGCTTATCCCCGAACCAGGGCTGCAACTCGGCATATATCTCCGTACTGGCACCGGTGTACAACAGGGAATGAATATCAACCTTGCTGACGTTTGTTGCGCCTGAATTGCCGTTGGTCTGAGTAACGAACGTATCCGACGTGCTCGTGTTGTTTCGGGTCTGCGATGCGAGGGTAGTCGTGGCACCAGCCGGAACCGTGATGGGCTGAACAGTGACCGGCACGTGTGTCCATGCCGAACTGTTGCAATTGTCCCATGCTTGCACCACGGTGTCGTACGTACCAGGAGCCAGCTTAAGCACCGTGTCCAGCTTGGCGCCCCGCACCACGTAAACTCGCTTATACGGCGCGGTGTAAATTCCCATCGCCGAAATTCCTTTTGAGCACGTTGTGATCGCAGTCGCCGTGTAATGGATCGAGCCCGAGGACAGGGTCCCCGTCGGCGAGGTTACCGTTACTTTTCCAGTAGCGGCTGAAGAGTATGTGGGGGCGGCTGCGATTGCAAAAAGAAACGAGAGCAACCAGACTCGGGAATTTTCTGGCATTACAGCCTCAGGGTCGTCGGTGATGAGGAAGCCCGCGTAAATCAGGTTCTTGCGAACTTCAGCGACAGTATGTGGCAGTGAGGCTTTTGCCAAAAGTAACGAAAGTGACTGACCCTTGAGTTATCCCAAAAAACCTGATATCGCGGCGGAGCGGCGGGCGGCTTTTTCCGTCATTGACCCGCCTGGGAGGCTTCTACCTGGCCCAGTCGAGCACCTTGTACCACGCACCCGCGAAGGGAAGGAACCAGGGCGTGCGTCTGTAAAGCCCGAAAGGAGCTTCCGGGAAGGGGATATCGCGGAATGGATTCGCGTCCGCGCCGCCGCAAACTGCCTCGGCGACTTTGGTGCCGAGGTACGTCGCCATGGCCACGCCATGACCCGCATAGCCGACGGAATAGTAGACGCCATCAATCTGGCCGGCATGCGGCATCATGTCGAACGTGAAGTCGAGTGTGCCACCCCAGGCATATTCCACTTTCACATTGCGCAATTGGGGGAAAATATTAAGCATGTCACGCCGAAGGATCTCGACGCTCCTGCGGATCGTTGCTGATGTTTCGGGGAAGAAGGCCGCACGACCTCCGAACAGCATTCGGCCATCGGGGGTGAGGCGGTAATAATGCAAATAGCGTTTTGAATCGGAAATCATGCGATTCCGCGGAATCAGCTCGCTGGCCAGCGTCTCAGAAAGCGGTTCGGTAGCCAAAATGAATGAACCGATGGGGATGATCTTCTGGCGGAGTTTGGGAACCATGGAGTCGGTATAACCGCTGGTTCCAACCAAGACGTCGTTTGCAAAGACTAAACCACGCGTATTGCGCACGATGAAACCACTCGTGCCGTTCCGGGCGGACTTCTCAATACCTGAAACCTGCGTGCGCTCGTAGATTTGTGCCCCCGCCTTTTGTGCAGCTCTGGCGAGGCCAGCCACATAGCGCGCGGGATTTACCCCCGCGCTGACTTGATCCACAATGCCCCCGTAGTAAAGGTTTGAGCCGATTTCTGCCGGTAGCTCTGATTTGCTCACCACCAGCGTCTGATGGTTGAATTTGCTGGCCATTAACTCCGCAGACTTTTGATACGTATCAAAGTGTGATTGCTTACAGGCAACTTGCAGGTCGCCGCAGCGGCTGAAATTGCAATCGATGGATTCTTCCGCAACGATTTGTTCAACGTAGTCGATCGCACTCAGCGTAGCCGCATACATGCGGCGGGTTACTTCCATGCCATAACGCTTTGCCAGGATCTCGACACCAAGCTTCAATCCGGTGAGGACCATACCGCCATTGCGAGAACTCGCACCCCATCCGATGGACTTGGCTTCAAGAACGGCGACGCGGGCACCGTGTTTGGCGATTGTGCGCGCTGCAGACAGTCCCGTGAAGCCTGCACCGATCACGACGACATCAACAGCCTCGGGCAGCGGGCCGTCGGTTCCCCTTGGTATGGAGACGGTATCGAGCCAGTAGGTGCGTTCCTGGTAATTCACGAGGGAGGTAGTGGCAAAAATCGAATGCGGCTTCTAGGCGCGGCAGAGATCGCGCCGCATAGAGCCGTAGCGAATGACAGTTTCACGTCGCTGTGGCCTCGGCAACAGCGGACCGCTGCTCGCAAACTGACGCGAGAGCCGCTTCCAGGACATCGAGCCCTTCGTCCAACTGTTCATCGCTGATGACGAGTGGCACCAAGAGCCGGATCACGTTGCCGTATGTGCCGGCGATGATCGTGATCAATCCATGCTCGTAACAATATTGCGAAATCTTCCTGGTCTCGTCCGGCGCCGGTTCGCGCGTGTCGCTGCTCTTAACCAATTCCAAAGCGCGCATTGCGCCGAGGCCGCGAATGTCGCCTATGATCACAAAGCGATCTGCCCATTTCCGTGCACGTTTCTCGAATCGCTCGCCGATGAACTTGGCGCGGTCCAGAAGATCCGCTTGTTCAAACGTGTCGAATACAGCATTTGCGGCGGCGCAAGCCATGGGATTGCCGGCGAAAGTTCCGCCTAGCCCGCCCTCGCCCGGAGCATCCATGATCTCAGCGCGCCCGGTGACTGCCGCCAGGGGCAAGCCCCCACCGAGTGACTTCGCGGTCACGCAGATGTCCGGCTCAATTCCGTAATGCTCACAGGCGAACATTTTTCCTGTGCGTCCAAAGCCGCTCTGTACTTCATCCGCGATAAAAACGATTCCATGCTTTCTGCAAATATCCATCAAGATACCGAAGAACTCCGGGGGAGGAGTAACGAAACCTCCTTCGCCCAGCACTGGCTCGACGAGCAGAGCGGCGATATCTTCTGCCGCCGCCACGCGCCTGAATGTGTCTTCAAGATGGTGCGCGCAATAGAGATCGCACGATGGATACTGCCTTGAATAGGAGCAGCGATAACAGTACGCGTAAGGAACGCGGTAAATCTCTGACGGGAACGGAGCAAAACCATTCTTGTAGGGATGCGTCTTGCTGGTGAGGGCCATGGCCATGAAGGTCCGGCCATGAAACGCGTCTTCGAATACGATTGTGCCCGAACGCCGTGTGTATGCGCGGGCAATCTTCACGGCGTTTTCGATCGCCTCGGCGCCGGTGTTGAGAAGCAGGGTTTTCTTGGCGAATTTGCCCGGCGTGATCTGGTTCAGGCGCTCAGCAACCCGAACGTAACCTTCGTAGGGCGTCACCTGCACACAGGTATGCAAGAAATTCTGTGCTTGAGCATCGATGGCTGAAATCACAGCTGGATTGCGATGACCGACGTTCAAGCATCCGATCCCACCAGCAAAATCAATGAATCGGTTACCATCCACGTCCTCTAGCCAGGCATCTTGCGCGTGGGCGACGTAAACCGGCGTCGCGTGAGAGAGCCCACGGGGAACGGCGGCTTGTTGCCGTTGCTTAAGCGCCCGCGACTTCGGCCCCGGTATGGATGGTTTGATCCGAATCGTTCCCATTGCTTCACATCGACTTCTGGCCATTACTAGCCACTAACAACTAGCAACTGACAACTACTTTTCAATACCAACCAATCGGCTGCTCGTTCAAATTTATGTGCACTTGCTTGGTTTCAAGATATTCCTCGACGCCCCAGCGCCCAAGTTCGCGGCCAAAACCAGACTGCTTGTATCCGCCCCAAGGCGCCTCAACATACGTTGGCTGCATGTGATTGACCCAAACAATTCCGGCACGCAGCAGCTTGACGACGCGAAACGCCTTGAAGATGTCGCGCGTCCAAACTGCGGCAGCAAGCCCGTAAGGGGAATCGTTCGCGATCTTCAAGGCGTCCTGTTCATCTTCAAAGGGAATGACCGATGCCACTGGCCCAAAAATTTCCTCGCGGGCAATGCGGGCGCGGTTATCAACGTCGTAGAAGATCGTCGGCTCGACATAGTAGCCTTTGGAAAACCTATGGGCACGGTCGCCGCCAATCGCGACTTTCGCCTCTTGTTTCCCCAATTCTTGATATGAACGCACTCGCTCGTATTGTTCTTTGCTGACAAGCACCCCCATCTTGGTCTCGCGATCGAGCGGCGGACCGAGTCGAATGGTGCGTGCCTTCTCGGTCATGGCGTCCACAAATTTCTTGTAGATCGGCTTGTGTACCAATATGCGGCTACCGGCAGAGCAGACTTCTCCTTGATTAATGAAGACGCCAAACAAGGCGCCATCAATAGCGGCCTCGAAGTCCGCGTCTGCGAAGAAGATGTTTGGAGACTTCCCGCCAAGTTCGAGAGTGACTCGCTTGAGTGTGTCGGCTGCCGTCTTCACTATGGTCTTGCCCACCGCTGCGCTGCCGGTAAACGCGACCTTGTTCACGTCCGGATGCTTGACAATGGGCGCGCCGCAAGTCTCGCCGAATCCGGTGACTATGTTCACCACGCCCGGCGGCAATTGCACGTCCGAAAACCAGTTTGCGAATTCCAGTGCCGTCAGCGGCGTTTGTTCCGCCGGCTTCAGCACGCAGGTGCAACCCGCGGCTAGAGCAGGGGCCAGCTTCCAGGCAGCCATGAGCAATGGGTAATTCCACGGAATGATCTGACCCGCCACGCCTACCGGTTCTTTCAAGGAAAGGCTGACGGCATTGTCGGGAACGGGATTGACCGACCCGAGTATTTTGGTAGCCAAGCCCCCGTAATATTCGAAGCAAGTGGCTACATCGTTGATGTCATATTCTGCTTCAACGATCGGCTTGCCGGTGTTTCGGCATTCCAATTCGGCCAGCATCAGCAGGTTTTGACGAATTTTCTCTGCCAGGCGGAAAAGTATGCGCCCACGTTCTTGCGGCGTGGTTGTTGGCCATGCGCCCTCTTCAAACGCAGCCTTGGCAGCAGCGACGGCGCGATCTACGTCGGCTGAATTTCCGTCGGGAACTTGTGCTATAACCTCTTCGGTAGAGGGATCGTAGACTGGGAATGTTTGACCGGAACTGCTATCAGCCCATTCGCCATTGATGTAAAGCTGGTAGGTCTTGACTGTACTCGCCACTCCCGCGGGCATAAACAATCCTCCTGCTGGCGCTTATCAACTCCGAGTCGAAAGCTGGCGTCTCAAATCGGTTGACAAACCTTGCTATAATCCGGCAAGGTTAATGCCACATCGTAACAGCTGTCAAGCCGAACTTCTCTCGGCGTGTGCTGCCTGACCACCCTTTTATGCCCTCTGCAGACAAGAACGATTATCTGAAAATCGGAGATGTAGCTCGCCTGATTGACATGTCTCCCACGGTGATCCGCATGTGGGAGAGTCTCGGATTGGCCCGGCCTCGGCGCACCAAGAGCAAATATCGTCTCTATTCCCGCGATGACGTGCGGCTGCTGAAGCGCGCGAGTTTCCTGCGAAAAGTCCGCGGCATGAATGCAAGTGCAATTGTGCATATGCTGAAGCGCGATGGCAGCGCTCACCCGCCGGACGGCGGACAGCCTGTGATGATAGGCGCGCTCCTGCGTCGGTTGCGGTTGAAGAAAAATGTATCCTTGGCGGTGGTCGCCGAAGCTGTTGGGATCTCGGTGGGATTCCTCAGCGCCTTGGAGCGCTCGCAGATGAATGCATCTATTGGCACGCTCCGCAAGCTGGCGCGATTCTACGGCAACAGTGTTCTTGACTTTTTCCAGACCTCGCAGACAAACCCGCACCTTGTTCGCCCTCAGGACCGAAAGAAGCTGAGCGCGGATCGCGGCGTGGAGATGGAACTTTTGGCGTGGGGCAACACGGTGATGGAGCCGCACCTGTTCCGTATTGCTCCGGGAGCGGGAAGCGAGGGTTCGTACTCGCACCACGGGGAAGAATTCCTGCACGTTTTACAGGGCAATCTAAACATCTCTATCGCGGGCGAACGCTACACGCTGAAGCCGGGGGATAGTTTGTACTTCGACAGCGACGCGCAACACGAGTGGCACAATCCCGGCAAAAGGGAAACAGTAGTGCTTTGGATTAATACTCCGCCAACGTTCTGATGCAAGGCCTGACGTGTTTATGACCGAGTCATACGGCCGCCAACTCGAGCCATTTCAGGAGGCCTGATGATCTTAACGAACACCGAATTCCTCGTTCTTGCGACCTCATGAACACTCTTGCTCACCGGCTTCGCCTCGCCGACTACTTTGCTCTCGCCTTTGGCGTCATGGTGGGGACGGCGTGGCTGGTGGTGATGGATGACATTCTGCAAAGGGGCGGCCCATTAGGGGCGCTTCTGGGATTCACCGCCGGCGCACTGATGGTGCTTCCGATCGGTTACGTGTACGGCCGTATTGTGCCGATGGTTCCTGACGAAGCTGCAGAAGCTGCCTATGTGGCGCAGTTTTTTCCGCGCACTGTGAGCTTCGCAACCGGTTGGATGGTGTTGCTCAGCTATTTCTTAACCTGTCCCTTCGAAGGCCTCGCTGCCGGAAGAATCGCGGGATATATATTCCCGGCCCTCAATACTCACGAGCTATATCGACTGGGGGGATATCCCGTTTATCTTCCCCATCTCGGGTTGGGGCTGGCCATCACGGTCGCGTTGAGCTGGGTTAACTATCGTGGCATTCAGGCCGGGGCGCGCCTGGGAAAGACGACGACCTTCACGTTCCTGGCCCTGGTCGTGATTTTTGCGCTTGCAGGTGCGGGCCACGGCAAAGCAGGAAACTTGCGCCCCCTGTTCAGTCACAGTGCCCTGCTTTCAGTCTTTCTGGTGTGGCAAGTGGTTCCCTGGCTCTTATCGGGGTTCGAGTCCGTTGGCAAATACTGTGAGGAAGCCAGTTCCGATTTCAGGTCTAGCGGGTATTTCATCGCCATCGCGATGTCCATCGGCGTGGGACTAGTGTTCTTTTGGGTGGTGATCTCTGCGGTATCCTATGTCGCTCCATGGCAGGCCCTCCAAACGAATCAGCAGTTCCCAACTGCTCTGGCGTTCGAGCGCGCCCTGCACGCGCACTGGATTGTGGTGCTGATCCTGTCATCCGCCTTGGTGTCGCTGGTGCAGTGTTTCAACGCCAACCTGATTGCATCGTCGCGCATGCTATTTGCTATGGCCCGACGCAATCTTCTGCTGCCGAAACTGCAGCATGTCGATCCCGACACCAAGACGCCATCCATCGCGGTCATGCTGGTCGGCCTGGCGACCGCACTCACCATGTTCCTAGGGGAGGCTGGACTTGTTCCCATTCTGGAAGTCGGTGCGATTTCTTCCGCCCTGGGATGGATGTCAGCGTGCGTCGCTTTCCTGTGTATGAAGCCGAATTGGGCGGGGCGGATCGCCGCGGCATTTGGAGTGCTCGTGACTGCAATGATGGTATTCGCAAAAGTGCTTCCTTTCATTCCGGGTCACTTTACCGTCTATGAATGGATCGCCCTGGCGATCTGGGCCGGTTTAGGTGTTGCCATCTCGGCGCCCTTCCAGGTCCAAACGAGGAAAGTTCTTTCGCAAGAAGCTGCACCTTCGCAGGTATGAGTCAGATGTACAGTAGAAAGGGATCAGGATGATGAGCCGGGCCGCTTCGCACATCACGCAACTACAAAATTACATCGATGGCCGATGGAGCGACTCAGCAGCTTCCGAGTCGCACGAGGTGATAAATCCCGCTACCGGCGAAGTTATCGCCAGCGTGGCTCTTGCAGGCAGCCGACAGGTAAACGAGGCAGTGACGGCTGCCGCTGCGGCGTTCCCCGAATGGCGCCGCACTCCTCCCGAAGATCGGATTCAGCCGCTCTTCAAGCTGAAGTCGCTCCTGGAAGAACATCTGGACGAGATCGCCCGTACCATCACACAGGAAAACGGCAAAACCTTTGTCGAAGCCAAAGCAGAGTTGCGCCGGGCCATCGAGAACGTTGAAGTTGCTTGCGGCATCCCCATGATGATGCAGGGCTACAATCTGGAGGATGTAGCTCGCGGTATCGACGAAACCATGATCCGGCAGCCGTTGGGTGTTGTCGCGGCCATTACTCCGTTCAATTTCCCGGGGATGATTCCGTTTTGGTTTCTGCCTTACGCCATCGCAACCGGGAACACGCTCGTTCTCAAGCCATCCGAGCGCGTGCCGCTCACTATGGAATACATCTTCGGGCTACTCGATAAGATTGGTTTGCCCAGCGGCGTTGTGAATCTGGTGAACGGGGCAAAGGCGGTGGTCGATGCGTTAATCGATAACCCCAAAGTACGAGCCATCAGTTTTGTCGGTTCGACTGCGGTGGCGCGGTACATCTATGCTCGCGCCGGTCAGAACGGTAAACGGTGCCAATGCCAAGGCGGCGCCAAGAATCACGTCATTGTTCTCCCCGATGCAGACATGCAAATGGCCACGCAGATTATCGCTGACAGCGCCTTCGGCTGCGCTGGCCAGCGCTGCCTTGCGGTATCGGTTGTCGTGACGGTGGCGGAGGCGCAAAAGAAGTTTCGTGACTCGATTACCGATGCTGCCGCAAACCTTAAGGTGGGCTACGGGCTAGATGCGGGCGTACAAATGGGGCCAGTGATCACGCCCGAGAGTCAGACTCGCATTGAGTCACTCGTCGGTACGGGTGAAAAAGAGGGAGCGACGGTTCTGCTTGACGGTCGTAACGCAAAGATCCCAGGTTATGAATCCGGGAACTTCGTCAAGCCCACAATTCTCGACAAGGTCCCTGCTTCCAGCGAGCTAACTGATACGGAGATCTTCGGGCCCGTCCTGAGTCTTGTTCACGCTGAGAACCTGGACGACGCGCTCCGATTCCTGGAACGCAGTGCCTACGGTAATCAGGCCTCGCTGTTTACTTCGAGCGGATCGGCGGCGCGCCGCTTCCGCTACGAGGCGCCGGCTGGAAACATCGGAATCAATATCGGCGTGGCGGCCCCAATGGCATATTTTCCTTTCAGTGGATGGAAGAACAGTTTCTTCGGCGATCTCCATGGCCAAGGTCGCGATGCGATCGAATTCTATACGGATAAGAAAGTCGTGATTGAACGTTGGGCAGAAGAACACAGCCGGAAATTCTAGATTGACATTCAATCCCTGAATCCTTGAATCATTAAAACCCGGGCGCGACTCGAGGAGTTAAAGTCGAGGCTCAATCACTCAATTGCTTAATATTCGGAAACAAGAAGCTGAGGATAAATGACTACAACAGTTGCGCCCGCTGCCATGACCAGTGCTGAAATGGTTGATCTCTGCAAGAAACATACACTGTATGAATGGTCGGCGCAGTCCAAGATCGACCCCATATCAGTTGCCAGAGCCAAGGGTATCTACTTCTGGACTCCTGATGGCAAGCGGTTCATTGATTTCAACAGTCAGCTGATGTCGGTGAACATCGGCCATGGCGATGAGCGCGTTGCTACGGCGATTAAAGAACAAGTTGACAAGCTCGCTTATGCCAATCCCTTTATGGCACACGAACCGCGAGCTCGGCTTGGAGCAAAACTCGCAGCGATTACGCCCGGTGACATCGACACATTCTTCTTCACCAATGGCGGAGCTGAGGCCAACGAGAATGCGATCAAGATTGCGCGCTTTTTCACTGGCCGCCACAAGATCATCGCGCGTTATCGTTCTTACCATGGCGCAACAGCCGGCAGTATTTCGTTGACCGGCGATCCTCGGCGCTGGGCGGCTGAGCCGGGTATTCCGGGCGTGGTTCATGTCCTCGATCCCTATCACGGCATCGAACGCGGCTGGGAATCCGCAGAATCGTCGCTACAAATGCTCGAAGAAATCATTCAACTCGAAGGCAATCACACCATCGCCGCATTCATACTTGAACCGGTCGTCGGAACCAACGGCATCCTGATTCCCCCCGATGGTTATTTGGAAGGCGTGCGCAAGCTATGCGATAAGCATGGCATTCTCATGATCGCGGACGAAGTGATGGCCGGCTTCGGCCGCACCGGCGAGTGGTTCGCCATCGATCATTGGAAAGTTGTTCCCGACCTTATCTGCATGGCCAAAGGTTTGACGTCCAGCTACATTCCTCTGGGTGCAGTAGGTATGCGTCACCATATCGCCCAGCACTTTCAAAACAATGTTTTCTATGGCGGTTTGACTTACAACAGCCACCCCATGGGGTGCGCCGCGGCATTGGCCACCATTCGTGTTTACGAAGAAGATCGTCTGATCGACAATGCACGCAAGATGGGAATAATCATGAAACAGATTGGCGCGGAATTGCAGGCGAAACATCCATCTCTAGCTGCGCCGCGGCATTGGCCACCATTCGTGTTTACGAAGAAGATCGTCTGATCGACAATGCACGCAAGATGGGAATAATCATGAAACAGATTGGCGCGGAATTGCAGGCGAAACATCCATCTCTAGGTGCGGCGCGGTCGATTGGACTCTTCGGAATTGTTGAACTCATCCGCAGCCGTAAGACGCGGAAACCCATGGCGCCCTTTAATGGCACCTCCGAAGAGATGCAAGCGCTCTCCCGGTTCCTCCGCGATCAAGGCCTTTACACGCTTGTGCGTTGGAACAGCCTGTACACGAATCCGCCGCTCTGCATTAACGAACCACAGCTGCGCGAAGCCTTCGCAATTATCGATAAGGCACTCGAGATCACCGACCGAGCCGTTGTCGACTGACCGGTGCGATGCCAGGCGCAAAAGTATTTTTGCAGAGGATCAGGGATTTGCCTTTTGCGCCTTGGCGTTCGTCAACTCTCCTACCGCGCGGTACGCCTGATCGATGGCCGCATCGGTATAGGCATAGGCGGCGGCGTCAGCGTTGGCAATGGCAATGCGCCCATGAGGCCTGCGGGCGACTTCGCACGGCGTCACACCGCCGTTCAGCCAGAAGTCGTCCCAAAGCGAGTTGTATTCGTAGGCATATCCGTGCGGCCAGCGATTCACGGTTATTGCGGCGATGTCGCGGGCGGGATCGAAGCCCCCCGAGCCCAATGTCCGGGCGAGCTGTTCGCGAATCTTGCGTTCGATCGTTTGAAACTCAGTGGTGAATAACTCAATTCGGCCGAAGCGATGCTGATCCCGGGCAGCCAGTCCGGGCCGGCACGGCGTCCTCATCATGTGGATGACGATCGGTTGGTTGGGCAAAGTCGGGCAATGATAATCGCCGATACTTACCGGGAGGTCGAGTCGGAAATATGTGTGATAACCGCCGGGGGCGTACACTGCCATCGCCCGCAGCTTCTGGAATGCCTCCCAGTTTCGAAGCGCAACATTGGTATAGAGCAGCGGGACCTTCGTAGCCGACTGCAGCGCCTGCTTCTGCTCCGCGGGCAGTTCGGAGCAGATGTATGGGATCACCATATGCCAGCAGGCGAGCACCGCAAACGGGGCGCGCACGGTATAAAGCTTGCCCAGGCGGGAATATGTGACTTCGACCTGCGTGGCTGAAGATGCTGGTCCCACATGCTGCACTCGCACGGCCGTGCTGTTCAATCGAATGCGGACCGTATTTTGCGCTTGATCCAATTTGGCGTAGTGCGCGCGAGCCGTCACCACATCCTCGGCCGAGTTTCCCGGCATAGCCTCGGGAATGAGGCTGCGCACAAGCAGCCTGGCAATGGAGGCGTTTCCGTCGGGGAAATGAAAGAAGTACTTGTCCGCCTCCGCATTCTGAATGACGTCGCGGTTCATGCCCTTGCCTGGGCTGGGATCAAGCTTCAATCCTTTGAATCCAAGGAAGCCAAAACCCCAGGCGTCCTGCGCCGACACAGCATCGATTCCCACACCAAAAAGAGGTTGGGGAGCGGTCTGGTAGAGTTTGACGATCTGCGGATCAACACCGGCGACCTCGGTCAGATAGCGGGCATAGCTGATTCTTGCCAAACGGGCTTTCTTGTCGTCAGAACTCAATCCGGGAAAATAGTCTTCGCCGTCGCGCAGTCTCAGGAGATCCCGCTTGGCAGTCGGGGAAAACGGGGCCTCTGCAAGGAACCGCTTCCAGGTATCTTCGATGCCATGTTCCTTGTCTCCCTCGTTTTCAGTGCCGCCCGCGGGGAGGGGATTAACCGTGAGCACGTCGGCCCCAAACGTCTCCTTATCAAAAAAGATGCTTGGAAGAAGTCCTGCCGATGTGTAGAGATCTTTTGCGATGTACTTCGGAAAACTCGCAACATCGATTCCGAGCTCCTGTACAAGGCCTTTGGCAATCGGGCTGTATGGAGCAGGGCTCTCGATGGAAAATGTTCCACCAAAGCCCAGAAGCTTACGGCCATCAACGGTGAACTCGTTTCTCTTGGCATGTCCGCCAAAGTCGTCGTGGTTGTCAAGAATCAGAATGCGCGCACTCGGGTTCCCCTTGCAAAAAAAATGTGCAGCTGACAACCCGCTGATGCCTCCGCCCACGATGATGAGGTCGTATTTCTCTCCGGTTTCGGCTGGCGTTCCGGCGTTTTGCCAGAAGTCACCGTCACGAAGTGCGTGCGCGACTTCAAATGATCCTAGGTGACTCCCGCGAAGCCCGGTGAGTGCGGGCGGATAGTAGTCGGGAGAATTCCGGTCGGACAGCGCCGCCCAGGAAATTTCTGGGACAATTGCACCGCCTATTGTCACAGCGACGCCGTTCAGAAAATCACGCCGCGTGATGCTGTTTTTCATTCCCAGTTCGCGGTCGTAAGAGTTGCTCATACCATGTCAGTCCCCAGAAAAAACGTTACCACCAATTTCTCGCAGAAAACTCGGGCGAGTTAGACGCGTCACACCCGTCGCAGATGTCTCCTGCCCAATCAGAACTTGGCAGAGCTATACACAACTTTCCCGCCGACCATCGTTAAGAGCACCTCGGTGTTGCGAATTCGTGCGGGATCAACTTTGAACAAGTCCTGCGAGACGACAATCAGGTCCGCAATTTTGCCAGGTTCCAGAGAGCCTTCGCTTTTCTCGCGATGTCCGGCATACGCTGCGTTGATCGTATAGCCCTTGATCGCGTCTTCGATGCTGAGCCGTTCCGAGGGGATCCAGCCGCCCTCTGGCTCGCCGGCAACTGTTTGCCGAGTGACTGCGTTTTGCAATCCCGGCCAAGGGCTCAATGTCACGACAGGCCAATCGCTGCCGAATGCGAGCACTCCACCTGCAGCTTGAATGCTGTGCCAAGCCCAGCCGCGTTGTGCACGCTCCGACCCGACGTTTCGCGCCCATACTGTCAACGTGTCGTCATCCGGATAGGCATGCAAGGGTTGCATGCTCGCGATCACGCGCAGCTTTCCGAAGCGAGCAATATCTGACGCCGCCACATCTTCAATATGTTCAATCCGGTGCCAAGCATCCTTGGTTTGATTAACGCGCGCGGCGTTCTCGTATGCGTCCAGAGCAGTTTGGATGGCCCGATCGCCGATGGCGTGGGTGAAGACTTGAATTCCGCGACGGTCTAGCTCGGCAACGAAATTCTTGTACCGCTCTGGATCCCACAGCAGCTGACCCGAGAGGGAGGGGTCATCGGAATATGGTTGAAGCATGGCCGCGGTATGGGTCTCGATAACGCCGTCCATGAAAAACTTGACCCCGCCTGCGGCGATCCAATCATCGTGATAGCGCTCCCGCGCCCTTTCGATTTCAGCGATTTGCACGTGGGTTACGCGCGGCGGCTCGACGCGATATGCCAGATAAAACCGAACAGTCAGTTCGCCATTCTTGCGCAACTCCTCAAGCAGGTCTGCATTGCTGAGGTCGCCTTCGCCGGGATTGACGCCACCCATCACGTGCACGCGGGTAATTCCCAGCTCATTCGCGTGCTTCAATCCATCGCGTAGGGCCTTGAGCTTTGCCTCGCGTCCGGGATCAGGAATGGCTCGGCGCACAATCGCATCCGCCGCGTCCTCTTTTATTGCTCCAGTCGGCTCACCCGTCTTGGGATCGCGAACGATTGCTCCCCCGGGCGGATCAGGCGTGTCCTTCCTTATACTTGCCGACTCCAAGGCTTTGCTGTTGGCCCACCAGCTGTGGCCATCGAAGCCCTCGAGGTAAACCGGGCGGTCGGCGATGATCGCGTCCAAGTCCTTTTTGTTAGGCAAGCCGGTGGGCGGAAATAAGGGATAGGACCAGCCGCGCCCGAGCAACCAGGCATCGTGCGGATGCGCATCGGCATAGGTCTTCACGCGCCGCTGTATCTCGGCGAGATCTTTCGCGTCCTCCAGATCGATCTGCTGAAGCGCAAAAGAGCCGTCAAGGAAGTGAACATGGCAATCGGTAAATCCAGGTAAAACAAGCCGGTGTTTTGCGTCGATCACGGTAGTGTTTGGCCTGCGATATTGCTCAATCTCCTTGTCCGTTCCCACTGCGAGGAGCTTCCCATCGCGAACTGCCAAAGCTTCCGCCCAGGTATGCCCCGCATTTACGGTGTAAATGCGGGCATGAATCAGAATCAAGTCCGCTGTCCGGGGAACCTCGCGGCCGAGGCTCGAGATACAAAGAATGAGCGAGATAGAGCCGCTAAGAAGTAAGCGCATAGATTCCTATGCTGACGTACGCGAGGGTAATCGTTTTTTTGACAGTTCGCCGGGGATGCATCCGACTGACGCTTTTCCACATGGGAATGACGGTTGGAGAAATACCGACCACGCGTGCCACGTGTCCAGTCTTTAGAGAGTCGTTGTGGCTGTCAGAGGCGGCCATGAGCCGTGAGAAAACCTGAGTTGTTGGGGCAAGCGCCTGCCTTTTTCCCTTGACAGTTTTATCAACAGGCCACTAACCTTGCGGGATTATAGCAGGGTTTGTTTACCACGCAACTGATTTTCGAAGTCTCGCAAACGAAAGTTGCTGAGAAGAATCAGCACGGAGGCGTTGCATGTGCTCGCGTCGCATCGCGTTTTCCTCTGTCCGTGTTCTAGCTGTCATAGGCCTCATCTCGGGCGCATTCGCACAAAGCACGGGCGGCAGAATCATTGGCCGCGTGTCAGATTCCACCGGTGCCGTCGTCACCGGCGCGCGTGTGAAACTGGTCAACGACGCGACGCACATGGGCCGCGACACCGCAACGGACCAAAATGGCGACTACACCTTCGTGGAGGTCGCGCCGGGCAACTATCACGTCGAGTACACGCTTCAGGGCTTCAAGAGAGAGGTTCGTACTAGCGTGGTTGTCCTCGTCAACCAAGTGTTAACTTTAAACGCGACGCTTCAAGCCGGAGGCACAGAAGAAGTGATTCAGGTCTCCTCCGAGGCGCCGTTTGTCGATACGACTAGCACCCAGCTCGGCGCCGTCGTCGACAATCGGAGTGTGAGTGAGTTGCCGCTGAACGCCCGAGACACTTATCAGTTCCTCCAGTTGCAGCCCGGCGTGATGTCCACCGTTGGGACTGGCAATCAGATCGTCTATGGGAGCGACAAATCGGGTTCGGTTTCCGTGAACGGCGGACGCGGACGCTCAAACAATTTCAGCGTGAACGGCGGCGATGCCAACGACCTGTTTGTGAATTTGCCCACTGTCCAGCCATCTCCTGACAGCATTCAGGAATTTCGTGTTCTGACAAATACGTTTGACGCGGAGTACGGTAGAAACTCCGGCTCAGTCGTGAACGTCGTCACCAAGTCTGGCACCAATGATTTTCACGGAAACCTTTACGAATTCTTCCGCAATACCAAGTTAAACGCCAATCCGTACTGCCTTACAGCGGTTGATGCAGTGCCATGCGACAAGCCGCAATTCAATCAGAACCAGTTCGGAGGAACATTCGGCGGCCCGATCAAGAAAAATCGTACATTCTTCTTCACCTCGTACGAGGGACGACGCATCCGGCAGGGCATTCCCTCCCCGTTGGTATTCGTGCCCACGGACGCAGAGCGACCCAGCGCAGGTCATCTCTTTGCTGACTTCTCTGCAGAATCGCCATTTTCAGGTAACTTGAGTAGTGCTTTCGCGCTCAATCAGCGGCCGAACTGTGTCACCGGAGGGGGCGCAGCTCCTAACATTCCGGATGGAGTGGATTATTCGGTGTTGTTTCCAAACAACATCATTCCACTCGCGTGTCTTGACCCCACCGCAGTGGACTTGCTCCAGTATGTTCCGCTTCCCCCCAACGGCAGTGACAAACTTGTGACCGCGCCGGTGCAGCCCACGCGCGGTGATCAGTTTACCGTGCGCTTTGACCACCAAATCAATACCAAGCAGAACCTGAGCGTCTACTACTATTTCGATGACGACCACTCGATTTCGCCATTCGCGGTCTTCCAAGCGGCGGGCGCGAATGTTCCCGGTTTCGGATCGATCACCAACGATCGTTATCAGCAATGGAATATTACTCATGCGTGGACGTTGAACAACACCACAGTCAACGAGTTTCGTTTCAATTACAACCGTGAGGGGCAGGGTACGTTCCAGCACCCTACGTTCACGAAGTCTGTGCAGAGCTCCTGTCCGACACCTCCCTCGTGGTTGCTTACCGCTTTCCCTGCGGGCGTACCGTGTTTTTCAGATCCCACGGATCCGTCGAACGCCTTGGGGATTCATCCCAACATCGGTCCTCAACACGAGGGGCTGCCTTTCGTTCAAGTGAGCGGTGGATTCACAATCGGCAACAACGGCGAGGGAGAATTGCCACAAGTCGGGAATTCATTCCAGTGGTCGGACAGCCTTAGCAAGGTTGTCGGAAAACACTCCCTTAAGTTCGGTGGGGACGTTCGTCGCCAGCGGTTTGATCAATTGCTGTACTTCGATGTAAACGGGGAATTCTTCGTGGACGAAACGTCAACCAACACGACGAATGGCGACACAGCTTTTTCCGACTATATGCTCGGGCTGCCGGGTTCCTACGGCCAGGGCTCGGCACAGCATGAACATGTCCGCAGTACGGGACTTTATCTATTCGCGCAGGACAGCTGGAAGATGAGGCCGAATCTTACGCTTAACTACGGTCTGCGTTGGGAACTGAATACCCCCATCGCGGATGTCAGCAAGCACGTGCAAACATTCCGTCCAGGACAGCAGACGAAAGTCTATCCGTGTCAGCTCGATCCAACTATTGATGCGGCACTGGTAGCGGCGTACGGGAGTACGGATTGTAGTCCAAGCGGACCGGCAGGCGCGGTGTTTCCTACGGGTCTTGTAGTTCCCGGCGACGCGGGCGTACCCACCGCCTTAACCCAGACCTATTACAAAGCATTTGCTCCTCGGATTGGTTTGGCCTGGAGTCCCGGCAAATCTGGTAAGACGAGTATTCGCACTGGCTGGGGGCTGTTCTATAACCCGATCGAACAGCTCGTACTCGAGCAATTCAGCGCTGAGCCGCCATTTGGCGGAAGCACTTTTCCATTCAACACACTATTCAACGAACCATTTTTGGACCAAAGCGGAGATTTTTCCTATCCCAACCCATTTGGACTTCCCCAGCTGGGCGGCGTGAATGGCATTCTCGATCCGCCGCGAGGGAAAGCAATTGATTGGGCGATGTTTCGTCCTAATACGCTCTTCGGACAATTTCAACCTCATATGCGCACGCAGTACTCGGCGCAATACAACCTCACCATCCAGCGGCAGTTGACGGCCGATATGAAGGTGGAAATAGGTTACGTGGGCTCGCAAGGTCATCGACTCTTAGCAACGCACGACATCAACTATGGAAACCCGCAGACCTGCTTGGGTCTTCAGGCGATAGCCGATGCCTATCCTGGAGATCCTGCAAACGGCGGAATTGGAACCGATTGCGGCCCCTATTTTGCGGACACGGCTTTCTATGTTCCGCCGACATGGTTTGACCCGAGTGGCAACGCGGTTGATGTGGTCATTCCCTCCCAAGGTCTGCTGCTTCCTTATACCGCGAACGGTGGAGGTCCTCTGCTGATTCCGGGTGGTACTGATGTAAACGCGCAGTATCCAGCGGGAATTACCATTACCGGTCTGCGACGTTACTCATCTCCTCAGTGCGATCCTCTGACGGGCAACGGCTGCCCGGCCGATGGGATTCCGGTTTTCAGCAGCATCTTCACGCAAGATACGATTGCGAACTCCGCATACAACTCTCTGCAGGCATCCTTCGATAAGCGATTCGCGCATGGACTGCAGTTCACTGCGGCCTATACGTTCAGCAAGTCGATCGATCAGGCGTCGAGCTTTGAAGGCATTCTGAACCCGATCGATCCTCGCCGCAGTCGTTCGCTTTCTGCCTTTGATGCTCGCCATCGGCTGGTTCTTAGCTACTATTACCAGCTTCCATCCCGCAAATCTACGGGTGCAAGTGGGGCGCTGCTGAACGGGTGGGCGGTTTCCGGCATTACCACGTTCCAGACCGGATTCCCAATTCGCATTACCACACTCGATGATCAGGAACTGATGTACAGCTTCGACTTCGAACTGCCGGGGGAGCCAGACCTGGTTTCGCCGTTCCGCACCATGCGGCCGCAGAAGAATAATCTCTACTACTTCGATCCAAGCTCGTTCAGCGAGGACAACACCTTGGGCCGAATCGGAAATTCGCCTCGTTCGATTTGCTGTGGTCCCCACATCAGTCAAACTGATTTTGCGATCTTGAAGACCTTCCCCGTCACGGAGAGCATGCGCGTGGATTTCCGGGCTGAATTTTTCAACATCTTCAACCACACGCAGTTCTACAATCCGGACGGCAATTTCTCCGACGGAGCACAGTTTGGCCAGGTGAGCCAGGTGCGCGATCCGCGGCTCGCGCAGTTTGCTTTAAAATTCTTCTTTTAGCTGCAACCCGGATGGCGCTGCCGCCCGGCCCAATCTAATGGCCGCCATGAAACCGCGGCTTGAGAATCTTCGGAGACAATGATGTATCCCGAGTTACAGAAAGAACTCGATACTTTTGTGCGCCGCACGCCCAAATCGGCGGAGGCGCATAAAAAGAATTTGAAACGCATTCCGCTCGGCGTCGCCAGCAACTATCGCGCCTATGATCCTTATCCGATCTTCGTGAAAGAAGGACGGGGCTCGCACTTCCGCGACCTAGATGGCAACGACTATGTCGACCACAACCTGTGCTTTGGCGCGCTAATGGCCGGGCATTGCCATCCCGCGGTCATGGATGCCGTGCAGTCTCGCTTGAAAACCGGCACCATGTTCGGCATGCCCCATGACATGGAATGGCAATTGGCGGAAGAAATCTGCGGGCGTTTTCCCGTCGAGATGGTGCGCTTCGGCAACAGTGGCACTGAGGCCACAATGCATGCGGTCCGTCTGGCGCGCGCGGCGACGGGTCGGGACAAGATCGTGAAATTTGAAGGCGCTTATCACGGACTTCATGACTACGCTCTGGTCAGCGTGAAGCCGCATCCTCCAGACTTCGGTGACGTGCACGCCCCCCTCCCGGTTCCTGGCGGGCTGGGGATACCGCAATCGACGCTCACGAACGTCCTCATCGCCACCTTCAACGATCTCGAAACCGTAGAGCGGCGGTTCCGCGAGCATCCCGGCGAAATTGCAGCGATCATTCTCGAGCCAATCCTGATGAACGTAGGCTTGTGCATGCCACAGCCGGGGTTCCTCGAAGGTTTGCGCGAGATCGCAACCAGGAACGGCACGCTACTGATCTTTGATGAAGTCAAGACCGGCGCCAAATTGGGCTGGGGCGGCGCTTCGGATTACTTCGGCGTGGTCCCCGACATGATTTGCTTGGCGAAATCCATAGGAGGTGGTCTACCTCTGGCTGCATTCGGCACCCATCGGTCGGTGATGGATCTGATCTCGCAGCACAAGGTTTTCCATGGCGGTACCTACAACACCAATCCCGTGTCCAAGGCGGCTGGCTTGGCGACATTTCGGGAAGTGCTCACCCGCGAAAACTACGCGTACGTCGAAAAGCTAAGTAAGAAGCTGACCGACGGCTATCGAGACATCGTCGCCAAATCCGGATTGCAGGCATACGTGATCAGCGCGGGTGCGAACGGCGCACTCATGCTCTATCCGAGCGAGATTCGCAATTATCGCGATTGGCTTACCGTTGACACGGACCTGTGGCGGCATTACTGGTTCGGGATGGTGAATCGGGGTGTAATGGCGCAACCGTACTGGTGGGATGAGCAATGGACGATCTCCGTGCAGCACACCGAGGCCGACATCGACAAACACATTGCGGCGTTCGAAGAGGTCGCGCCCGCCCTGGCAAAGGCGCAGCAAGAGCGGATTGCGACCGAGGTGGTTGGGCATTGATTATGCGTGGGGTGGGCACCTCGCCCGTCTTCCGTCCAAGGAGTAAGTGTTGTCCCGACAAGAGGAGCCCTCCAATCCGCCTCATTTAAAGCGTGTTCTCGGACGCTGGGACCTGGTGCTGCTATTCGTGGTCGCCGTGTTTAACCTGAACGTGGTCCCCTCGATTGCGGCTAACGGTGGTGTGACCATTTGGCTGTGGATCATTTCTATCGTGCTGTTCTTTTGGCCGCAGGGAATTGCCGTCGTTGAACTCTCGCATCGCTACCCGGGAGAAGGTGGCGTCTATCTCTGGGCCAAAGAGGAGTTCGGCAGCTTCAATGGCTTCCTCTCAGGCTGGTGCTACTGGACCAACCAAATGTTGTACGTTCCGACCGTCATGCTGTACTTCGTAGGTGTGTCTGTTTACGTCCTTGGGAGTGGGCATCAGGGCCTGGCTGAGAACAAGCTGTTTGCGATGACCGTGGCGCTTTCGCTGTTGGCGTTGATTACCGTTCTGAATATCGTCGGACTCGGTATCGGAAAGTGGATCAACAACATCGGCGCAATCGGCACGGGGATCGCTGCGGCCGTGCTGATTGGTCTGGGAATCGTGCTTTCCTTTCGCTTCGGCACACATTTGAGCGCGGCTGATTTCAAAATGCCGGCGGATTATCGGTCCGTTCTGAATTCGTTCGGTGTGATTTGTTTTGGGTTGGTAGGGCTCGAACTCGCTTCGGTCATGGGTGACGAAATCAACGATCCCGAGCGAAACATGCCAATTGCAGTAGCATGGGGCGGGATCATTTCAGGCGTGCTGTACATCGCAACGACGCTGACGTTGCTTATCGCGATCGGCAGGAGTGACATCAGCATTCTGGAAGGAATTGTGCAGGCGGTCGGTCATATGGCATCGCAGGTTGGCATTGGTGCGATCACAATTCCGTTTGCCTTAATGCTGTGCTTCGCAATCGCCGGAATCGGTTCGGCCTGGACTGGCGGCGCGGCACGAATTCCCTTCGTTGCCGGACTCGATTCCTACCTGCCGAGTTGGATGGGCAAGATTCATCCGAAGTACGCAACACCGAGTGCGGCTCTGATTGTGCAGTTCGTGGTTTCGGCGGTGCTGGTGGTCATCAATTTCGCAGGTGGCGCGCACGTCCAGGAAGCGTTTCAGCGGCTGCTTGCGCTGGCCGTGGTCCTTCAGCTCGTGCCATTCCTATATATGTTTGGGGCACTTGTGAAATTCGGATGGCTGGGTGATACTTCGGGCCGCTACGGAAGAGGGACGTTGCTGGCCTCCGGCGTGTGCGGGTTCGTAACGACTTTTCTGGGGATTGCATTGGTATTTTTTCCGGCCCAGCAGATCACGAATCTGGTTGCATATGAAATATGGATGTTTGGCGGCACGGCCTTCTTCGTCGGACTGGCAGGATTTTTCTTTTTCGTATATGGGCGCCGCAAGCTACGGTTGAAGGCTGCCCGGGCCGGGTCCGGCGAGAGCCGGCCTCCGCATCAGGGGCCTTTTTCGCCGGGAGGGGCGGTCGACAGTCGGATCGACTAGGACGCAGGGGACTTTTCTCGACCAGCTTGCTGAATTGGGTACACACGCGGCGGGGTCAAGGCCAACATTTTCGCCGCTTTGCGTAAGGTCCTTGTGTGACGGTCACTTCATTGCCGGGGTGCTTTTTCCTTGTTAAGGAAATGGAAATACGCACCGACGCTGAGCGAGTTAATCACCACCGCGATCACATTCCAAATCACCACTGGTCGTGAGGTAATCAGCAAGCCGTAGTAAATCCAGAGAATCTGAAAGCTGCCTAATATTGCCGCCATTCTAGGATTCATACCTACGCTTGATCGACGTCTGAACATGGCAACCAAGTCGGGCACAGCGGCGAAGGTTGTTCCGAGACCTGCGACAAAACCAAAAAGTTCTGATCGTTGAAATCTGGGAATCAATAGACTGCGAACGTCACGTGGAACCAGGTCGCCCTCACACCCATAGAGCATCATCAAACTTAGGAAGAGAAGGAGAGAAAACATTGCTCTTCTGAATTGCTTCATATCCACCCCTCGTCACTTCCTTTTAAACTCAAGCTGGTGAGACCCACCCGGGTCTCATGGCGCTGTAGGGAATCGCTTCCGCAAGGGCCGAGTCCGTTCCGAGGTCTCACTATCTGCCGAACATCCCGAGCTGTGAAGGATAAAGACACTAGAAAGTTCGGAGTTCTTCGAGCCTTCGCGACTTACGCTGCTCGCACGGTCTCTGCCCTAAAGGTCCGCAGGTAATCTTCTTGGACTCCAGGCGAATAGAGCTTTTCCTTGGTGAGCCAGCCATTCAGCGCAATCACCCTGGCGATACAACCCGTCCACCCGGTCTGATGGCCAGCGCCGATTCCGGCACCGTTATCGCCGTGGAAATATTCGTAAAAGAGGATATGATCCCGCCAGTGTAGATCTGTCTGGAATTTCTCAGTACCCCCGTACACCGGGCGACGGCCTTCCTTGTTGCGCGCGAATGTCCGGATCAATCGTTCTCCCAGTTCGCGCGCCACTTCGAATAATGTCATCTGATGTCCGGAGCCGGTGGGGCATTCGATCTTGAAGGAGTCCCCATAGTAGGCCGCCAAGCGAACTAGA
>Ga0207702_10000653_pt1 | contig 37751 bp, 65 predicted proteins | sample KBSCornC62_FD_184302 | JGI IMG/M metagenome (GOLD analysis project Ga0207702, IMG submission 184302) | Corn rhizosphere microbial communities from Kellogg Biological Station, Michigan, USA - KBS Corn C6-2 (SPAdes) (version 2) | ecosystem: Host-associated > Plants > Roots > Rhizosphere > Soil ... | reverse complement strand
GTGGGGTCGGAACCCACTTCCGCCAACAACTTGATCTTGCGCACCTCCTTGACCATCGCGTCCCAGGGGTCCGGGCTGCCCATGACCCGCTGATGCAGGCCAGGATCTCCCTTGATCATTTCCTGGTACTCGCTGAACGCTTGATCGACAGCTTCAGCGCCATACTCCTTGCGCGCCATGCGCTCGGAGAAATGAAGCGCCTGCTGTTGCACCTGGTGCTGCAGGTACTGCACCGGGTCAAGCTGCTGCTGTTGCTCCGCCTGTTGGCCACCGGGCTGCTGCTGACGGCGCAGCACTTCCAGTTCGGCTTCGAAGCGAATTGCCTTTTCTTTCCAGTCTTGGCGGCCCTTGCGCTCTGCTTCCAGAGCAGCGAGAGGCACATGCTTTTCGGCTTCCGAATGTTGCGCAGTCGTCGCGCCGTGGCCTTCTTCAGCATTGCCTGCGTCGTGCACTACGCCGGCATCGTGTTGTTGGCCTTCGACCTCGCCAGCGTTGCCTTGGGCACCCTGCTGGCCATCCAGAACGTCTTCCATGCTCATGCTCTACTCCATATCGCCCGATTGATACCCGGCGGCGGTGTTTTACGCCCGAATCCTCGGCGGCAGGTGAATCAAAACTCTTACGACTGCTGAACCGCGATGTAGGTGAATGCAGCGCCAGAAGCGACGCCGGCAAACACGTTGAAGCTGGACAGGGCGGTCACCAACGTCAGCGACGCCGGGAGCAGCAACCCGCGATATCCCTTGATGACGCAGCCGGTGTACTTGCCGTTGCCGTCCTGCACCCAGCTCTTCACCTTGAACATCACCGGTGGGTTGTCCGGTGCCTCGATCAGGCAACAATTCATGCCGGGCATCGCATCAAAGGTCCGTGTGAAGGAAACCGTCGCTTCGCCGGTGGCGTTCAGCGTCCCGGTGCCCACACTGGTAAGCCGGGGATGCTGGTGATCCCATCGCGAGCCCTGGCCACCAGAGCCTGCATTCGCTGCCGTGGCCTCTGCCGGCGGCGCGGAATCAGCAAGCGGCGGTGCGCCGGACGATATCGATCCCATCCTTAAAGTTCTCCTCAGCTCTACATGCCTGACAACTCGGCATACAGCTTCTGCGTTTGCAACGTGTGGCCCGCAGCGTTCGGGTGCAGCGCGTCGTTGCCGTACAGGACATTCCACACGCCGGGCTTGGCCGGATCGTGCAGATCGCGCATGTCCAGCACACGGATGTCATGGGATGCATACGAGAGAAACGCAAACTCCATGCTGCGCAGTGCGTTCAGTTCGGCGGTGGAAATGGCGGCGCTGCCTGCCACATTGATCGGCAGCGGCGTTTCCATGATCAACTTGCAGCCCTTTTGCTGGCAGAGCTGGACCACGTTGGCAGCGCGCGTGATGGCGGCAGCGGCCAGTGCGGAATAAGCGCCGTCGTTCGCGCTCCATGGCTGGAAATACACCACGTTGGGCGTGGACACGGCAAGCATGGCTTGGAACTTGGCATAGCCAACAACCGATGTCTGTCCATCGTTGGCGAAATTGCACACGACGAGTGGAGTAGCCGTTTGGTCAAACAAAGCCTGGACCATGATGCTGGAACCGCAGTAGGCAGTGTCCAGGGAAGTATTGCCCTTGCCTTCCTTGGTGGAGTCACCGAAGGTCATGAGCGAGCGGATGCCGTTTGCGAATTCGAATTCGAGCGCCATTGGCACCACGAACTGCTGTTCTGCATTGACGGTAAAGCCGGCGGGGTTGGCAATCGCATCCACGCCGATCTGGCTGAAGAACCGGTACTTGTGCTTATTGCCGGCCAGCGCGTTGACGTAGGTGGCCCAGTTGGCCCCCGGCGTCGCGTAGCCGCACTGCGCGGTATTGCCGCTAGGGATATAGCGGTCAGCGTATATCACCGGATAGCCGCTGCCATCGGTCGGTGCAATCGAGGAAATGTCGTACCAGTCCGATGTGGTGATGGAAGGCACGCTGGTCGAAGGCGCGACAGGCTGAGTCACGGTGCCCGATCCGCCGAACAGGAACTGCTTCCAGTTAGCGTCCGAGGCAACGCCGCCAATCGTCGGCTTGTTCACATTGGCCAACGATTCCGACAGCGAGAATTGCGCCTTGGCACCCACGATGGTGTTGGCCGTATCAATGTTGAACAGATGGCAGCGCACGCGCTTGAAAGGTGCGGGCAGAGACCGCGCCATGCGCCAGGTGGAGTTACCGCTTACCACGCCGGAGCCGAGACGACCGGCCGGCATATCGCAGGCGGCGATCTTCCGTGGGGTTGGGCTGGGGCTGCCTCCGAAAAAGGTACCCATCACGCACCCGTCACGTATTCGAGACGGCCGTCCACCTGCACAGCGGCCGACAGGCTGATATTCAGTGCGGTGTTGACCGAGCCGGTGTAGTAGGGCTTCTCGCGCAGATCCAGAACGATGCCGCCGCCGTTTCCGGCGAAGTTGAAGCGCTCCAGCAGCGTGGCACCATCAAGGATCGATACGACCACTGCGCCGGCCACCGACAGGCGAAGGCCATGCACCCGGTTCGTCTGGCCAGGGGTAGCCGCCAGCAGCGGCGTACTGCCGGAAGTGTTGGCGCTCACCACCTTCGACAGCGAAGAGGCCGCCTGCCCGCTTCCGGAAGTGGTGCTGACGTTCAGCGCCAGCGTGCCATCGCCCTGCTTGGTGTATCCCTGCACAGCGCCTGGGCCTGCGCCGAGCAATGGAGTGGATGCGTCAGCCATAGTTGTTCACCTGTTGCGGTTGGGCCGGCGCGGTGGCCTGGCCAATCATGATTTCGGTTTCCACGACGATCTGGTCCGTTTCGGCGCGGGTCTTGTCGATGTCTGCCATTTCCTTGGCCTGGTCGAGCATGCTGGGCGGTGTCTCGGTCTTGCCCGGCTTGGCCATGGCCACCGCCGCGCGCGACTCGATTTCCTTGTTGCGCAGCTGCAGCTCCTGCTCCTTGAACTGGAATTCCTGGGACCGGTCGGCCAATTGCTGTTGCAGCTGCTGGTTCTGCTGGCCGAGCTGCTGAACCTGCTGCTGCAGCGCCTGCATCTGCTTCTGCACCTCCGGCGGCAGTGACTGGCCCTTCTCCATCTCATCCAGGATCTGGTCCTTGTTGCGGATGCTGGAGGCCTGGATGATGGCCTTGGGCGGAATCGGAATCCCCGACTGCGCCAGGTTGGTCAGCATCTCGAACTGCTCGGATTGCAAGGTCGAAATGTCCGGCCCCTCCTCCACGATGATGTCCACATCCAGGCCCGAGACGTTGTTCTCCACGTCCACCACTTCCTGCAGGCGCGGGTCACCTGGCCCGATGCCGTTCTGCTGCATCCATTGCGTGGCCAGTTCGGGCGGAGCTTCCTTCAGCTTGTCTTCTAGCGTCACGCGCTTGTTCAGGCCCACCCACTTGATGTTCCGCTCGTCGTCGGTGACCCGGATCCACTTCTCGTCATCCCAGAATTGCTTGATGCGCATCCACACCGCTTCATAGACTTCGCGGGACCACTGGCGCAGGTCATCGATGCCTGGCTCAATCTCCACCGCTCCGCCCTGCTGTTGCGCCTGGATGGCCCGGCCGGATTGGGTCTCGGTGTGCTTGCCGGCCAGGGCGTTATTCGGGCCGCTGGCCTGCATTTCGGCAGTGGCCTGCTGCATCAGCGCGATCTGTCCCTGCGCGAGGTCACCCGTCGGGATAATCCCGAAGTCCTGACCGAACTGCGCATCGGCATTGATATCCACGTGGCCATCCGGCTTCGCCAGTTCCTGCTTGGCCTTCTGCGTATCCTGGATCGCCTTCTTATTGCCGTAGGTCTGGCGCACGCTGAGCAGGTGCAGTGCCTTGCTACGGCGCTTGTTGATCTCGTCCTGCAGCGAAATCATCGAGCGCACTTCGCCGTAGCGGTTGTTCTCGCGGTCGACGTATGCGGAACGGATATGCAGGCTGCTGGCGCTCCGGCCGTCCTTGTCCAGGTACGGGGAAACCATCGGCTCTTCCAGGAAGCCCCCCTTCGTGAAGGTGGCCACCATCCATTCATCGCCCCACTGGTAGTGGATCTGCACGACGCGCACGCGCTTGCGACGGCTGTCGCACCAGATCATGCGCTGCGGGCGGTCGTCGTAGGTGTCGCTCACAGAGACCGTCGACATGGTGTTCTCGATGGCGTCACGGGCATCTGGCCACTTGCCAATCGCATCCACGGAATCCATCCAGATCACGATGCCTTTGTACTTGGCGTCGCTGAAATCCTTGCGGGCGCTGTGCGGGTCCCAGAACAGCTGGTACCACGGCACATGACGCAGGATGATCTTGCGCGGGTCGTTGGGAGTCTGCTCCACCACCACGTCCACGCCGCCCGTTCCTTCGATCAGCATGTTTTCATAGACCTGCGATCGCACCTGGTTGAAGGCGTTCTGGTCCCCGACGAAGCGCAGGCCATCGGTGGCCGCTTCAGCGCCCTGCTCATCGTCCGGATTTCGCGGGAAAGCTTTCGGATCGCTGCGCACGCGTCGTTCGAAGCCTCGCAGGAACTCCACCTTGCGGCGCACGTAGTTGATGGTCAGCGCTGGCTGCTTGCGCTTGCGCAGGATGGCCAGTTCTTCCGCCGTCCATTGGTCGTTGTCGTAGTAGTCGCGGTCACGCTCGGCCAGCTTGCGCGATTCCCAGCTGGAGTTCTCCGATTCCTCGAAGTGAGCCACGCAGGCGCGCAGCTGATCGTCAAGATCGTCAGCGCCGGTGCTCGCTACAGGTGTGATTGACTCAAGAGCCACTATGCAACCTTCCAATTCTCGGGTTCAGGGTCTTCAAACTTCTGGTACCAGCGGTCCTGGTACGGTGCCTTCTGCTCTTTGGCCGGGATGATCGCGGCGTGCGCCATGTCGATCGCTCTTCCGATCAGGCTTGCTGCATCCACCTCGTCATCGTTCTTACCGGCGGGGAACTTCAGGTACTGCGCAATAACGTCATCGCCCTCCGGTCCTTCTGGGATCCACACCCGCCGAGCGGATGCCATCGCCTGGAACGGCTGGGCCTTGGTGGGCTTGTCGCCGCCATGCGTAGGAATCGGCTCAATGCGGCAATACGTCCCTTGCTCGTTCATCATCCGGCGCACGAAGCCTTCGGATGATTTCCAGTTGTTGTCGTCTTCGGGGAACCAGGCGAAGGGCTTATGCTTGGCCAGCAGGCCCACCATCAGCGCCTTCTTGTTCCCGACCACTCGGTCCGCCATGGCGTCCATGGTCATCTGCTCGCGGAAGCCGTCCAGCAGGTACACGTCGCCGCTCGGATCAATGCCCCACACCCGGACGCACGTGAAGTCGTTGCTGCTGCCGCCGGCCGGCGCGTGATCGCTGGTCATGTAGCGATTCAGCTGGCGCGGCTCTTCGCCCTTACGGTACCGGCGGAACCACTCCCGCTTGAAGAATGTGCCGTCGTCCGGTGCTGGCTTCTGCTGGTAGAGACTCGACCAGGTGCGTGCATTCGCCTTGAAGGGTGCCCAGTGCTCCTTGCTGAACCATTCCGGCCACAAGGTCTCGCCGATCTGGCGGCCGAGAGGGTCATCCACGCTGTGGGCCTCTGCCGGCAGGCAGATCACCTTCCAGCGGCGACCGTCCCGCCCGTCGAAGTAGCCAGACTGGCCATCCCACCCTTCCGGCAGGATCCGCCCAGCAGGATCATCCTCATGCCAGCGCGTCAGGATCATCACCTGCGGTGCGCCAGGGATCAGGCGAGAGCAGAAGTCATCGATATAGGCGTTCCAGGTGCTGTTCCGGATCGTCTCCGACTCGGCCTGCTGGCGCCCCTTAATCGGGTCATCGATGATCCCCAGCGCGGCCCGGTTGCCTGTCAGGCCCGAGAGCAGGCCGCCTGCCATGAACTCGCTGCCGTTGGAAAGCGTCCACTGGTGCGCTGCCTTCTGGTCCTTCGTCAGCCCCATCTGCATGAGGTTGTGAAAAGACTGGCTGTTGATCAGCTGCCGAGCCCGCCTGCCCTGCTTCTCCGCAATCTCGCTGGCGTACGAGCCCAAGATCACATTGCGCCTGGGCTTCCTGGCCATGAACCAGGGCACGAACACCACATCGGTGTAGGTCGATTTCGCACTGCCCGGCGGCATCAGCACCATGAGATTCGGCACGCTGCCGTCCTCGATGCCCTGCAGGTCGTTGAGCAGCAGCTCATGGTGAGCAGCCAGCTTATTCAGGCGCAGCACGCTGAAATGGTCGCAGTCGCCCTCATCGGTCAGCGGAACTGTCGGGATGTCCACCAAGCACGCAAAATCCGTCAGGTGCCGATGGGCCAACTCGCGGCGCGCCGCAATCACATCAGCCGCGGATAAGCGACAAACCGGCGAGGACTCGTAGCTGTTCACTGGTCAGGGCCTTCGTATCAATCACAGATTCCATCGGAGCACCGTCCTTGCCGGTGTGCTCCAACTTCACCGGCGCATCAGCGATGCCGTAAGCCTCGCGCTCCATGGTCACCAGCGTCCGCAGCGCGTCGGCCAGGGTCTTGGTACTGGTGATGCGGGCGGCCAGCTTCATCTTCTTGTCCGAGACTGCGGCCAACTCATCCAGCAGCTTTTCCGCATGCTCATGCGCTCGGGCAATCATTCCGCGATGGCGCAAGCGAATAGTGGCGACGACGCTGGCGGCCTCATCGATCACCGCTGTTTCAGTTACCAAATCTTTTTTGGTAGCGGTCTTGGTAACCGTGGCCTTGGTAACTATGTCGTCAGCCTTGGCCCGAATACGCGGCTGCAGGTCTCGGACCCAGCCGTATTCCTTGGCGCGCTTCATGATCGAGACATGCGATACGCCATGCTCTTCGCCGATCGCGCGCAGCGTGTTCATGCCGGTGCGGTAAGAAGTTTCGACCGCTTTCCAGTCGATATCGGGCTTTCCTCGCTTGGTCACATTTCCGACTCCAGTTGATTCTGTTCAGCAAATATTGCTAATCGAACAGGCTCAACTGTATGGCGTTGTCTGGACGGTATGGCGTCCGTTTCGGCGGGGTCTTGATGGTGGGAGGCTCGTTGCTCTGATGCATTGCACACCAGAGGTTGATGAGGCGCTCGCCCTTGGAGTGGGAGGGCTCGACGCCTTCGTTACGATACCCTTTGACGGTGGTCTTTGGAATGCCGGTGCATGCGGCAATTTTGGAGAACGAGAACCCCCCGGCGATCAATTCGGTGATCAGCCGGGGGAAGTCTACTGGAGTGGCCTTGACCTGGATCAGCATCATTCGGGTTCCGGAATTCGCCAAGCAGTGATCGATGACGCATCCAGCGTGCGACTGGACAGCGGATGAACGCCCTTCTGCATGCTGAAGAACGTCCAGCCCTCTTTCACACCTGGAATGACCTGGCCGCTATGAAACACTTCGCAAAAGACGCGATCAGGCGGCCGGCCGATTTCCCAATCGGTGGCCATCTCGGACTTCTTCCCCTTCGGCGTCTGGCTCATGGCTGACATCGGCGTGAACTCGAATCCTGGCAGCGGGATGCCGAGCATGCTTTCGAGTAGTCCGATCATTTCTTCTCCTTGGTTTCAGAATGCCACTGTTTCGCATCAGATCGAGCCAGGCGCTGTTTTTCTGGCGGGTTAATGGGTAAGGATGTCTTTCGCTCTTCGCGGCTCCAAAGCCGCAGGAATCGGGTTCTGTTTTTCATGTCTTCCCCATCGGCAATCGAACGATTTCGGTCTCATCCACGATGAAGCCGAGGCGGATGGCCAGCAGATCGGCCCAGTACCAGCGATCTGGCCGCAGGTGTGCCGCACGCAGGCGCTTGTCACGCCGGATCAGCGGTGCCAATACAAACCGCACGATGATGTGGTTCATGGCTTCCCCTTCCATGTCACCCAAACCGCGAACCCGAACGCGATGCCGATTGCGGCCAGGGCCATGCAGATGTCGGTGGCGTCCATCACTTCACCTCCTTGAATTCGACGTCTTCAGCATCGCGGATTGCGGCGCGGTGGCGCTGAAGGTCTTCACGGCGTTGCGCGACTTCCGGCTGTTCGATGCGCAGATGCGGCGCAACCGGCGTATGCGCCTTCATCGCACGCTCCCAAGCTTCGTGCTCTTGCGCTGCCATGTCAGCCTTGGCGATTGACTCCAAAATTCTGGCAAAAGCCCATTGGCAACCCCCGAACATCACACCACCCCCGTCACCGAGTTGCGCGCACCCTCGCAGGAACGCTGCAGGCGCCCCAGGTCGTAGCCGCGCAGTTCCTTGAACGATGGCACGTAGCGCGTGCTCTCGGGCTCGGGCTTCGGCTCAACGACGGCGTGGTAGCTGTCGTACCGCGAGCCCTCGACCTTGTGCACGAGGCCTTCGGCCACCAGGCGCATGACGCTGGCATGCACATCAGCCACCGGCTCCTTGAGCTTTTGGGCCAAGCCCAGGATCGTGAAGTTTTGGGACCAACCCAGGAACGAGAGAGCCCGTTCGTCCAGCGTGCGCGTTTTCATGCTTCCTCCAGTCGCTTGAAAATCTGGCCGTGCCAGTGTTCGGTGTCTGCCTGCTGGTGCAGGGCGGTGATGCGGGCTTGCTCGATGGCGCGGAAGTGCGCGGCGACAGCCAAAGGAGCAGAAGCCACGGTGAACGGATGAACGCCCGTTTTGGCAGAGAGCATAAGAATCCCAAGTGCCATGGCATCCATCACGCTGCCCTCCCTATCCGCTGCCGCACGAGCCCTTCGGCGTTCAGGCCGTAGGCCAAAATGGCCAGGGCATCGGCGTGGTTGTCATCGACCGGGGCGAATCCCCGGCGCTTGGCTTCGGCGATCATCTGCGGCTTGTCGGCGCGGCCACTGCCGGTCCAGCCCTGTTTGATCTGGCCGACGCCCACCGGCACCAGCGCCACGTTGTTGACCAGCGCCCACAGCTCCAGCTGGGCCTTGAAGCCGCCGTAGATGTGCGCGGCCATAGTGCCGGCGTGGTTCTTCACGTCTTCGAAGTAGACCACCTGAATCTCACCGGCCGCGCGCTTCATCTCGGCGAGGTGATTGCGGAAGTTCACCCAGCGCTGGCCGGCCGCATGCACGCCGGGCGCGCAGTTCACCGTGCCGCCGCTGATCTTGCCGCCGCGCACGTGAAGAGCCCAGCCTGTTTTCGTGCCAAGGTCGAGGGCGAGGATGTTCATTTCGCACGCTCCTTGAGCATGGCGTCGGCGTATTCGAACGCAAGTTCTGCAGCGTTTGGTGGGACAAGGTGGAAGCCCGACTCACCGCTCAACATGCCCTCCAAAGCTTTTCCTGCAAACCAGTCGCGCAAGGTCATGCCGGGCTGGATGATTGCGCTTTTGTCCGCGAATTCAATCGTTTGGGGAAACGCCGGGCCACCGTATTTTTCATTGCCGATCATCTTTTTCTCCTTTGTTTGCGCTGGGCGCGGGTTACAGTGCGCGCGCCAGACCGCGGCGTGCGTTCTTGTTGAAGTCGGTAAATTTCTGGCAGTCCGGATCGAACCAGAGCGGGATGCGGCCTTCCCAGTCGCCGTTGCGGCTCTTGTCGCAGATCAGCAGCGTGTCCGCATCGTTCTCGTTGACCTGCTTGCCGGCGTCACGCTCGCGCTCCTTGCGCTTGTTGCGCCAGCAGATCAGCACGTTGTCGACCAGGTCGGAGATCGCGCCGCTGCCGCTGATGTCCATACGGGTCGGCACCTTCTCGTCGCCTTCGCCCTTCTTGAGGTGCACCACCAGGTGGATATGGATGTTCAGATCGCGGGCAATGACGGTAAGCATGTCGACGAAGTCCTTCTGGCCGTTGTAGTCGTCGGTGCCGCGGACGCACTTCATGAGCGAGTCGACCGCGAAATGCTGGATGCCCAGCTTGTCGACGCAGTACCGGATGACCGCGCGCAGCTTCTTGCCCTCGATGTTCCCCTGCTGGTCGTAGACGTACAGGCTCTTCTCGGTCTTGGCCACGAATGCCTGCACTTCGGCCGGCTGCGGCCAGCGCTTGCCGGTGCACTGGCGGATCATGCGGGAGGCAGTCTTGCGCGGTTTCATTTCGGCGCTGGCGATGCAGCTCTTGACGCCTTCTTCGGCAAGCTTCGCCAGGACCTGACCCTGCAGCATCGACTTTCCGCTGCCGTTGAAGCCGGCCCATACGGTCACCTCACCCGGGGCAAAGTACAGCCAGAAGTTGGCGAAAGGCATCTTCGGATGCCGCGGCGCTTCAGCGCGATCCGGGGTCAGCTCCTCGATGATTTCCTGCGTGTACGCGGCGATGCTGCGCACCTTTTGCTTCGGGTCCGTCTCCTGCTCGTACTCCGAAAAATCAATGTTGTCCAACGTCAAAATTTCCATGATTCCCACTTTCCGTTTTGAAATTGCATCAGCATGTCGCCAGCGCATGCCACCATGTGCCGCGGCTCTTGGGCCGCAATCAGGTCCAGCAGGTCCAGCATGTCGTCGTCCATTTCGGCACCATGCACATGCACCACCAGGCCCACCAAAAACCGCAGATCCAACGCGCCATGAACCTCCCGGCGAAGCACCTCGATTTGCGGATAACTGCCAAGACGGATGCCGTTCTCCGGCTCGTCGTACTTCGAAAAAACCGGCCTGGGCTGGTCGACCAGATCGACGAAAACCTGCGAGGGCATGTAGCCTTCCCGGCGCAGCTGCACGACTTGTCGATGGCCGCGCATCAGCGGAGGTGATCCGTCGAGAACGGGCTCGGAGAGCCATTGACGCCACCAAGCTGCCCGACGTACTGCGCGAACTTGGTGGCTCCGAAGAGCGTGGCAGGGCGGAGGTATTCCTCCATCTTCGGGTCGCCAAGCCACTCGCCGGCCTTCAGGTCGATGACGCGGATGCAGTCGTCCAGCGATGACTCCCGCAACCTGGCTGCGATCAGCTTCGTGTTCGCCTCCACAGCTCGGTAGGCTTTCCCGGTTTTTTCGTTGAGGTGGTCGAGGACGGCGAGGACGTCGGGCGAGTTGCCCGACAATGTCTTTATTCCTTTCCCTTCCTTTCCCTTCCCTTCCGTCAATGAGGACTCAGTGAGTGGTAACTGATTTTGTTCATCAGAAGGCTTGGGAAGCCCTGATTTCGAAGGACGATTGATGACCTGATGTCGCTCGAAACCCTTGATGTGCAAGTACTTTTCGCCATTCACTTCATACTCAATGAGTAATCCGTGAGCAATCAGGTCCAAAATGATCGGTTCGCAGTCGATGGCGTCGGCCGGGAAGATTTGCATCTTCAGTTTTTTGGCCGAGCGTTGAAGGTTCCCTGAGTCATCAGCAAAATTCCATGAGCCGATGAAGAAAAGACGCTGCTCCATCGAAAGCTCAACGATCTTCTCGTCAGTCCAGAAATCCGGCTTGATCGAACGAATTCGTGCCATTACGCCACCCCCAACAGATGCCTTACCGACCAAACCATAGGCGGCAGGATCGGCCCGGCCAGCTCGGCGGGCACCTCGAAGCGATTGGCCGGCAGATGGCGCACGATGCGCGTGCCTTCATTGACCGAGTAGAGGAATGCGTTGTACTTGGCGCGGTCAACGGTCAGTGCCTCCTGCCTTACCAAGCTGTGAATGACCTGCTGAACGCCCTTTTCGGTGGACAGGCCAAGCCCGATCACATGCTGCTGAATCGCGCCCAAGCGGCTGTTGGGATTCGCTTCAAGGAAAGCCATGACGGCTTCGCGAACGGGAGAATTGGCGCTCATGCGGCCTCCTTCTTGCGCATGATCTTGTGCAGGAGCTTGCCGGCGTCTGCCTTGGATTTGGCCTTCATGCGCTGCAGCCAGCTGGTAGCGGTTTGCACCAGGGCGCGCAGCTTCGGCTCTACCGCGCGCATTTCCTGCTCGGTCAGATGGCCGTCCACCAGGGCATCAGTGGAAGCGGCGACGGCGTCACCCAGCTGGGCCACGGCCTTGAAGACCAGGCGCTGGATTTCCTCGACGTCGATATCGCCGCCGTCCGTGGTGGGGATGTCGATGCAGATCTTGCCGAGCCGGAAGGCCTGCGCATCCAGCGCCGACAGAGCATCCGGAACGCTGACGCTGTGGCACAGATCCATGATGACGGTGGCCTCTTCAAAGCTCAGATGGTGCGAGGTCACGCCCGGGCTCAACTTCTTGTAGAGCACGCTGGCGCTCATGCCAAGCCGCTGTGCCAGCGCTTCAACGCCGCCAGGATAGGACCGGGCCGCCGTGTAGAGGCAGTCATGCTGGCTGGTCTGGCCGTAGTGATAGGTCATGGGAAATTCCTCGATTTATTTCCGCTGCGCACTTGCTGCGGTGCGCATAAAGTCCAGCTCAACCAGACTCACATTGAAAGGACGAACCATGGAACTCACCGCCACGGCCCTGCTGCGGGCCAACTTGGAAGCGATCAGCCCGAAGAACGAAGTGGAATGGCGCACGCAACGCGCGCTGCTGGACCTGGCCGAGCGCCAGCTCGAAATGGCCGACGCCATCAAGAAACTGGGCGAAGACGGCAGGCTGCTGCGCTCCATGGTCGAGCGCGTGGCGCACCGGTGAGCCGTGGTCTGGCTCATTGCTGCTCCACCAGCTCGGGCCAGACGGTTTGCCAGTTGTCCGGGAACATTTCCTGGCGCGTGACTTGGCCTTGCGTCGCCTTCTCAATCGAAGCGGCGTACTGAATCGGGATAGGCCGGTCACCGCTTGCCCAGCGGCTGACATCAGGCGCATGTGCGCCAATCTCACGGCAGAGCTGCGCCATGAGGCCATGTTTCTGAGAGAGGTAAGTTTTGAGGTCCATGTGCCGAGTATAGCTATTTGCTAAAACTTTGCAAGTAGCTATACAGCTATCAGCGCATGTATTTTTTTAGCGTTATGCTATTTAATGCCCGGATGAAAACAATTGACGAAATACGCCGGGAAAATCTGCTGATCGCCATCGCGCGAGCGGGATCTGCGTCTGCCCTGGCAAAAAAGGCTGACATCTCCAGCGCATACATCAGCCAGATAAAAACTCGCCAGAAACAGAGTTCCACAGGCACCGAGCGCACCATGGGCGATGCCGTGGCAAGAAAAATAGAAGAGGCCATCGGGGAGATTCAGGGGTGGATGGACACGGACCATGCAGGACCGTTGCCGCGTAGCTACACGCCAGTGATTGAGCATGACCCTGATGACCCCGATTTTGTGGAAATCAAAAAGGTGAAACTCAAACTTTCTGCTGGTATTACGGGGTTCGTATCCATTCCTGACTATGACGACGGCCGGCCGATCACTTTCCGCCGGGAATGGCTGACGAAGAAGGGATATTCGGCTGAGCACTTGATTGCGGTCAGCGTGAAGGGCGAGAGCATGGAGCCGACCATGTCGGATGGCGATACCGTGGTCATCAATACCTTGGACACGACGCCGCGCGACGGGGAGACATATGCGATCAACTACGACGGTGAGGACATCATCAAGCGGATGGTGCGCGACTATGGCCGATGGTTCTTGGTCTCCGACAATCCGGACCAGAAGCGCTATCACCGTCAGGAATGCTCACAGGGGACATGCGTTGTGATTGGCCGCGTCGTGCTGCTTCAGCGCGAACGATTCTAACCAGGGAGGAACCATGAAACAGATTCTGTTTGCCGCGCTGATCGTCAGCGCATTTTCGGGCTGTGCCACGCAGGATCAGGGAAAGCAGTTCACAGCCTGCCTGGAAGCCAATGCGAGGAATCCGGCCTTCGCTCCGATTGCCTCCAAGATCGCTCTGGGTGGCGTGCAAGAACAGTCCCTTTCCATGCTTTCCAGCAAAGAGACTGCCTCGGATGCAGACCGCGTGATCATTTCCAAATGGAACGATGGCAGAAAGCAATGCTATGCGAATGCATCGACTGCCATGCAGGACAGCATGCACCCACGCCTTTATGGACTGGTGGCCAAGGCTGAATCCCAGCGCCAGCAGCTGATTTCGCGGCTGTATTCTGGGGCCATCACCTATGGCCAGTTCGCGGAAGGCCGGCAGATCATTCAGGATCTATTCGAACAAGACCGCCTTGCGCTGGCTTCTGCCGCGGTGGATCAGCAAGCCGAGCAGCGCCGCCAAGTCCTCCTGATGCAACTGCAAACCCAGCTCAACAAACCCACCGGCAACGCACCGATGCCAGCGCCTTACATGATGCCATCGCCTGCACCGGCGCCGGCCAGCACCACCACCAACTGCACCACCTTCGGCAACCAGGTCAACTGCGTGAGTCGGTGATGCGCTGGTTTTCATTGGCACTCTGCCTTCTTTTGTCGGGATGTGGAAAAAGCGTTTCTTTGTATCGAGACAGCCTGATAGTGCCCAATGCTAGATTTTTGGTAGCAGTGTTCGCTGGAGATGGCCTATCTTTGGAAGGAAACAGAGACAATTGTCGGACAGCCGCAGACCTGTTCATGCGGCAGCCAGGTGTAAAAACAAAATTCTGGTGCGAAGAATGAAAAAGGTAATTCTCGCGTCGATTATTTTGATTGCAGGCTGTCACCGCGATGAAAACGAGAGTCCTGCATACGGAGAATCAGGACTCCCAAAAAACTGCCGGGCTTATGTTCAATTTGCAATAAATGAATACCGGGCGCGCAAATATAGCGCAGACGATACATTCGCCGGACTGGAAAGAAACTGTGGCGCAGATGGCCACCTCTGGGGAAACAACAAATAACCGCCATCCGGCGGTTTTTTTTCGTCAGCTTAAAGCACCAGCTAAAAATATTTAGCTTTTAGCGCAAATTCTTGTTGACGCTTGCTTTAGCTATTTGCTAAAGTAACTCCATCGCAGCAAACAACCGATGGAGAAAAAGCGATGTCGATTCCTGTCAAATTCCCCGCCGTTCCCAAGGACCTGATCCTGATTCCCTACACCACCACAGCTGGTGATGTTCCTGTGGAGTTGTACGGCACTTTCTGCCGCTGGTCGAAGGAATTCGAAGCTGAAGCTGTGGCCATCAATGTGGGCGGCCGCGTCATCGACATCACCAGCATCGTTCCCCAGCAGCAGCTGGACGAACTGAACAAGACCATGCGCCGCCTTGGTATTGGCAAGCAGTACGCCGCCGATCGCGCCGAGGATGTCCGCGCCATGCAGATCGAAGAGTACGGCATCGGCGCTTTCTGACCACCAATCACAGGGGAATTGAGATGAACAACAAAAATCCCGAGCCAATGAACTGGGTCGCGATCCTTAAAAAGCAACGCCGCATCGTCGCGGCAGCAAAAGGCGATGACCGCGTTTACGAGCGCGCCGTCCTTGCGGCAATGGAAGTCGCTCGCTGGAAGCATCGCCCCGCCTGACCACCACCACGCATAGAGATAGGACAGAACATGAACAAGCACACTCCGACGCCGTGGCATGTAGGCGAGCTGAATGGAAGTGGAATTCAAATCTGCCATTCGGACAATTCGCCGGGTGCCATTTCAAAGAATCTCGCCAGCGTTACTGCGCGCCAAACATGGCTAAAAGAAGCAGAGGCTAACGCCAAACACATTGTCCTCTGCGTGAACAGCCATGATGCGCTGGTGAAGGCGCTGGCCGACATGGTTGAGCTGCGCGAGCTAACTATGGCAAGCCGCGTAAGCCCGGACAAGCCCGAGCTGCAAGTTGTTGAAGCAGCCCGCGCCGCCCTCGCCGCCGCAGGAGCCCCGAAATGATGCTCCAGTCCCTCTACATCGCCGGGGCACTGGCGATCTATTCGACGTGCGACTGGCTGATGACGGCCGGCGCTGAGTTCATCCTGCACCTGCTGGGGGTCGCATGAAGACGTTCCTGGCATTCCTGCTCGGCCTGATCGTCGGCTTTGCGCTGGCGCTGTATATCGGGCTGACGCTGACCGATCCGCTGACGCCGGTAAAACCCATGTCGGCGCGGCCGGCGGCTTGCTGGAGGGCTGTGTGAGCCAGCCAATAGCCGCCGCCCTGCTCTGCCTGTGCTTCGGCGTGCAGGTTCTGATGACCGCAGCAGACGACAGCGCCCAGCGCGCCGCCGAGCTGCAGATGAAGCGCCGCATTATCAACAAATTTCCGGCTGCCGAGTTCGGCCAGCCTGTTCAACATCTGGAGAAGAAATGAGCAATGCACTGACCCTGATCAGCGCTGACATCCAAGGCGCACGCGATCAGTTCGCCACCGTTCTGGCAGACAAAAGCATCAGCTTCGAGCGCGAGGCCGGTTTCGCTGTGCAGATCCTGGGCAACAGCGATTACGCTATGAAGGCCGCGATGAACAATCGCCAAGCCGTGGTGGATGCGGTCACCAACATCGCGGCCATCGGCATCAGCCTGAACCCGGCGAAGAAGCAGGCATACCTGGTCCCGCGCGGCAACAAGATCTGCCTCGACATCAGCTACATGGGCCTGCTGGACCTGGCCATCACTTCCGGCTCGATCATGTGGGGCCAGGCCGAGATGGTTTATCAGAACGACCGTTTCAGCCTGCAGGGCTTCGACAAGCCGCCGGTGCATGACCGTGACCCGTTCGACAAGGAGCGCGGCGAGGCAGTGGGTGCCTATGTCGTCGTCAAGACGCGCGACGGCGACTACCTCACCACCACCATGAGCATCAGCGAGATCAACGCGATCAAGGGCCGCTCGGAGTCGGGCAAGAAGGGCTCCGGCCCGTGGCATACCGACTTCAACGAGATGGCGAAGAAGACCGTGATCAAGCGCGCGTACAAGCTCTGGCCGAAGACCGAGCGCCTGGATGCAGCCATCCATCACCTGAACACCGACGGCGGCGAAGGCATCAACTTCAGCGAGCCGCAGCGCGGTGCGGACTGGGTTGATGTCGAGCCCATGATCGCCGAAGCGCTGCGCACCACCAGCGATGCCGACGCGCTGGCGTACTGGAAGAACAACTGCGCCAAGCTCAAGGATCAGCCGAAAGACTTCGCGCGGCTCAAAGAGGCGATCTCGCGCCACCGCATTGAACTGCAGGGCTCCGGGATCATCGAGAACGGCGACACGGGCACGCAGCGTCAAGAGCCGCCTTCCGAAGGCGATGGCGGGTATATCCCTGAGTGACCATGGAACACGTCGAACAACGATCTGAACAGTGGTATCTCGACCGGCTTGGCTGCGTGACTGGCTCTCGCTTTGGCGATGTCATCGCGGTCGGCCGGAATGGTCAGCCGCTGAAGTCGCGCGAGACAGTCATCACCGAGATCACTCTGGAACTGCTGACCGGTCGCCCTGGCCCGATGTGGAGCAGCAAGGCCACGCAATGGGGTGTTGAACATGAGCCCGAAGCACGCATGGCATACGAAGTGCGCACCGGCCACATGTGCGAAGAGGTGGGATTCATACGCCATCCGCTGCACCAGCAGATTGGCTGCTCGCCGGATGCGCTGATACCTGCCAAGGGTGGTATGGAAATCAAGTGCCCGTACACCACCGCTGTGCATCTGCAGACGCTTTTGCATGGCATGCCTGAAGAGCATATGCCACAGGTTCAGGGAGGGATGTACTGCACGAAACGTGACTGGTGGGACTTCGTCAGCTATCACCCGGATTTCCCGCCTGAAATGCAGCTGTACATCCAGCGCATCGAGCGAGATCAGCAGTACATCGATGCCATGGAAGAAAAGATTCTGACAGCCATCGAAGAGATCAACCAGAACGTGATGACGCTTTGCCGCAAGTATGGGGTGAAGCAATGAGGCTCTCCACCTGGCTCGCCCTCCGCTGCCGAGAAGAGCAGTTCCAGCAGTTCCTGCGCGTGCCCGACGAGCATACGGCTACGCGTGTTGTACGAGCCCTGTGCGACGTCGAAAGCCGCGCCGAGGTAGACACCAACCCGGTAGCAGAAAAACGCTGCCATGACCTGATTCGCAAGCCGTATCTCGCATACACAGAAAGGAGCATCACCCATGTTTGAATTCGTCGCACAGCCCGTGAAACTGAACAAGGTATCGACCCCCATGGAAAACCACGGCCAAGAGCTGAAGCTCGGCGTCGTGCTGACCTGCCAGGCCGTGCTGCCCAACACCATCCTGAAGGCGTTCGGCGCTGGCCTGCTGGAATCGATGTACCGCAAGCCTACCGAAGAAGAGCGCGCCGACCTGGCCACCGATCCGGACTCGCTGTGCATGATCAAGCATCCGCGCATGGGCCCTTTCAGTTGGGACTACGAGAGCGAGGGCTACACCGCTGTGGTCGACCATGGCCTCGGCGGCGAGAGCAACCTCAAGCTGGTGGACTGCAAGGTGCGCGAGATCGAGATCACTCCGATGGAAGGTGCAGTCGTGCAGATCAAGTTCAACATCAACTGCCATCCGGACCCGAAAGATGTCGGCGCGCTGGCCGCCAAGCAGAAGCAGGACATCAACATGCAGCTGAATGGGCCGGCACCGCAGACGGCCGAAGACCTCTTCAACAAGGCAGCGTAATCCCCCCGTGCCAGTTCCCCGCTGGCTTCGCCCTCGCAGACGGCCGGAAATTGTCTGCCTTAGCTGGGTTCGTTCAATTGGCAGGACGCCTACCTTGTAAGTAGGTCATGGCGGTTCAAATCCGTCACCCAGCACCAACCATTACAGGACTCCCATGGCAACAGAAGTGCAAAAGATCCTGCAGGCGAACCGCGAAGGCGTGAAGCTCGGGCTGCAGCAAGGTGCGGACATCATGCGCGAGCGCGTGCTTGCGCTGGGACTGCCGCAGGACCTGGCCGCTAAGGTGGCGGCTATTCAGATTGGAGAGGTGAAGAAGTGAACGAGAAAAAAGAAACGCTGGTCGCTATCCCTGCTGAATGGCTGAAGCCTGGCGCAGTTGTTCCATGCTTTCCTGAAACCGTCGAGGTATTGCTCGCTGCGCTGAAGGCATCCACCTTCACCCAAGGGCGCGCAGCAGGGCTGGAGGAGGCGGCAAAGGCTTGCCAGCAACGCGCAATGAATCATGCAAGTGAAGTTCGTGAAGATGAGGCCGATGCCTGCGCTGATGCTATCCGCGCCCTCGCCCCCACCTCCTCTGATGCAGGGAAGGATGATGCACTGGAACTGGATGCGAAGCGGTATCAGCTGCTGCGTCGTGGCCAGAAGTGGAGCTTCATTGATGGGATCGGAAACACACTGCGCGGTGAAGAATTGGACGCCGCCATTGACGCAGCCATCGCCGCGCAAGGGGATGGAAAATGAGCTGCGATGAATTGAAGCCGTGCCGGTTTTGTGCGGATGATGGCGATAAGCAGCGGATGGAGATGACGGAATTTCCATCAAAGCGGCAATACGTTCGAATCACTTGCCCGAGTTGCGGCGCATCTGCCCCGCTGAACACATGGAATGCACCTGAAATAAAGGCCGAACATGAACATGACGACCGAGAAGCTGGCTGAATTGCAAAGCCGAATCGATCACGCTTTCGAGGAACGCCTCGGTGTGCAGCGTGCAATTACGTTTGCAGAGCTACAAGCTCTGATCTCCCTAGCAGAGCGCGCCCTGCAGCCGGAAGAGGGGCAGGCGTCCGACATGGAAGCATTCGCCAAGTGGAAAGCCTACCCGCTGCCGCCGCTGAATGCTGACGGCCAATTCGCACCCGACTCGCTGCACCGCGAATGGCGCGCGTTCTGCGCTGGCCGCGCCTCCCAGCTCGCGCTACCAGCTGGGCCGGTGCCTGAAGGGCGGAGCGCAATCGCTTTGTGCGATGAGTACGGCAGCGCTGTTACCGCGTTCACCACCGAAGAAGTGCAGGCCGTTCGCCATGCCGCGCTGGAAGAGGCAGCTAAGGTATGCGAGCAGCGCCGTCATACCGCTTGGTCGCCGGGGCTTGCTGCTGCCATTCGCGCCTTGAAATTCTCCCCCTCGCCAGCGGTGGCGCAGCCCGACGAACTGGCGAAGCTGAAAGACCCGCATGCAGTGCATGTGAACATGCTGCGCGGGACTATCGCAAAGATTGGCATGCGTGAACTGGCGCATGTTCATGGTGAGGAAATGTCGGCGCGCTGGCAGCGTTTCGAGGAATGGGAGGCATCACAGGCAGCGGTGGCACAGCCGGTGGCGCATGAGCGGGCGCGCTTCGAAGCGTGGGCGTCCGAACCTTTCCGATCTGAAAAAATGCCGCTCGAAATGCATCCCAATGGTGCCTATAAGGACACGCGCTCTTATCTGATCTGGTATGGCTGGAAAGCCCGCGCAGCCCTGTGTCAGCCAGCAGAAGGAGGTGTGTGATGGGCTGGAGCATCGGATACGACGAATCCCACAAGCGCGACATCGGCTACGGAGTGCCGGCTTACTGTGATCACCCCGGCTGCAAAAATCAGATTGATCGCGGTATTTCCTACGTCTGCGGCGGAGAGCCTGGCGGCGGTGAGCATGGATGCGGGCTGTATGTTTGCGCCAAGCACCAGCACGCGAACAAGCACTGCTTCCAGCTTTGCCAGCACTGCGCCGACCGTCGCCGCAAGAAGATCTCGCCGTCGCCGGATCATCCGGACTGGATTGAGTGGAAGCTGACCGACGAAAGCTGGCAGCAGTGGCGTGATGAGAATCCGGATGAGGTGGCGAAGATGCGCGAAGCATTGGCAAGTGCCGGTCGCCAGCCAGCAGAAGAAGGAGGCAAGGTATGAGCGCGACAGTATGTGATGCGCTGGATGGCGCGCAAGATGCTCTGAACCGAATGAAACGGGCATGGGAGCGTGGCACCGGCTGCCATCTCACCAAGGAAATGATTGCAAGCCTTGGCGTAACTCGGATTGCAGAATGGTGGGACCAAGAAGACCCGCGACTGCCAGCAGAAGAAGGAGGGAAATCGTGAGCCCCACCACCGCCATCCAACGCGCAGAGCAGCCGACTTGCTGCCTGTGCGGCCAGATCGGACATTCCGCTTGCAAGTGCCCTTGGGGTAGGAGGATTTGATGGTCATCAAAGAAGTCACGCGCACGGTCTATTTTTCACCATCCAAGGGCCGTCATTACCTGACGAAGAAATCAGCATTTAGAGCAGAAGCATCGGCATGCCTGGACGCGAAATTTCCGCCCGAGGAAACCGAATTCGATGACATGGGGCGCATCACATACCCTGGCTCCAACTGGCGCAATGAAAAGCGCGCTGACGTTCTTCTGCGCCGCGTAATCCGACTGCTGAAGAACAAATAAGGACACCATCATGACCGACCAACTGAAGCCGTGCCCGTTTTGTGGCGCGGAGCCGCTGCTCAATGAGATTGAGCCACACTCGCACAATCTGATGATCGGCGGCGTGAAGTTTCCAGATCACCCTGGCTCATGGACGATTGAATGCCCTGCATGCGAATGCGGCATGATCGCAGATACCAAAGCAGCGGTACTCACCGCATGGAACCGTCGCGCCAGCGCCGTCCCAGAGGGGCACGTTGTGGTGCCGAAGGAGCCGACTAAAGCGATGTGCAGAGCTGGCGACGATGATCAAGAATACGATCCGAAAATGGATGACAGCCCCTCCTATTACACATGGAAGGCCATGATTGCCGCAGCACCGGCGAATAAGGAGGGATGATGGAACTTGACGAACGCGCGCTCAAGCATTTCCCGCTCATGCTCGGATTGGCAGTTGGAACACTGCTTGACCTGGGCTACACGCCGCAGCAGATCGCTGATGCTTTCAGCCGAAAGAATGTGTTGGCTGCAGCAGAAATCGTTGGCAAGAAGAATTGCCCTCCCCGATAGAAGAAAGGATAGAGCATGAGCAAATTGCAAGTTGGCGACATTGTTTGCATGAAGGATCGTCCGCCATATGGCTACATGGTCGTTCGTGAGCGCTTAGGTAAAAGAAACGGTAGAGAAGTAGTTAAGGTGATACATGATTCGTCGTCACTGAAATTTGATTTTGGTCTCATCAAGGAATTTTACGCAAGCCAATTGCAGATTGATAAAAGACCAGAATGCATCGCCTACCGCGTAGTCAAGGAGAAGGAAGCATGAAGACAGCAGAACTTGAAAGGGAAGATCTCGATTATTGGGTGGCGCGGGCAGAGGTAGAAGCGGGATTCTACACCTTTGATAACAAGGTCTCAGATAAGCCGCTCATTCAATTATGGGGCCGCACGCCCGGTAATGTGTTTAACAGTGGTCCCGTTAAATTCAAGGGACTGCCCGGTGAGTACGTCGAACGCGGGCCGAGCTATGGCGAATTTGAGCCTTCTACCGACTGGAGTTTTGGTGGCCCAATCATCGAACGCGAACACATCTGCATCGGCTACTCAGAAGTACATGGATGGGGCGCGGACTTCCAAGATGATGTGCCGTATCGCTGGCATGGCAAGACTCCCCTCATCGCCGCCATGCGGGCATTTGTTGCTTCAAAGTTCGGCGATGAAGTAGAGGACATCACATCATGCTAGACCGCCTCCTAATCCTCCTGTGGAAAACATTTTATACCGTACTCTTCGGAATACCTGATTGGGTGAGGGAGAGGAAGAACCGGAAGAAGGAGCAAGGATGAGCACAGTCGCAAAAATTGACAGAAATCCTGCAATTCAGGATCTGGCAGATCTGCTGGAAGAATCCACACGATACGGGAAAATTCGCATCTATCGAATGGATGATGGCTGGCACTGCTGCATCTCCATGAATACCAACAGTACTGGGACCACCTTTGAAGTCAAATCCCAGTTCGACCATGCGACGGCGACAGAAGCAGCGCAGTGCTGCTTACAACGCATGCACGCCGCGCTACGCACCTTGGGGGCAGCATGAGCACAGATCGCGAACAAAAGCCAATGAATATCTTGTTTCTTGATATCGATGGCGTTCTCAATGGTTATCGGTCTTTGATCGGCTTGGGTGCATATCCGCATGCCATCAAGGAAGACCAGCGCAAGCGCTTCGACTGGATTGCGGTCGGTATGATCCGCCGTGTTTGCAAGGAATGTGATGTATCTATTGTGCTTTCATCATCCTGGCGCATCGGCATGGCCAATACACATGAAATAGCAAAATTCTTGGATCTGCCGATCATTGACAAGACGCCATACATGGACAAGCCATATTCGTGCCGTGGCGAAGAGATCAAGCAATGGCTTGCGGAGCATCCTGTTGATGCCTACGCCATCATTGACGACGACTCGGACATGTTGGCTATTCAAGCACCATATTTTGTCAAGACAGAACATCAGAACGGCATGCAGGTTGAGCACTATCTGAAGCTGTGCCGAATCTTCGGGAAGCCAGACGAGAGCCTTGAGCGGGCTTGTGGCATTAAGGAGGCAATATGAGCCGCCGCCCCCGCCGAGACGAGCAGCGCCGAGCACGTGAGCGGAAGAGATGGCCGGGAGAGAATGATGAAAAGTAATTACTTGGACGCGCATGAGTTGGCTGCACTTGTAGGGTGTCTGCCAGGTAGCAAAGCATGCATGCGCCGCTGGCTGGATCGTAATAATTGGCCATACGAATGCAACCGCGTTGGTTTTCCATTGGTATCGCGCGCCTATCACGACGCGCGCCTGGCTGGCGCTTCTGTGGATGTGGCGCAGGCCGAGCAACGCGTCGAGCCGAACTTTGCGGCGCTGCTGGCATGATCGGCCGCCGTAAGACTCCGGACGGCCTTCCGTTCCGCCTGTATGTGACCAAAGGGAAGTTCAAGGTCCGCTACTTCTATAAGCTGCCCGGCGGCAAGCTGGCATTCAGCCTTACCGCACGCGCCAACAATGCCTCCGAGGTGGCCGCCGTGCGCAAGGATGCCATCGGCCGGGCCGAAATCCTGAATGGGCATGCGGCCGCGGCCGGCACCGTAGGCGCGCTCATCACCGCCTATTTCCGCTGGCAGGACAAGATGCCGCTCGACAGCGAGGACCGGAAGGCTGAAGGAACGCTGATCGAGAACAAGCGTGAGAAGAAGAACCTGGAGAAGGTGTTCGGCCTGATGGCGCCCCATGACATCCGCCCCAAGGATGTCTATGGCTACCTGGCCGCGCGCGCTGCACAGGGGGCGCCGGCCAAGGCAAACAAGGAAATCGCCCTGCTGTCGGCGATCTTGGAATATGGCCGCCGCCTGGGCCAGCTGGAAGTGAACCCATGCCGTGATATCCGCTACAACAAGACGCGGCCCAGCACCAAGTTCGTTGAGTGGGTACATGTGGAGTCTGCCATGGCCGAAGCCAGGCGCCGGGGTGGCAGTTATCTGGTCTGCGCGCTGTGCGTCATGGCCGCCTACCTGACCGTCAGCCGGCCGACCGAGATGCGCATGCTGACGCGGCAGAGCGAGTCCCAGGAAGGGCTGCGCATCGCCGTGGGCAAACGCAAGGCTGGGCAGGCCCAAAAGCACAAGCTGATTGAATGGTCGCCAGAGCTGCGCGCCGTGATAGATGAGGCCAAGACGCTACAGCGCACCGCGAGCATCTATCTTTTCGGCAATGCCGAAGGGCAGCCATACACCCGCAGCGGCTGGAACACGATCTGGACGCGCCTGATGGTCTACTGCGAGGAACTGGCCAAGGAGGAAGGCAAGACGTTCGAGCGGTTCACGCTGGCCAACATGCGGCCGACTTCGATCACAGACCGCCTGGACTCCAACGATGAGACCACGCGCACCGGTGAGGCCAGCGGCCACGCCGACGGCAGAATGGTGGCAAAGGTCTATGACCGGCGCACCGTAAAACGGTCAAAGGCCACGCCGATCAAGGGCTGATTTTCCGGGAACATACCGAAAACAAGCACGGCAGTATGCGGCTTTGCAGATCGCGTATGTTCCCGCAATTTTGGATAAGTATTTGATTTTCTTGAATTCAACATCAGGATTGTGATTCCTGTCGTCGTGGGTTCGAGTCCCATCAGCCACCCCAGAATACACAAGGCTTTCAGACCTTCTACTGAATTTTCCGGGAACTTGAAAACAGTTTTTCGGGAACATAAAAGCGGCTCACCAATCGGTAGAGCCGCTTTTTATTTCTGTTCAGGCGGAGCAGCCTGCGCCAGCAGCTTCGACTTTGCCAGGCTGCCGGCCGTCGAGCCAAAGTAGTAGCCCAGCACCAGGGCAAATGCGCTGTTCAGGCCGCCCAGCATCAGGAGCGCGGCCTCGTTGGCTGCCGGCGGCAAGCCATTGAACAACAGCAGCGCCAGCATGCCGAAGAACCCCACCGTGACGATCCCGGCCAGCACGCGCGGCGTTGCACTGTCACCGGTCTTGATCTCGCGATTGCGCGCGCTGTCTCGATCCGCAGCGGCGATGCTCTCCATGTCCTTGATGTTCTGGAATCCCAGCTCTTGCATCTTGGCCTGGAAAGCCTGGTCGGCTTGCTTGATGGCCAGCAGGTCTGCGGGGGACGCGCCGCTCAGTGCTGTCTTGAGAGCGGTCTCCGTCTTTTCGGAAAGGCCCAGGGCATCCGCCGCGGCTGTCACGGCCATGCCGCCCAGCGGGCCACCCAAGGCAGTGCCAATCCAGGGGGCCACGGTTGCGATCAGTGATTTCCAGTCCATCAAGCCACCTCTCTCGTCAGGTTGGATGCGATCCGCCGGGCCCAGCCACGGCCAAAGGTCGGCCAGGTCGGCAGGTCGGTCATGAACTTCAGGCGCACACCGCTGTAGCGGCTTCCAATGCTCTCGCCCACCGCAGAAGCCGCGCCCAGCGTGGCCGGGCCGATGATTCCGTCCTCGCTCACGCCCACCACGCGCTGCAGCCACTTGACGGCCTGCTTCACGCCTGAATTGACCGCGGCGTCGAAGATATCGAAGCGGACCTGATCGGGAAGCTGGTCGGCGCGGATGGCGTCCCAGTACTGCGCGCGGTAGATGGCCTTGGCCGCGTCGCGCGGCAGATCCTTCATCGGGCCGGTGTAGCCGCTGGCACGCGCCACGGTTACTGTGACGCCCCACATGGTCTCGCCGCCGGTGTCGGCCGGATTGTTGCTGTAGCCGCCCTCATGGCCAATCAGGGCATCGAATGCTTGGTCGAAATTCATCTTCCCTCCTTGGTCACCATGCGGCGCAGCTCGGACAGCTCCTGAGCCTGCACCAAGTTGATTTGCTCGGCCTTGTTCACGGTGTTGATCAGCCAGGTGCCGCCGAGCATTCCTGCGCTTCCGATAATCCCCAGCAGGGCATATACCACCACCATGCCGCCGCGCAGCCGGTTCTGAAAAGTGGCGATTTCCGTGAACCCGGCCCGCTGGCTCTTCCAGACTTCATCAATCTTCGTGTCGAACTTCAGATCGATCTTGTCCATCGCCTTCTCGGTCGCCTCTTCGTGCTGGCTCTGCCAAGCGGAGTGCGAGTCCATGCGGAGCACCATGCGCTGATCACTTTCGAGCAGCGACTTGATCGCCTCGCCGTGCCGCGTAACGATTTCCTGCGTCATCAGGAACTGCCGCAGCATGTCCTTCATGTCGGCCTGACCTTCACGAAACCCCTCCATCATGGTTTCCATCCTGGTCATACGTACGATCATCTCTTGTTCATCGGCCATGCGTCACCTCAGAAAATGGCCGGTAGCGGCGTGTTGCCCAGCTCTAGCCAGTCCAAATACCACTGCCACATGTAGCTGCTGTTGGAGATGAACCAGATTCCAACGCCCTCCTGATACCAGAGCACGGCATTCGGGTCCTTGAGAAGCGCATAGGGGTGTTCTGCATCCGGCATGATGGCTCCTTAGAAATCGAAATCTGCGACGAGCTGGACGCCGGTACCGTTCAGGCTGCATGCGTTGCCAGCCACGAGGCCGCTGCCAGAGAACTGCCAGACAGCCATATCTTCAGTGGCTGACACCATGAGCACGGTACCGGGCGCGGCGGCACCATTCGCGGTCAAAGCAACAGGGCTCCCGCTGAAAACTGCGCTGAAACCGCCTGAACGTTTGCGGCGCTTGAATGGGATGCTTCCGCTGGCGCTGCTTGAGGAAGTGGCCTGACCTGTCGAGAAGATCGTTGCGGTGAAGAGCTGGCGCTCATAGAACCAGGCGCAGAGCCAGCGCTCTTGGCTGTTGTGGCGGAACTCGAACGGGGTGATCGAACCGCCCAGTTCAACCTGGACCTTCCAGAGCGTGCCCGCGTTGAACTCGATCATGACGTCAGTGGTGCCATCGCTCACGAACACAATGGGCGAGACCGAATAGGCCGGCGGCGTGTCGCCCACGCGGTAGATGCGGCACTGCGCGCTGCCCTGCCACGAAACCATGTAGCTGCCGGCCTCCATGTTGGCGCGCTCAATGCGCTGCTGATAGCTGCCCACCAGTGTGACCATCTGGCCCTGCGGTGCCGTGGTAAAGGTCATAGAGGAGTTGGCGCTGGAGGATTTCCAGCGGTCCACGGCGTAGCTGCCGCTGGCCTGCACGGTGCCCGAGATATAGCCGCGCTCGTTGACGTTGAACGCACCATTGATGACGCGGTTCTTCCCGCTGGGGTTGCTGATCTCGCCGGTGTGGTCGGCGCGCAGGATGCTGTGATTCACGCTGCTGAGACCGTTGTCCAGGCTGCCGCTGTCGAGCAGGACCGTGATAGTGGTCAGGCCGCCGCTATAGACGCTCTTGATGATCTGGCCATACAGCGTGCCAGTGGCGGTGATGAGTTGCTCCCGGCGGCCGAGGTGGAACTCGGTCGTTTGGTCACCGGGCAGCGAGAAGGAATTCGCGCTGATGTAGGTCGGCGTGATGCCTGATGCCTGCCACTGGCCAACGGAAATCGTGGTGTCGTTGACGCCGGAAATGTTGTCGAACGTCTTCTTGACGACGCCATTTCCATCAGCCAAGACCAGCTTGTACGACTTGCCGCTCTCCAGCCAGATCTGCCCATTGGACGGATAGCCAAGGGCATCCAGCAGCTCAGGATTGGCATGCTGCACGTCACCGGCCGCCGTGGTGTAGGTGGCGAGCGGCGTAGACGAGCCCGCGACATAGCTTGAAATCTGCCAGCCGACGGCCGGCGCGCCGTTCTCATCGACAATCTGACCGTTCAGGAGGGGGCTCAATTTCACAGTTGGCATGATTCTTTCCTAGTTCTGCAAGATGACCACGCGGAAGCTGGTCGAGGGTGGATTGATGGCACCGGCGGTGATGTTGCTGGCGATGATCGTGAGCACGCCGTCCGTGGCCACGATGCCCGTGAAGATGACGCCGGCGATGTCGATCAGCGGTGTGACATGAACGATGTCGCCTACCTTCAGCGGCTTGGCGCTGGTGTTGAGGCGCTGCTGCGAGTTGGCCGGGATTGATGGGAAATCCAGGGTGGACTGCGCGGTGTAGGACTTCGTCCATCCCTGCACCGCATCGGTGGCCTGCGAGAACCAGTTCGACCAGCCCGGCGACAGCGGCGACAGCGATTCCTGCAGAGGCGCGTTCATGTTCATTGCATCACCTCTGCATCAATGGCCGCGCCGGTCAGCGAGAACCGCACGGGATCGGTGATGCGCACGCGGAAGATGAAGTCTCGGCCGATGCCCAGGCGCGTCCAGATCACCTCGGTGCGGTACTTGCCCATCTTCCCCAGAGGCATCCACAGCTCTGCGCCCCAGGTATGGCCGTTGTCGCGCGAGATCTGCAGCATCACCTGCGGGTCACTGCCCTGGCCGTCAACCAATCCCACGCCGGTCTCGAAATCCAGCTTCAGGCTGTTGACGGTCACCCGGTTGTAGTTCGAGAAGAAGTGCCGCGCCGTCAGCTCATAGGGCCGCTGCATGCCGTTGTCGGTCAATGCATCCTGGTCGAGCACGTAGATATTGCCGTTCTCGTAATCGGAGACGATGGTCTTGTTCTGGAACTCGATGCCGATCTCAGCGCGATGGCGGCCGCCGGACAGGCCCGACTGCAGCTCGCTCCACGAATTGGATTTCGAGTCGAACAGCCAGCTCTTTCCGGCCGTCGGGAAGTTGATCTGCAGCATGGGATGGCCGCCCAGCATGTAGCCGAAGGCCGTCGCATCGGAGACCGTGGCGTAGGAGTTGATGGCCAGCGTGAAGTTGCTGTCGCGCCCTTCCAGCGGCTGCAGGTTGTGCCCGGCCAGCATCATGACCTGGACCTGCCCCATCTTGTTCTTCATCAGGCCAGCCAGCGAATCGTTGTACTTGACCAGAGACCACGGCGCGGCCAGGCCGAATTCCAGCGTAGAACCGCGCTGATTGGCATACGGAAACGCCAGCGCGCCAGTGTTGCCCCAGAACTCCGTTGTTTGCTGGCCGAAGAGCACCAGCTCACCATGATCGGAGATCACGCGCACCAGGTTGTCTGGGTCGGACTCGGCAGAGGCGAAGTCCAGCGCATCGAAGGTGGTGCTGTCATCGATGGCCGACAGCTGGAACATGCCGCTGTTGGTGAATGCCGCGATGGTGTAGTGGTCCTGATAGGTCAGATCCATCGGATTGGCCATCAGGGCCGACGAAACCTGCGTGAAGGCCGCTGTCGCCACGGTGTAGACATACATGCCCTGGCCGTCCGCCACGCTCACCTGCAGCCCGTTGTAGCTCATGGCCACGCGGCCGGCCGTGGTGGCGATCACGCCGCAGAGGGTCGTATCACCAGCGTTGTTCACCTTCCACATGGTCCCACGGTGCACGACGTAGAAGAAGTCGCCAGCCTTGATCATGCCGCGCACCGGCGTTTCCCCGAAGGAAACCAGCGGTGCGGACAAGCCCGGGCAGCCCAGGAAGCACACATTCGACTTGTCCGCGTCGCTTGTCACGTCCGCATAGACGTTGATGCGGCTCTGCGCAGAAACCGTTACAGACTTGTTCTTGGTGCCCAAGCCGAACAGGGGGATAATTTGCCTCATACCTTTCCCCCTGAGCCCTTCATGAGCATTGATCCCATCAAAGCAGGTGCCATCGTCGCAATGATCATCAACGCGTGGCTGTGGTCGCGTAAGAAGTGATCACTGCTTTTCATCGTTCGTCCCCAGGAATGCCGCCGGCGACAGCATCAGGCGGTTGCGCGGCGAGTTGCGCAGCGGCTGGTTGAGCGCATTCGGCACGTTCAGTGCGTTGCGGGACTGAATCCCCACCGAGATGTTTTGCACCGGCCCGGCCAGCTGATTCCCGAACGGGATCTTGCTGAGCAGCGGGCTGTTGGCGATGCGGTCCAGAATGGCGGACAGGCCGGCGGCGGCCGTGTTGGAGTTGTTCACAGCCGATCCCTTCGGCTGGAACTGCTCATAGCTGGCCACGCGGCCCACGGCGCGCAGCTGTGCCACCTCGTCCGGCGTGAAGAACATGCCTAGCTTCTCATCCCCGATCTGACGCAGCGCCTTGTTGAAGGCCGATTGACTGACGTTGCCGACTTCGTCCGCTGCGCCATTCAGCGCCTGGCTCTTGAGGTGCGCGGCGATCTGGTTGCGGATAGCCTGCAGCGCGCCCGGGTCGTTCTCCACGGCGGTACGCAGCGCATTCAGGTCGGCCACATTGGTCTTGCCGCCCTGTCCAACGATGAAGTTCTGCACGAACTTGTCCGGCTGCACGCCGTCGCGCAGCGCCTGCAAGGCCGGAGTGCCCTCGACCTGCTGCATATAGTTGCGGTTCAGCGCGCGGGCGTTGTTGAAAGCGTCGATGGATTCCTGGCCCACGTTCTGGGCGGACTGCAGCAGCGGGGTTTCTTCCAGGGCCTGGCGCACCAGCCCGAGAGCATGGCGGGTGTTGCCGTCCGTGGTGCCGCGCTGCATGCGCGCGATATTGGTTTTCAACTGCTCGGCCACATCCACGGTCAGCGGAATGCCTCCCTTGGACTCCGGACCGAGCGCGATCCGGTTCAGCACGTCTTGCATGCCAGAAGGCAAGAAGCTTTCAGCGTTCGCCTGGTTGAGCAGGTCGCCGGCGCGCTGCGTGAATGCAGACGGGTCCAGCGGCGCACTGCGGCCGGCCGAGTCCCTCGCACGCGAGTAGGCTGCGCCAATGGTGTCCCGCGCGGCCTGGTCAGTATTGCCCAGCGCCTGCAGGATGCGGCCGCCGGCGTCGTACTGGCTTTCGGGAGTGCCCGCGCCCAGGTCGTTCAGGTTGTTGATCAGCGTCCGGTTGTTGGCGTTCTGCACGCGGCCGAGTTCCTGCGCCGCGGCGTCCTTGCTGTTGATGCCCAGCTTGGCCAGGTTGCGCTCCTGCGTGATCGTGGCCGGGTCCAGCGTCAGGGAGCCGCGCGTCGGGGTAGCGCCGACCATGCGGTAATCGGCCAGGCGGCGCACCGCGTCCGGCGACAGGATGCCGTTGGTCTGGGTCGCGGCCGCCACATCCTGGCGGATGCTGTTCTGCACGGCCGGTGCCAACTGGCTGAAGTCCACGCCGCCCTGCTGCAGCGCCTGGCTGATCTGCACATCGATCTGCTGATTCGCGGCCGGCGGCGGGGTAGTGGCGCGGCGCACGGCATTGGTGACCGACTGGCCAGCCTGCGCGAGCTTGTTTGCCGCCATGGGTGCGCCAACACCGGCGGCCAGCGCCGCGGCAAACTGCGCCGCGCCATCGCCGCCAGTTTCACGCACGTAGCCGCCAGCGCCGCCGGCCGCAGCATTGGAGAGGGTCTGCATGCCTGCATTCTGGCCCAGCGTGGCCAGCGCGTTCTGCGCCACCGGGCCGGTCGCTGCCTGCGCCAAACGGTTCGCGCCGCCCATCATGCCGCCACCGGTGGCCATGGTAGTAGTGATGTCGCCCACGACTCGCTCACGCGCGGTCTGCGGCTTCGGCAGCCCCACGCTGTCGGCAATGTCCGTCGCCAGCTGGCCGGCACGCTTCAGGTTCGAGCCGGTGGCCATGTTGATGGTCGCGCCGATGGGGTCCGACAGCACGCCCACGGCATTGCCCAGGCCTTCCAGCCCGTAGCGGGCGGTAAGCCCAACCTGGCGCGGCACGTCCTTGATGGCGTCGCTCAGCTGCTCGCCAAAGCCCTTTTCAGGAGTCGGTGTGGCCACCACCATGCTGCGCACGCGCGCCAGCGCATCTTCTGCAGTGGAGCCTTCCGGGCCGGTGACCTCATAGGTCTTGCCGTCGGGGGCTGAAATTCGGAAAGTCGGCATATCACTTCACCTGTGTGACGGACCAGCCATCGGAGGATGCGGAAGGCGCGGCCGCCGCCGGCTGCTTGCTCAATACTTCAGATGCTTTCTTTGCCCCTGGCCCTGCGCGTACCTTCAGCGAATCAATGTAGAGAGGGATGGAGGCCATTTTTTGGGCGATGACAGCATCTGAATCCCCGGAGACAGGCGTCAATTCGTTGACCTTTTGACGCGCTTCGCTTTCATTTACGCCCGCCCCGGTAGCGGCGCGAAGCAATGCCTCACTGAGAGCAGACGTGCCCTGCAGAACTCGTTGACGATCTGCGCCGCGTAAGTTATTCGCAACGACCTCACCAAATCCGAATGATGGAACTGATGCAATCAGATCATTCACACCAGGTTTCAAGGCCGATGGATTCGACTTGACCGCATCCTTAATATTTTTGTAAGCGTTCTCGGCCTGAATCAGCCAACCCGTAGCCTTGCCCTGATCTTCAGTCAGCTTCCCGCCACCTTGGACCGGCTGGCCGTTCTGATCCGTGACCGCAATGGACTTGCCGGTGCGCGGATCCACGATGATGCCGTTGTCCTTGTCGTAGACGCCCTTCGGCTGCGACTGATCGTAGGCAAGGCGCTGTTGCGCAACGCCGAGTTGCCCTTGAGCGACGCCCAGCTGACCCTGTGCCACCTTGTTCTGCGCCTGGTTGTTGCGCTCCACTTCGGTCTGCTTGCGCACGTTGAGCTGGTAATCCAGCTGCTTGTTCGCCTGCTCCATCTGGTCCTTCATGCTGAGCGCCTTGGCCTTGTTGGCCTCGACCGTCGCCGGATCATAGTTGGGGGCCCAGTTCGCCACGAAGTCCTGGCCGAAAATGTTCGCGGCCTGCTGCTTGGCTTGGTCGTAGGTCGCCTGGTCCTTTACGCCGGCCATGATCTGGCCGCCGATTTCGAGTTGCTGCAGTCCTCGGGCCAGCTTTTCCTTCTGCATTTCGAGCTGGGCCTTTTGCGCTTCGGCCGCGCTCTTTTGCACAGCAGGAATGGCCGCGCCAGCACCAGCACCGGCAAGATTGCCGGTCACCTTGGCATAGTCCACGCGGCCGGTGGCCGGATCAACTGCGCCCTGATAGGCGTTGGCCATGGCTGTGCGGTCCTGATCCTGCTGTTGCGCCTGCTTGAGCTGCAGCTGCGCCAGCGCGTTCTGGTTCTGGAAGCCCTGCACTTGGCCGAGCTGCGCCAGCTTGTTCATCGGGTCATCAAGCTGCACTGTCGGGCGTCCAGCTTGGAAGAGGATATTTGCGTCGATGGGCATGGTCAGGCTCCGCTCGGATTCGTGAAGTCAGAAGTGCTGAATACCCCGCGAGATCCATACATGCTGTTCGTGGTACCGGCATTCCGGCCGCCCAGCATGCTCAACAGGTTCTGCGTCTGGTAGTAGTTCGAGATCGAGTTCAGGCCGCCCGTCATCGAGTTCGCCCCGGCGATGGAGCTGGCCGCGCGCGAGTTGCCCACGCCGGTCTGCGTGTTGCTGATGGCGTTCGCGGCATTCGCGCCGGACGAGGCGACTGCATTCGATGCCGTCTGACCAGCGCCCGACAAGCCCGCGAGCATGTTGTACTGCGTGGTCTTGTCGTTGTTCCAGCGGTTGTAGGCGTCGCCCGCGTACTGGTTCGCCACGTTGGCCGCGCGGTCCTGAAGCGCCTTCAGGGTCGAGCCGGAGTTCAGGCTGCCCGACGCGGCCGCAAGACGGTTCACGCCCAGCTGACCCTGGTTCAGCGCGTACTGGAAGCCCTGCTGATACGGCACATCGTTGTTCAGGTCGTCCACCGTGAATTTCTTGGTGAACGAGCCATAGGCCGGGTCGGCTTCAGCATTCGACTGCTGCTGGGCGTTGTAGGCGTTCAGGTCGAATCCGTTGTTGGCCAGCTGTGCCGCCGCGCTGTTGATGTCGGAGCCGACCGCGTTGCTCGGGTCTACGCCGAACTGGTTGCGGTGATTCGCGATGAACTGGTCGTATGCAGCCTTGTAGGACGGCGAATTCGCGTACAGCGTGGCATTCGGAGCCCAGGTGCCGCCGCTGGTATCGATCAGGTTGTTGTTGCTGATCGTGGTGTTGCCGCTGCCACTGCCAGAGGTCGAGAGCCCGAGCAGATAGGCGATGCGGTCACCGGCCAGGTTGCCGCGCTGGATCGCCGGCAAGTTGTCACTGCGCGTGGTGTCGTAGAAGTAACGCTGCGTCGCATTCGAAGCGCCCGCAGCATCCGCCTGAGAGTTTGCCGCACTGCGCGAGGCATCGGCGGTAATCGCGCTGCCGACGACGGCAGCTCCAACAGTAGCAGCGGCAGCCCAGCTCATAGTGGGATCTCCTTCATTTCCTCACCGATCAATTCGCGCTCGATCTCGTCGAGGTCCGTCAGGTCAGTGCGGAAAACGTTGATAAAAACAGTGTCTTCGTGGGCATATCCCACCTTCTTGAGGCCAGCGGGCGAGACGATCTTGTAGCCGGCCTGCATGCGCTTGTGGCCGGTCTCGGTCACCACCGTGATGTCACCGGCGGCAACGATGTTGATGCAGTCGGCCTTGTGCCGCTTGCCCACCAGCAGAGTCCCCTTGGCGATGCGAATCGTGCGCATGTAGATGCCTGGCAGCCAGTCGTGCTCCACTGGCATTTCGAGCTGCTGCTCTTCCGGCAATGCCTCAATCTGCGCCTGCAGGGCCTCAATCCGCGCGCGCATGACCAGAGGATCGTCGCAGTACTGGAACGCCAGCTCGCCGGCCTTGGCCACCACCAGCGGCGCATCCTTGCGCTCTGGCGTCTTGAGCATGCCGCTGAAGGTGCAGGCGATATTCATCAGATTCCTGCGGCCTTAAGCCGCTGGCCAATAATCTGCAGCACGTCTTCCACGTTGTCGGCATTGAAGTAGCTCCCGGCATCGGAAACCGTGACATTCGTTGCCATTGCGGTGGTGATCGTCTTCGGGAAAATGCAGCAGCAGTCCCATGCCACATCGCAAGCACAGGGAACTTCGATCACGCCATAAACCAGCGTGGTGAGTACCCCGGCGACCTTACCGACGATCCGGTATGGAGTCCGTCCCACGCAGGGAACAGTGAATTGCGAACCCACCGGGAACAGCGCCTGGCCTCCGGTAGACCATTGCAGCTCGGTCACCACAATCGGCGTACTGTCCCCGTCATGGGCGTACACCTTCAGGTTGATGGTGGCCTGGTCACCAGCACCGAAAATCAGGTTCCGTTCCTTGCCACCATCGAGCGCGACCGAGATATCCATCAGAAATACTCCGTTGGGGTGGTGCCAGTGGCGGGCATGTTGATGCCCTCCTCAATAATGCTCAGGCCAAGCGCCCACTCCTGACGAATAGCCACCTGGAAATCGGATGCCGCCAGCATTGCTGCCAGCATCGCGTAGGGCTCTTCGGCGAAGTCGGGGATATCGCTCAGGGTCCAGCGCAACAGGCCCTTGACGCGCAACATTGCGTGCGCCGCTCGGACTTTCTCTTTGGCCAGTTGCAAGTCGCCCGGGCTGGGGGTCTGATCCTGGCCGAGCACCTGCATCTTGCGCAGGGTCCGGATCGCCAGATCGGTCAACGTGATGGACATGGCTTACACCTGCTTCGCGCGCTCGTCCTGCTCTGCCTTCACCGCTTCCAGCACGCCGGTGCGGTTCTTGCCGGCAGACTCGGCTTCGCCCACAGCAGCCAGCTGCTCGTCGGTCAGGCTGGACAGCACAGGCTTGATGTCTGCCACGGTCTGTTCCAAGAACTCGGCCAGGGTCTTGGGATTGCCCTTCTCCTTGAACTTGACGTCTTCGGCTTCGACTTCCTGGGCTTCAAAGTGAGGGTGATTGCGCAGCACCTCGATCGCGTACGCGCTGGTCACGTCCACGAACTGGTCCAGCGGGAAGGCTTGGCCGTACATGTTGATGACCTTGTGGTCTTCGCCAGGCACACCGATGAATTTGATCTTCATGAGTTCACTCGGGCGACGTTGCCGCCGCCCGTCCTTGTGGTTACGCGTTGCGCGGGAGGAAAGTGACGATGATGGCGATCGAGCCGCTGGCGTTTGCGCCGGCCGCATTGATCTTCACATCGATGCTGTCATTGGCGGCCAGCACCAGCGGCATGGCGGTGGGGGCGCTGTCACGCACCACGCCGCCGGTCGCCTGCGCAGACGACACTGCAAAGTAGTCCGTGTCGTCGCCGTAGCCAACCTCGAATGTCCCGCTGGTGCCCAGGCCGGTGTGCACCACCTTGACATCGGTGATCACCGATCCAGCCTGGATCAGCGGCGACTGGATGATGTCGCCGGCGGCCGGAGCCACGCTCCAGTCGTAACGGCTTGCGACGACCTTGGCGGACTGGCCGTCGCCCACACCGGGCATGGCGGTCAGCGCGCCGGAGCTGACCTTGGTTGCGTTGATGGTTGCCATGTTGTGTGCTCCTTATGCGTCGGCGACGGCTGCGGTGAAGACGGTCATCACACCGTTCTGCACCAGGTTGGAGGTGTCGTTCAGGCCCTTGCCGAACATCAGCTTTTCGATGCCACGGATTTCCTGCACGCCGACACCGTGACGGAAATCGTAGTCACGCATATCGGTGGTGGACTTCAGGCGACGGGCCCAGGCTGCGCCGAGGGCTTGCGCACCCACCAGGAAGTTGAAGCCGACATCGATGCCGCCGGAGCCAGCGCCCTGCAGGATGCCGCCGACCTGGCCGATGCTGGTCGCGTCAGCTGCGAAAGGCAGGCCCATTTCGGGGATTTCCTTGACGATCATGCCGTCCCAGACCAGCTCGCCACCGGTGAACAGCGGATTCGTTTCCACGCCACGCACACGGGCATCACGGTTTGCCTGTTGCACGGCCGGATCCTGCGAGAAGTCGCGGAACGAATACGGGTTCAGGAAGGCCACGTACCATTCCTGATCACCGCTGCGGGTCTTGAACGGAGTCATACGCGGCCGGGCGGTCTGTGCGCGGCGCTTGGCCAGCGACAGGGTGGCACCGGTCATCTTGCCCGTGGTGTTGTTGATGGTGGCCAGGGCGGTCGCTACCACGCCGGACGACGCATTGGAGACCGAAGGGCCGAAGAGCACGCGGTCGCTGTTGTTCACCAGCCAGGCGTTGCGCTCAGCGGCAGTTGCAGTCTCCCAGGGGACCATGACGCCGGCCGTGTTCGGAACGGACTTGAACGCGGTGATGATGTCCTCGCGCCACTTTTCCTGCGCCCAGTTCTTCAGGCCAGTCTTGGCAGCATCGCGGATCTCGATCGCGGACTTCTGCTCATCCCATTCGGTCATCACGACCGCGTTGCGGATGGGACGCACGGTCACGGCCATGGAACGGGCATCCAGCTCAGCTTCGTTGCCTTCCAGGACGGTGTTGCCGGTCACGCCGCCACCCAGCGCGCGCACGGCGGCAAAGGTCACGCGGTCGCCCGGCTTGCGGGTGAGGTCTTCCTTCATCTGGATCACCGCATTTTCGTTGGTGCCCATGTAGGGGAGGAAGCGATTGGCTCGGATGTATTCCGAGAAGAACTGGTCGTCCCACTGCTGCGGGGTCAAACCAGCACGGGCGGTAGTTTCTGCCATGGTAGTGGCTCCTTATTTGCCGGTATTCAAAATTTGATCAAAGGGTGTCGGCCCCGTGAAGGTCGGCGCGGAGCGCGACGCGGAGGAGCGCGCGCCGGCCAACGACTTCGGCAGGGTTGGTGCAGCCTGGGCGGCACCTTGAGCGCCCTGGCCACCGTTGGACTGATTCAGTTCGGCCAGCAGCTCGGCGCGCAGCTTCTCGCGGTAGGCGGTGGGGTCGGAACCCACTTCCGCCAACAACTTGATCTTGCGCACCTCCTTGACCATCGCGTCCCAGGGGTCCGGGCTGCCCATGACCCGCTGATGCAGGCCAGGATCTCCCTTGATCATTTCCTGGCCTGCATCAG
>Ga0207702_10000651_pt1 | contig 37830 bp, 49 predicted proteins | sample KBSCornC62_FD_184302 | JGI IMG/M metagenome (GOLD analysis project Ga0207702, IMG submission 184302) | Corn rhizosphere microbial communities from Kellogg Biological Station, Michigan, USA - KBS Corn C6-2 (SPAdes) (version 2) | ecosystem: Host-associated > Plants > Roots > Rhizosphere > Soil ... | reverse complement strand
CGCTTACCGGTCCATTTAATGCTGCACCGGATTACTACAAGATTTACACCGTAACCATTCGACCCATGGTCGCCGTTAACACCGGCGTCACGCAGTTTGAGATTAAAAAGAACGGCGTACTTACTGGGGTCTTTGGCTCGCTCGCAAGCGGTGCCACCGATCCGCTTGTTCTGAAGCCGGATAACGTTACATTCGTCGACGGAGACACGATTGCTATTGAGATTACGTGCGCAAACTCCAGTGCCGGCTGGAATTGCTCATTCTATATTTCTGCGACTCCGTTCGTGCAGAATCAGATTGCTAACGGGTGCCTAGTTCCTGATGACTTCCTTAAACCAGTGAAGATTTCATTTCCGCTAGGTAATGGCCGACGTCAGGAAGCGTTGCCAATTGACTCTGACCACAATACAGCAGTTGCATGCGAGTTTACCTATCGAATTAGCGACCAGAAGATTCTCATCTACCCTGAGATTAATCCGAAGCTCGGACCGTACGATCTTGAGTATTGCCCGCGCTGGAAAGAACTCGTCACCGATCCTGTTCCGAATTTTCTCATCAAGGAAATGGAGCGTTTCTCAGACATCCTTGAACTCGGAGCGGCGGCGATGGTGAAGGCCAAACGCAAGATGCCTGAAGACGTCGCTCTGATGCGAGCGCTACAGGCTGACATGGCAAAGGATGGAATCGCTTCAATTCCAGGCCGAAAGGGCGGTCCGAAGCACATACCGCTTCCACTGTCAGAACACCGAAGGATGCTTGGTTACCGCAATAGACGGTATTTCTAATGCCAATCCAGCGCTTTCGTCAGTTTCGTCTTCAAACTGGCTCTGTCGAAGAACTTAATAGGGAATTCGACCTTGTACGCGTTGCGTTAGACTCAATTGACAACGCAATCGCAAGCAGCGGACTAAAGGGTGACAAAGGCGATGCAGGTTCAGGCGATAAATGGGAACTGGAATTTTCCATGGGGTACGGTGCTACGGGCGCTCAGATCATCGATTACGTAGATCCATCCAATGATGGTTACTTGTGGTTTACGCCATATACTCGCGGAGGAACAACGTCGGTAAACGGAGAGATTTTCCATACGTGCGAATGGAGGCCAGAAAAATCATATTCAAGCGCATGTCTCGTGCTTGACGTAAACGATCTTGTTTTAGGCATCCATACGCTGAGCATCGACATCGAGGTTGTGAAGAATTCTACGCCAGTCGGAATCGGTGAATTTGGCATGACTAGTGGAGCGTATCATTTCAACAGCGGATATTCTGCGCTTACTGTCACTAATGGAGATACTATCGGTCTTCGAGCAAAGTTGCATCATAACCCTGGATATCCTCCTACGTGTCCCGGTCCTGACTCAACGATATACATGACAGGAAAAATCATCCTGAAGAATTAACTCATGCCGATCAATGAGACTGTAATAAACGTCAACTTCCAGCCGGTTAATCAACAGGCGCCTGATACGACCGCGCCGATCGGTCGTCTTGCTCGCATGCGCAACGCCGTTACCGAGCAATTTGAGGGCACCGCGATCAAGGTCAAGCAGCGTACTGGCTTTCGTCAGATCACAAAGAAGGTAATCAATCCAGTTGACGTAGTGATTGAAACTGAAGACGGCGGGTTCGCTGACACTCCCGAGTTAATGGCTTCCCTTGAGACTCAACTTGTCGTATGTGCTGACAGTTCTCCATATGTGCTTGCTGAATCTGCAAACGAATGGTCGCATTATCCTCACGTGCTGCATGTAAATTCGCCGCGCCAGCGGCCTATATATACCAGTAACGTCAAAATCAAGTGTCAAGACTCAGCATGCATTGACAATGTCGTTTGCTACGTCTGGAAGCAAACTCACGGCACGCTTGCGACTACATGGGTGATGGTTCGCGACCTTGACGGGACTGTCATCGTCTCGCCTCGAACCCTAGGGCAAGCAGACAGCGAAGAGGGTCAGTACTGTCAGATAAAGGTTATTCAGGACGGACTTCGCTTTTGGATTTTTCAGTCGTATGACGTCGACTGCATTCTTAACGTCGTTCTTCCAGACGGAACATTCAGCGGATTCTCATCGTTTGCTACACTAGACACGTTTGACGGTCCAAACTGGTGGGACTGCCAATACAATGAACGTGGAGTTGTTTGGTTCGCAAAGACGAGCACTGTCAATGCAGCAATGTATTCGTTCGCATGGGCAGCTGGAGCCGTCACGCCGACGTTGCACGATTATTCTTCTGATATTACATATTCTCCGTTTCGTCCGTTCTGGCTAACGGATCCTAATAATCCGAACGTCGTGTATCTAGGTATTGCAACGAATCTAGACGGAGCTACTCAGATAAACGTTGAGACGTTCAATGCCGCGACAGGCGCCCATCTGTCATCGATTAACATGCAGAGCGGCTTCATATGGGCAGATATGTGCGAGCTTTCCGGGTTCGTTGACAAAGACATAACGATCAACGTCCTTCGCAGCGATCTAGCAACTTCGCCGGTATTCAATAAGACGGTACGCACGTCGCTAGATATTTTTTCCGCAAAGACTGACTACTCTATTAACTCTGTAACTGTGGCCTCGCGCACGTTCTTCCTTAACGGTAGACCTACGTCCGTCATGTTCTTCGACGACGACGTGCAGCCTACGTTCTTCCTGCATGACCACGGAACGGCCGTTAATCAAATGTGCGGCATGTGGGGGCATGGATCGTCTGACCAGTCATGGCAGGGAACTCACGGCAGCGGAAACGCACTAAATCACGACGACTGCCACGTATCTTCGCCGTACTCAGATCGCGACGGTAATATTCATTGTGCCGTCGCGTACCTTGCCGAGTCGTTTTCGAAGAACTTCGTCACGTACACACGCACCGGTGTCAATCCAATACAGGCGGTAAATACGACCAAGTTCGTTTCGACGGTCGGCCTGGCTGACGTCGAATTCTCTAAGCCTGGTCGCGCGACGGAATATGCCGATGAGCTTCTGATTCCGGGTCCGCAGTCGACGTGTTTTACGGGCGCCGTATTCACAGAAGACAACTTCAACCTGTTCCCATCTCCGTTCACAATCGCTCAATCACACAGCGACGCAGGATTGCTTGACGAGAACAAGGATTACTCAATCGTCGTCGTGTTTGAGTATACCGACACCAGAGGCAATCGCGTCAAGTCTCGCCCGAGTGACCCGCAACTGGTAACGCTCACGGGAACGAATAACATCATGACGATTACGGGGCCGACTCTGTTCGAGACCTACGGAAAGTCCAACGTCATGATTTGCATTTATTCGACGTACATTACCAGCGGTTCCATCTCAACAGACCACCGCAAGGTCACTGACGATCTTGATCCGTTGCTTAACGACAAGGGTTCGCTTACGTGGTCGTTTAACTTCAATAAGTCGTCCGAAGATATCCAGGCAGGAGAGATTCTGTACACCGACAACGGCTTGCTTCCGCACGATCCATGTCCTGCACACACAGTCGGCTGTATCGCTGGCAACAGGGCGCTGGTCTACGGATACGACGGAGCTATCTGGTACAGCAACGAAAAGTCAGAAGGAGACAATCTTACATTTAACACCGACGCCCTTCGCGTCTTCATGCCGACGTCTGATGAAATAGAGTCAATGGAAGCCCTTGACTCCATGCGGGTTATTCTGTTTGGATCACGTTCAATCTGGGAGTTCGATATCTCTCAGCTACCAGGTCCCGACGGACTTAACGGTAATGTGCAATCGCCAAAGAAGCTGCCGTTTAACAACGGGTGCAATGGCATTTCTCACTTGCTCAAAGACGGAGCTGCATACACGTCTAGCGCTGGTGGAGTTTGGATGGTTACGCGCGGACTTGAGAATATCCAACTTTCCGCGCCTGAGGTTACGGACTTCAGTGGTCAGACGGTCGCTGGAATCGCCACGGATGACAAACAGCGCACAATGTTCGGTCTGAAGAATCGGCAACAATCAATCGTTCGAGACGGACTCAGCTACTCGTGGGGAGATTATGCCCATCCTAGAATCATTAAACTGGTACACAGAATCAACGGCATGTTTTGTTATGCCGACGACATTAGTGTTCACGTCAACGATGGTACTGCTTACGACACTTATTTGGATGACAGTACCCAAGACGAAGTGGTTTCGTCGATTGTCCAAGATATTCAAACGACGCCAATAAACTTCGGCACGGTCAAGGGACTAAAATGCGTCTGGCGGTTTCTTGTTTATGGTGTGCTCTCGTCGCAACATGACTTGATCGTCGACGCTACGTATGAAACTGAAGACGGAACGTATACTGAATCGTGGACCGTGAAGTGGGAGCAAATGCTGCCGCAATACCCGCGCCTTGAGATTTCCTTCGAGCCTAAGGTTATTGAAATGTCGTCGATTTCTCTGCGGTTCAGACCTGACTACTCGCGGCTTGGCGTTGCCACTCCCGGGGCGTCGTTCGAGCTCGAAACGGTGTCATTCGAAGCTGGTATTGACTCGTACCTCAATCGCACTCCCGCGGCATTCCGTGGACGTTCCACATAAACCGTCAATAACGAAAGGATAAACCATGGGCGCGTGGGACTGGATTAGCGACAAAGCCGGATACGTGGAACCTTGGAATAAGAAATTCCTTAGCGTTGCCGATCCTGGGAATCTACTTGGCCAGAATGGCGGAAGCGTTCCTAACCAACCTGGCGTCACTGCTAACGGAGATTCTAATCAGCAGAATCTTGTCAGGGATCCTGTGACTGGAATGTACGTTGACCCGACTACCGGAAACGTCTACATGGACGCCCTCGGAAAGAACGGAAAGGGTCAGGTCACAAATCCTAACGTCGCTCAACAGGTTGCGCGAAACGCTGGTATTTCTGATGCGATGCTGGCTAAGTTTGATCAAGATCGTAAGAATTCTCAGATTGCGCAATCAGGACAAGGGCAACTCGTCGGCCAACTCGATGACCAGATCACTGGAAAAGGTCCTTCGGTCGCCGGAAGCCAAATCGCATCCACGCTTGGGAATATTCAACGCACGCAAATGGCTGGCGCAAGCGGGGTAGGCGGCGAAAGCGCATTTGCAGCACGTCGGGCTGCTCTTACTAATATCGGTAATCAACAGCAGCAGGCTTCGCAGAACCTCGCAACTCTTCGTGCACAAGAGACCGCGTCTGCCTTGCAACAGAAGGGGAATGTACTTGGCGCCTTGGCCGGGGAAGCGAATACTCAGTCTGGACAGAGTCTCAGCGGTGCGCATGCGTTCTCAGGAGATGCGTTGCAAGGCCAGGAAGCGCAACAAGGATTGAATGCCAACGCGGCTACTCAGCAGGACAAGGATCGAAAGGACCGCGAAAACAAAGTAATCGGCGCGATCGGGACGCTTTTCTAATGCCAAGTAGCGACGAAGAACTGCAAATGCTGGCAGAGAAAGCCGTCAATCCTGACGCTTTCGCTGCGCCTACTGCCGCCCCTCTTTCTGCTCCGGTAGTCGGTACTCCAGAAGGTCCCGGAATCCCTCCCGTGGCAGACCCAGCTACTCCTACGGCGCCCGTTGGCCTGCCTCCCGCCGTTACTCCGGCGCCGGGCGTTCCGCCCATCCAGCCGTCGCTCAAGGCGCCACCGACTATCCCAGGCATCGACACGAGGGCGCTAGAGCAAGCCCGCGGCTCTGCCGATGAACTGGCCAAGGCGCAGGCGGCCAAAGGACCGCTAATCGCAGGCGCGAACGAAGCAGAAGCCGGTGCCGCTGACCAGCTTTCGCAGGAAAAGCGCGACAAGGCTATCGAACTTCAGGCTGAAGAACAGGCGCAGAAAGACGGACTTGCAGCCGCGCAGAAGGTCGCCGATCAGGCTGCCGACGAAGTCAAGAACTTCAAGCTTCCTGACTATTGGGGCGACAAGACCGGCGCACAGAAGGTCATGGCTCACATCGGCTACGCCCTCGGCGCGTACGCCGCTGGAGGTTCGTCCGGAAACGGAGTGAATCAAGCTGCCGAGAAAATCAAGATGATTTCTCAGCAGAACATGGATGCTGCCAAAGCAAAACTTGGTACGCTTCAGTGGGCGGCAGAACAGAAGCGACGTGGCGTAACGGATTTGCAGCAAGCGTATCGCGATGATCTTGCTAAGCTTACGTTGCGTCAAGGAATGGAGTTGCAGGCAGCTAGTGACGAAGCTAAAGCTTATTTGCTTCGTTCTAAGACTCCGCTTGAGGAAGCAGAAAACAACGTTCTTGTGATGAAACTCAAGAACGATGGCGACCAGGCGTATGCAAAGGGTTTTCAGGAACTCGTACGTGACAAGGCTCAGCTTGCGCTTGAAAAGGCACGTATTGGAGCATCGTACGCTGCAATCAATGAGTCTAGACGCGAACATGACTTGCAGCACGAAGATCGCGCGCTGACCGCTATTACAAAAACCGGCGCTACCGGCGATAAAACCGTCGTCATGGACCCTGATACTGGCAAGAAACTCGGCTACGTCGTTGGAGGGAAAGGCGGCGCCGCTGCGTTCGGAACGCGCGACTCTGATTATGGGCGCGCTTTGCAACAGCTTGAAGCGCTCAAGAAAGACGTCGTAGAAAACGGCAATCGTGTTCTGCTTCCTGAATCGGTCAAGCGTCGCAATGCTCTAAAGAACAACGCGGATATCGCGGTCGCCACGGTCAGCCCGCTTGGCAAAACCGATGAGGCAATGAAAAAGGAATCTGCCAGCATTGGCGGAGGCGGTGCGGCAGGTCTGAACACTGACATTCTTGCCGGTGCTAACCCCGATGCCATTAACAATAAAATTAAGGAACTAAAAGAGCAACGCGAGCGCTACCGCAAGTCTCAGCTTATTGGCTTGGATGAGAATGAAGACGGTACGCCCGCTGCCGATAGAGTTCCGACCCTGAAAGACGTCAACGCAAACGCCGTTAGGTCGCTACCGGAAGCTGATCGCAAAGATGCGATTGACGCCATCTCGGCTCTTTCAAATCCTGCGAAGGCCGCAAAGGCAGCAAAGTTCCTGCGTCACCTCGGAGTGATGTAATGGGATGGGAGCAGAGGGCGGACGCGCTGGATTCCGCTCCGGCGACGTCTTCTGGATGGGAGTCCAGGGCGGACTCTCTACCAGACGAGACTCCACACAAGATTGAAGCAGCACGCATTGGTCTCGAGGGTCCTGGCAGCAAAGATACCGACGAAATCAAGCTGGCGCCGAATCAGCCTGTAAACGCAATTAGCAAGTCGCTTGATAATCATGGCGATTTGTACATTGCGAATCATCCTGTAGAAGCCGCAAAAGGTGTCGGTAATGCCATCGTCGGAGGAGTCAAGGATCTGGGCCGTTCACTTTCGAATGCCAACGATCAGGCCGCGCAAGTAATCCTGCATCCTTCGACGCTAGGAGATATTCGTTTCCGTAGCGAAGCGATGCGCGGTGTCAATGATACGGTCATGCCGTATCTTGGAAACCGCATCGTCGAGGCCATCGGCGGGCCTGCGAAGGATTCGGAATCGGACAAGGCTGCATATCCGAATGCCCGCACGTTCGGCGGCGTCGCTGGCATGGCAGTCCCCGTCCCCGTCGGCGAAGCGGTTTCGCTTGCAGTCAAAGGAGCTAAGGTACTTGCGGAGGGCGCCGCAGAGCGCACGGTAGAGCGGGCGGCCGTAGGATACGGTGAACGTGTCGGGAAACGCGCACGCACGAAGCTGGAAGCCAAGGAAGGCGCACCGCTGCGTAACGTGCTGGCTGACGAACCGGAACTGGTAAAGAAAGCGTTTGCCGCTGACCCGGAGCGTGCCGCCGCTGCCAAGACTGTGCTTGAAAAAGGCAGAGCTGACTCTAAGGAGATCTACCGCGAGCGCGACATCGAAGCCGGACGCAAGCCAGTTGCGCAAGAGATCATCGCTCGCGCAGAAGTAAAGGAACAGGAAGCGTACGCGAAGCTGCAAGAGGCTAAACAATTCCCCGAAGGAACGGAGCAAAATCTAGCTGCCAAACGAGATGCGCTTCCTATTCTACAGGAATCGCAGAAACTAAGGCGAGATGCTGCTAAGAAAATTAGCGGCTCTAGAGTACACGGAATTCGCCCTACTGACGCTATTCCGAAGTGGGACGCTAGGATATCTGAACTAAAGGGCGGTAACCAAAGCGACCGAGATGCTGCCAAGGTCCTTGAAGACTTGCGCGATAAGTTCAAGGAACGATACTCAGACCCTAATGAAATCATTCCAACGGAGAAGCTGCGCGACGAACAGAGTGATTACCAGCTTCGTGGATATGGCAAGGCTCCAGCCGGAGACGCTGCGCTTACGGCAAGTATTCGCGCCAATATGGAAGCGTCGAAAATCGTAGGCGAGCCTATCTGGGAGCATGTTACAGGCATGCCATACAAGGACGCAATTGCGATGGCAGAAGCGAATCCGAATTCCGTAGCAGGTAGATTACTAAAGGCAAACGAGAAGATTTCCGTTGCAAATAACATTCTCGCCGGACTTGAGGCGCGTAAGGGGATGGCAGCTCCGAAGGCAAGCCGCATCGATAACCTGATCAACGGAATTCACGGCGCGTCTGCCGTCGTGTCGCACGGAGCTACCGTTCCGCTTACCATTGCAATGAAGGCTATCCCGCACATTCCCGCAGTTGTAGACAAAGGTCTCATTGGACTTGGCAAGATTGCTGAGAAAATTCCCGAGGGTCCTGCTACATACAATCCTATTGGCTCTGTCGTCGGAAAGGCGAAGGATATCGTCAATAAGATGGCAGAGATTCAGGCAAAGTATCCTCGTAACACTCAACTAGGAGCCGTCGACTTGAGCGACCTTGTAAATGCGCTTCCCAAAGGCTTTATGAAGAATCGCAAGAATCTTGACGAAGCAAAGCGGTTGGCGAACATTGCCATGGATAAGTCGCTTCCAGATGAGAAGCGAAACGGAGCAATCAGGACGGCACTGGACTTACTGAAAGACTTCGGCAATGAGTAGCATCGATCCGTCCGAAGCTACGCTAGCTGTCATTGGGATGGACGCTGTTATTTCCGATGCAGTAGAAAAAGTGTCAGCGAAGCAGCGCAGACGCATCCGCAAGCTTGATGAAGAAATAAAGCACCGCGTGGGAGAAATGATTCACGGCCGGTTGAAGTGTGATTTCCCATTACCACCGCCGTACCGTGAGACGCTTTCAAAGCTGTTCGATTCGCCTATCAAACCGGACCAAGTACAGAAGATGATCGCGCCGTTGCCGCAAGACGTACAGAACGGTTTCGTCGCGATTTCTTCCGGAGTCTATAAAGACATCCGTGATGAGTTCCCTCGTAACACGTTCAAGTCAATCGGTGGAGACATCACGCTAGACGCGGACGACGTCGAGTATTTCCGATGGTTCTGGCTGTATTCGGTTCTGAATGATCCGTTGCGAGTAATCAATCTGATGAGCACAGGCGCATTGCTTCGCTTTCAGGTGGATTCGGTTAGAGAGAACTACCCTTCCATTTCGCAATGCATTGACGAGGCGATCGACGAAGCGATTCCGGATGCTCGCGTAAAAGATTCTATGTTTGTACCACCGCTTGAGGCCGACACCGGGATCAAGGTGTGGCGATCGCTTCCTATTATTCAAGGAGAGTACCAAATGGTTTACGCTAAGGATAACGAAGAACAAAAACAGGATATCAATCCGCCAAAGGGTCAGCTTAGCAACTCCGCCGCCGCTTCTGAATCAGGAGCGCAAGCCGCTCTCTACCCTAGGGCGTAATTAACCGTCAACATTGCGGCACCTTTGCCGCTCGACAAATGAAAGGGGTAAGAATTGAGCCGAACAAGATTCCAAGCCGGCGCACTCATCGACTTTGAGTCAGCCGCGTTTAAGGTAGTTTCTGGTAACGCGAGTGGCGTAACTCCAATCGTCAGTGGGTGGATTCGAGTCGGTGGAATTGACACGATCGCGTGGCTCTTTGTAACCGGAGCATCCACTAACGTCGTCTGGACTATTCATACGTCGCGAGATGCTCAAGGCAATAACCCTGAGGAACTTGATTACACGACGTATCTTAGCGCTGCGCTACCAACCGGCACGAATCAAAATACGTCAGTTACGATGACGATTCCTCCTAATGCGAATTACATGCGCATTACCGGAACTCCGTCTGCTGGTTCTGGCGCGGTCGAGGCTAGTCCAGGGCTAATGGTAAGCGAACCGCAAGTAATTGACCACTGCCGGTACGCCGCGGTTCACTTCTATTGCCCAGCATCGGCTACGCTCGCAGGACAAGCTGCGTTGGAGTTCTCAACCAACTACAACCCTGAGAATGCAAAGCAGGGGCTCGGGACGCTTCCAGTCACCACAGGAAGCGCCGGAGCCGACCCAGAGCGCTGGACTGCTGCTGTCAAGCACACAGACGATGGTGGCGCAGCGATTACGATTGCCGCTCTGTCTGGAAGCACTGGCCAGGATTTGCTTCTCAGGCTTGGCATTCTTGAGTGCGTCGCTTTTCGTGCGAAATTCACTCCGAGCAGCGGTTTTGGGCGCTACCAGATAACTGCCAACTCGAAAGGCTAAAAATGGGACTTCCAACTAACAAAGTCTTCACGCCAGGTTTTCGGCTCATCGCCGATGACGACGGGAACTATATTGACGACGTCAATTATTTGAGACTGTCAAGCAAGTTCTCTCTTACTCGCAATGCAGCTGATCCGTCGGCTGTTATCGATCTCAGTCCAGGAGCGATCGTAACTTCTGATATTGCAGACGGTTCGGTTACAGGACCTAAGCTTGCTAACTCAGGAACTACGGCCGGCCGTATCGGAGCAGAGATACTTATTGAACGAAAGGTTCTTACGGCGGCAACAGGATGGACGTCGACTACGTGGGCTGCCGGTGCTTACAGAAGCCTAAGAATGAAACTTCGTCTTGACAGTGGCGCTTCTAATGAAATCGGAGTTACACTCGCCGGACTTACAGGAACGTATCGCACTACGTTTGAATACCAACAAAACGGCGCCTCTCCCGTTGGGTTTAAGTATGACGCAAACTGGAATATCGATCTTTATACGAATTGCCAAATATGGGCTGATATGGAGATTGAGACCGGAGGAATCCGGACTATGGCATTCCGCGGAATCACAGGTAGCGACGCAGGTGGTACAGGAATGAAGTCTGTGCGTGGTGAGTGCATCAACGATGATACGACTCATAACGTAACCGGACTGGTTTTGGCATTCGCTGCCGCATCTACCGGTATCGGGTATCTTTGGGGAGTCCCATAAATGGCAGACGGACGCCCATCGGAGCGCGGTTTCTTTGAAATCGCCGACGATGCTGGCTCGGTCGTAACAGACGTCAATAGACTACGTCTAGGCCCAGGGCTGTCGCTGTCTCATAATCCGTTCGATCCAAGCGCAGTAATCGATATAATCGGCGAACTTACCGGACAAATAGTACAGGTCGACAAGATGTCCGACCTTCGCGGATATTCTTCGCTGCTAATGCTAAACGGCGGTCTTTACAGGACAAGGGGATATCAGTCAGCAAATGATGGAGGTGATTCTTTTTATCGCTGGGATTCCTCATCAACTGCTGTTGATGACGGCTTTCTTGTAATCAAACTCGCGTCTAGAACGACTGGACGCATGAAGTTCGTAAACGTAGGCAACGATACTATGTTTAACGTTCTGCGCATTGGACCAGCATTGGCCGATCTTGGATCGCGAACAGTTTCATTCGATCCAAATGGCGCCGTTGCAATTGGATCGGAACTCTATCGAGTTTCTAAGATTCTTCGCAACGCAGGGTGGGAAGGTATGTTTTTCCCTAATGGCAGATACAAAGTCAATGGACTTGATTCCGAGAAAATAGCTCCGTCAAGCGCCAAGGGTGTTTCATTCCGTTTAAAGGCGGCTTCAGGAGCCGAACTATTCGGTGATCCTGCTAATACCACAAGCTACAATGCCGGAATCGGCATTTATGCAGAGGGAGAGGTAGACTTTCTAGGAACTCCATATAATGGCCGATACTGGACGCAAACCATTAACGGCGGTGAGAACGTATTCGGACCTGGTATTTCGTCTACGTCAGGGATATCCGTCGGAGATGTTATGCTATGTCGCTTTGGAGCTGAGATTACTGACTTCAGCGGATATTGGGCCTCATACAGCTACGGAGAAATTACGGACATTGACAGCGGTACTGGTACTGTTACTACATACCAGGTAGCTCCCGAAAAGTGCCCGGCTGACCCTGGACACGTCAATCCATATCGTCAACATGATAAACACGACATGATCAAGATCGTGGGGTTTCAAGACAACACCACGATCGAAGGTTTTCTTATAACAGACGTTTTTTTCGGTAACTTCTTTGCTCGCAATCTTACTATTAATTGCACATGGCTTAGTACTAAAGGATTTTGCGTAAATACTGGTGGCGGAATAGGCATGGACCTGTCGATCAGGGTTCACAAGGGCGTTGGTTCGTCTGTCGTTCCGGGAGGAATCATAACCCTTGCAAGTCAATACGGCACCCACATCAGAAGCATCGTTTGTAACGATGTCGTTCCATCGTCTGGAGCGATTTGCAATATTGTATCAGAGGAATCGTCTTGTCGCGGGACTAGCATCGACCATATGGATTTGACCGTAAAATCGTCAAATGCATTCAACAATACGATTGTTCTTGTAGGCCAGACACCAGGTCAGAACAACGCTATTAGAATCGGATTGTGTGTAATCAAAGGCATCATCAAAGGCGTGATAGCTGATAATGTATGCATCGACGTTCTTGATATTAGATGCCTTGGCGGACTTACACAGGATCTAGCCTTTGGCGTTGACCAGATCGGAACGCTCATCTACAACGGAGTCCTGTATCGTAACAAGGTCACGCGCGACTATTTTCTTCCGTTTGGAAATAGCACAAAGACAATCAACATCCCTTTCCATGGACTAACTGGTCAACTTCGGCTTAAGCCGTCATCTATGACGGGAGTTACTTCTGTCGCAATTAGCGGTGACGGATTCGTATCACCGACAGACATAACTGGCTCGTTAACGGCGGGTTCTTGGTCTAGCATTGGAACTGCAAGGGTTCCCTCTATCTCAACTCCTAACTTCCCAGGCAACAATGCCATGTCGATACGTGTCACAGGAAGCGGCACCACTCCCGCCGGATCGTATATTGCGATTGAACACACATGCTTCGAGCCGTACCTAGACCAATCAGCACTTTCGTCAATTGATACGTCTGTTCCAAGGATCATAGTTACAAACGGCGCTCCCTCTTCTGATGCGACGTTCATTGGTCAAGCTTGCTTCGATTCATCTAACAGTAATTGGTACGATGCTATAAATACTGGAACTGGATCGTCTGATTGGAAACTGCGCGGCGGCTCGGCCGGGGCGCTTCTGTCATCCAACAATCTTTCTGATGTTGCAAGTACTTCAGTAGCTAGAGCTAACCTAGGAGTACAGCCTTTAGATATTATTGACAGCAGCACTTTGTCGGCAGCAAGCGATTTCGCTTCGTCGGCATGGGCAGTAGGAAAGTACGAAAAAATCATCGTTGAATTTAACGGTCAGCTCTCAGCTGCGTCAAGCCTTGAACTTCGCGCAAATCTTGACAATGGACTTAATTACAGCGACTTTGCAACTGTCAATGTAAATGGCATAGTTTCCCCTGATAACTCGGCCAAGGGTTCGCTTACGGCTGCCAGGTTTGGAGGATCTAACGCGAGTTCTTCTGAATGCGCTGTAACAGCTACGTTCTGGCCTCTTACCACTGGCCGCGAGCGCGTAGGAATTTGTCAATCTACTTCAATCACGACAGCCGGAACGGCAGCCACTTCTACAGACCGAAAGGGAGGTTTTTGTTGGCATAACACCGCGACCGACGTAACGGCAATTTATGTCCTAGTCTCGACAGGATCGATGACTGGTACGATTAAGATTTGGGGAGTGCCAGCATAATGGAAACAACGTCGATAGCCCTTGAAGCTCTGCTAGACGAAACAACCGGCGACGTTAAGATCAAACCCGGACAGCGTCCGCCTGATTACGATACGCACATTCGACTGCGAGCAGTAGAGAAGAAATTGCGCCGTATGGAAGTCGTAATCTACCTGTTACTCGGAGCGCAGTTGCTAGGAGGAAATGCTGGTCACGAAAAGGTTGTCAAATTGCTTAAGTTGTTCATTGGTGCCGAATGAACGAACTAGCAGCGAAGGTTTTAGAGATTGCCGCCACGCAAATCGGCGTGCGCGAGCATGGACGCAATCGCGGGCCTGAAATCGACGGATATTGCCGTAACATCGGCCACGATCCTGAGAAGGCCGATCCGTGGTGCGCAATCTTCGTGTGTGCAATGATCAAGCGCGCGTGTGATGCACTTGGAGTTACGGTGCCTATCCATATGACCGCTGGCGTGTTCACGCTCGATGAGAAAGCTCCGCAAGGATTACGAACGTCAGTACCGACCGTCGGCAGTATCTTCATTCTCAACGGACACAAGCACACCGGCCTAGTCGACGTAGTATATCCTAATGGAAACTGCCGAACGATCGAAGGCAATACAAACGAGCACGGATCGCCGGAAGGAGACGGAGTCTATCGTAAAGACAGACTCCGATCTGAGTTGCTCTGCTTTATTGACCTGAACAAAGCCTAGGCTCCGATTCTAGCTGCGTCTAGTAGCTTAACTAGAATTGCGCGCCTTCGGTGATGCCAGCACGGCGCACCGTAACCTGGTACACCACTGCACTTAGACTCACTTCCGTCTGCGTACTGTTCAACGAAGCTCGCGCAACGGAAGGTTTTGTCGTTGGCAGCATCTTGCAACAGAGACCGCACCGCCTCGGCGTCGACGGGCGGCCTGGTGGCACGTCCATGCTTTCGGTCATCTATGATTTGCGCTACTAGGGTTTCGGCGTCCCGTTCCGACTCGGCTAGTTTTCGTTCGGCGTCATCGGCGCGAGTGACATAGGCGAGCATCACCCGTTCCGCCTCTTGCAACCGCGCCTCCAGCGCCGCGACCTCGTCTGCCAAGGCTGCGATGACCCGGAACCGAAAGCGAGTCCACGGCTGCATCGTGGCGGTCTCATGCGACAGCCACATGCGAGCCGTCTCGACCATCCCGGCGATCTCGTTGTCGTTCGGACGGTCGCGCTCCGACAGCTTCGGCCCCGTCTCTGCCGATGCCGGCGCGGGCGGGTCGACTGGTTCTTCATCTTCGGACACCGGCAGCCACTTCCCTGATGGGTCGACGATCGTCGCACCGTGCTCATCGCGTCGTTCCGTCGCCACCGGCCCGACTCGCTCGCCTCGCGCTGCCACGACTTCCTCGACGGTCAGCGTGCGCTGCTCGGGCCGAATCGGACCATACCGCCCATCGTCTGCTCGCTCGGTAGGCGCGGGCGGGTCGACTGGCTTCGTTCCTTTGTGAAACGGGCACCACGCGCTTGTGCATGTGCAGAGTTCGCCCGTCGCCACAGGGGAGGGCCGGTCGACTGGTTCGGGCGAAATAGGGCATGGACAGTCCATCAGGTTCGCCGGTCGGCACGGCCTGTACCTGTGAATACGATGACCGCACGGGCACAAGCGCGCACTCGTCGCCACCGGCCCAACTCGCTCTATAGGCGCTGGCGGTCTGACTCCACCTGTCCCGTTGCAAGAGTCGCACTTCTCCTGCGGGTGGCACTCTCCGATGTACCATCCGCGCCCTCCGCAGTCGGGGCACCGCTTCGCATCGTCCGGGGCGGTCATGGCCGTGCCTCCTCGCCATCGTCGCGGTCGTCGCTGGCATCGTCGCATGTGCATCGTCCGTGGTCGCACAATCCGCCGGCGCAGCAGCCATCGCACGGCGGCGCCACTTCGCAGTCCGGGCAGCATCGGCAGTCCTTGGCCCATGCGTCGATGACGTCCTGTGGCGGTCGACCAGGGTCGTAGTCGTCGGATGGCTCGTCGCTCATCGCTCACCCCGCTTCCTGTCCTCGTATCGGGCCAGCCATTCGTCGGCTATTCCAAGCCCAAGCCACGGACGCGCCTCTTTAATCCAACGCGCCGCATCGTCGAGTAGCTCGTCTCGTTCGTCCCGCGGCGCCGGTTCGGACGGGGGCGCGGCGGGTCGATGTCGCTTGGCCGCCTTGCACGCTTCGGAGCAATAGACCGACATCGACCTCAGCGGGGGTGCCGTCGGTCCGATCCATCGCGTGACGCCAGGCCCCGGCGCATCCATATTGATCGACCCGCACCACACCGCCGTCTCATTCGCGCCGCTCATAATCCAACCTCCGAAAGAAGTTTATTTGTGTCTTGAATATAGCTCGATTTGAACAGAAAGCCAATGTGATTTTCGTCCAAATCGTTCGTGATGAGAAACTCCTCTCGATGCGCGAATTCGTGCGCCATCGCAGAGCTCGAGTAGACCATCGTCGAGTCCCATGCAATTGACATGCCGTACGGCGTAGTCATTCCGTCGACGCAGTCTCCGTTGTGGTTACGCCACGTCGGTTGAGGAACGCACGTCGGATCGAGTTCATCGCCTTCGACCCAGTGAATTTCTGACGGCGTATCAGGAAATTGGTTAGTCCATGCAATCTTGACGGCTTCCGACTGATACGGCTTCTCGTAAACCTTTCCAGGCATCGGCGGTTCAGAATAACATCCTGCAAAGATTACGCCGAATACAACTCCAGCACAGAACATAATCAGTACCGTTTCAAACCATCTTGATTTCATTTCCATCTCCACACCTCCCTTCCTTTGTATCCTGAAGGTTCAAACATAGCAAGGCAAACATCGCGGACTTCTGTTTTATAGACTCGCGGCGTCACTTCCAGGACGTATGCATACGGGTTTATGTTTTCTATGAAATAATTTGTACACACTGCGGCTGGCAACTGTAGCGCAATTCGCTGCCTATGTAGAGCGCATTGTAAGTGACATCTCTCTGCCCATGGCTCAATGTCTTCAAATGGAGGATTTAGCCATGCAAGGTCACCTAGTCCAGACCATTGTTTCATAAACGAATTTACGTGCAACAGAGAGCCAGGTCCGAAGTAGTAATTTCGCGACCGTTCGCCATCGATCGTTTGCAGTCGCCGCACAACGTTGTTTTCGTAGTTAGCTGCCAGGTCAAACGAAATCGTCCCGAAACGCGCCTCGACTGCTTGCAGAAATTCAATAGGAGTTGATACAACCTGATTGCTCACTTCGAACTATCTCCGGTTGCGAAGTCCTGTGCGCTGGCGAGGTTGCTTTCGTGGCCCTTTGGAAAATCGAAGTCTGTCTCTTTAAGACCGCGCCTAATTAGCTTGCGCATTGCAATGTCTTCGATCTTTAGCATCGTTTGCTTTGACATTCCAAACGCCTCGCCAACAGCCTCCAACGTATTCATCTCTCCATTTTCGGCGTAGTCGAGTGCGCAGTTCGATACTTTCATGTCCATTACGTCGGTCTGCTGATACTCGATCTCGTAACCGTGCACCTCGAGCAAGTAGGTGTTGAATTTGCACGATACCCACGGACACGGCCGCGATCCGTCCTTGCAGTCGCCGCGAGTCTTTGGGCGAAGGACCGTCAAGTGCAATCTGTCCAAATCGGTCAATGGGTCTTTTGCAAGCTCTTCGCGCATTTGCTTTTCATTCTCACGACCGCAAAAAATGTTCACTCTGGCACCTCATCAAGTTCTTTGTTTACTTTCTGAATGCAGGTAATCGGCTGTTTTCGGTAGCACTTGAGCACGGATTCCGGAACTTCCTGACCTTCTGTAGTCGCGATCGCAGAGTCAAGCGCACAGAACCCGCAGACGCCGCTACCAAGGAATTTCGTCAAGGTCCGACGGAACCGCGTTTCCTTTTCGTCCATTCTGTACAATCCTTTCTACCACGCGCATGTCTGGCTGCCAGTTCGAAGCTTTGATATGTGCAACTATTTCTCCTGCGACCTCGAATGGAACGTCGACGGGACAATGGTGCCGCGCAAGGACGTGACGATGACGCCATGACGCCATCCCGTCGCGTCTCCATTTTGCAGCTTGCTCACGAAGTTTTGAAACCATTCCGCGAGTGACGTTTTTAGTCGGAAGACGGTTGTCTTTTAGCCATTGTATGTCACCTGGCGACGCTGGCTGCGCGGCATTCGGCGGTTCTTCGCCGTGATGACGATCGTCGAAACCAAGTTTGACAAGCGGGTCAAATGTGCTTTGCCGAGAGCGCACCTCGGCGGCCATCGCGGCTTGCGCTATTTTCTTGCGCGACTCTTCCTCTTGCTCGCGAATTGTCTTTTCGGCTTCGTCAAGCAGCTCGTCGAGCGTTCTGTCTCCGCCTTCGCCTTTTGCGATTTTCTCTTTGACCGCCTTGATTACGTCAGGCAGTCGCTTTCCTCCTAGGAGATCTACTCCACTGCAAAGCGAGTGACGCCCAGCGTGTCCGGTGCAGTCCAAGAGCTTGAAATTCGGCTTCGCAGAGCTTGCTATTGCTGCGATCCTTTCAGAGGCAGATGGAAGCTTGCCGATATCTCCGTCACATGGCCGCCCGCCACGGCCCGCGCACTGAATGTAAAGGCTCTCACTCTTGGTGGGTCGCGCCATTACGATTCCGCGGGCGTTTGGAACATCTAACCCTTCTGTTAGAATTGCACAGTTTGCAATATACTGAATCTTGCCATCACGGAAATCGTTCAAAATGCTAGTTCGAAGCTCTATGTCAGTGTCAGCGTCCATTGCGGCTGCTGTCTTGCCCATTTCGCGCAACGTAGCAGCGACTGCATGCGCGCTTGCGACTCCGGGGGTGTATATTATGGTCGGGTAATTCTCCATATGCTTAACTGTCAACTGCGCTATGCTTGCCGCGCTCTTGACTACTTGAGCTTCTACCTCATTGAGAGCAAGGTCTCCCGCCCTTGTCGGGATCGACGACAAATCTATATCGTCAATGAATTCAGAAATCGGCACTACTGGTACGAACGAACCCCAGCGAAGACCGTTCTCTATTCCGAACGGATCTGCGTGTGCCTCAACGATATTGTGCATGCCAGTTCCATCGGCGCGCTTTGGAGTCGCTGTAAGATACAGCACCTTTGCTCCTTCGAAATGTTCAGGAATTGCACGCCATGACTTGCTTGTAGCATGGTGCGATTCGTCCATTACTATCAAGCTGAACATGTCTCGCGGCTTGCGCTTCAATCGCTCGCCTTGCAGTGTTTGCACGCTTGCGACGACGATCCTGCTATCCCCTGCGTGCCAATTGGCTTTCTCAAGGTCAACGTATTCCTTGGTTATAGCTGACAATTCCTTGCGAGCTTGATTGCAAAGAAAGTCACGGTGAGCGCACCAAAGCACCTTGCCTGGCCAGTGCTTTACGATCGTGCCAGCTGTTTTTGTCTTACCGGCGCCGCAGTGCATCACGAGCAATGTGCTGCGAAAGCCAGTGAACAACGAACGGATTTGGTCAACACGATGTCGTTGATAGTCTCTTAGATTATCATCGTCTACTGACGACGACCCTTCTTCCTTGGCAGGCTCAAAAAGACTTCTTTGCAGCATAGCAACGCTTATTGCAGGCGCTTGTACACAGCTTGCAATACCTTCCGCCGGCTTTAACCCTTCCTCCGTGCACCGCGTATTCGTGTCCCTTGGGACAGCGTGTCTTTGTTGCGTTGAAATGCCTTTTCTTTACTACGCAGTCAATTGCATTGTCAGAGGTTGTTCCAAGGAATAGGTGGTCATGGCGGACGCAGGACCTATTATCGCATCGGTGGCAGACTACCATTCCAGGCGGAATCGGTCCATTTACCATCGTCCACGCATATCTGTGCGCCCTCCAGTTTACCCTGTCTTCTCCTTTGTAATTGCCGTATCCATTATGACTCTTTCCGCCCATCCACTCCCAGCACTCCGGACCGAAATGAATAAACGATGCAAACGGAGCAGCCATTACGATTTCCTCTGTCGTTCGATTTCAAACGCAATATCAGGTGGAGTGAATCCAGGTCCCTTGAGAATCTTCCCGTCATCCCTCTGCACTCCCGGCGTCTTTGTCATATTGGATCTATGAACCTCCGCGAATACCGGTTCAAGGTCAATGCCGTATTCGATCGCAGTTCCAAGCGCAACGTAAATCGAATCAGCGATCCCGTCCGCAATCTCAACTATATTGCACGCATCGATCGCGTCGCAGGTCTCCTGCGGCTCCTCTTTCATTAGCTTCTTTCGCAGTTCGCGACGCTCCATGGGTATAAATTCGTTTGGCTCCTCTGCGATCGGCTGTCCATATTTCGCATGAAACTCGCGGACCATTCTTTGCCATCCGTTCATTTTCGTCTCCTATGCAGGAACGTCGTCGTCTGGAATGGCTTCAGATTGCACCGGAGCGGGCCGTTGCGCTCGTTGTGCCGGTTGCGCAGGTCGAGCGCTGCAATTTCCGCTTTCAATGCTCTCGACCTTGAGAAACGGCACCCAAATCGAACGGTCACCGTCTTTGATTTCCTCGCCCTTGCGGTTTTTGAGAATCTCATTGCCAAGCGAACCGCGAACGGTAATAAACTCTCCAGCGCCGCATGTTTCAATCTGTCGAATCACGTCAACATTGAAGCACTTCATCGAATGCTTTGCGCGCCTTCCGTCAACAGACGTCTCGATAACAAGCTTACCGAACTTGCCAGACGTCGCGACGAACTTGTCAACGACGCTACCGATAATCCTGAACTCCGCGCTATCAGTTTGCATGCTTATCCTCCTCAAAAACTGCGTGTTCTTCGGCGTGATTCGTGCAAGATGCCATCCCTGCTTTGTCCTCGTCTGTTCCAGTGTACGAGTAGATGCAGGTCCGCTTGCAAAGTGAATTATTCTCGGACGTACACATTAGCCCATGTACCTCTGCGTAATCCCATCCATCGGAAAACTTCCTCATTGTCGTTCTCCCTCCATTTCCTCCCAGCTATAAGCCCCGGTAGTCGCATCCGGGAACATCCAACGCCCAAGCCACGATGTCGCTCGAGCTACGCACTGAGCCCCTGGGTTCTTTTCCCAGCCTGAGTTAGGCTTCACTAGCTTCGCAAGTCTTGCGTCCTCAATCGTGTACGTGAAGGCTTGCTCTGGCCCCTTCGTTCCGTCTTTAAGTCGACGGCAACCAACGGCGGTAGCCGATGCGTTGTCTGGCCTATTTGAAACATCCTTTACGTACCAGTAAACGCAATCTGGGTGTCTCTGAATCATTGCATTGAGTGCAACGGCAGGAGGGCAAATCTTCCCGTCAATAACTTGCAACATCTCCATAGCAGCGAATGGCGACATTCCGTAGTCCTTACCACGCCCCATGGCCATAAGCGCGCGCTCAGGTGAGCCGAACTTCTCAAACAGTCGCGAGTTGACAGCTCGGTTAGCGAGCCACCACAGACCAGCCATGCCAGTTGGGTTAAGGTCTTTATCGAACTGAGACATCGGATCCGCCTTGGTCAGCGCGGTTACTTCCGCGGTCGGTTCGCCAGGATGCTTTTCTTCGTCAACTCCGATGTCAATAAAGTCCGTCTTCATCTCAGGTGCATCTAGTTTCATTGGTCCTTTCTCGAAGCTGTCGGAAGAAATGTCCTGGACCTTTCGCTCTAGAAAGAAGTCAGCGGCTTTGAAGACAAGATCGCTCTTAAGCCCAGTGAGCAAGCGATTCTTATCCAACGTGTCGCATGCCTCCTTTGGTTTAATGAGGAAGAACCGGTCAAGAGCAATCTTCCAGCGCGCAAGCGACTTCTGCGAGAATGGCGATATTGGGTCAGGCGTCGTCATCAAACCTTCAACGCAAATGAGAATCGTCTTCAGCGAGCCGAACTCATTCAGTAGCGTCGCAGCACCCTTGCCGCCTACTCCTTGGATTCCTACGATGTTATCAGTATCGTCTCCGACTATAGCGAGATAGTCAGCCAGTCGATCCGGCTTCACTCCGAACGTGTCGAGCACCAGCGTCTCATCCCAGAGTTTCAGCGTCTGCTTGTCTGGCATGAACATGTCATGTGTGCGAAGTTGCTTAACGCCTGGTCCTACAAGTTGCAAAAGGTCTTTGTCTGGCGAGCAAACGATGACTTCGTATTGCGCCGGATCGGCAGCCTTGCAGACGGAAGCGATAACGTCGTCTGCTTCGTATCCATCTTCTTCGATCAGCAGGTATCCGTCCGCCTTGAGTCGTTCTTTCGTCTTGTCCATTTCGACGTAGAACGAATCAGGCTGGCGCTCGCGATTCGCCTTGTATGTCGGATCTGCCTTCTTTCGCCAGTTCGTTTTTGAGTCGCAGCAAATGATACATGCGAAATCATCACGCAGTATCTTGTGCTTCTCTTGGACTAAAAGTGAGTGGATTCGATCTATGGTCTCAATCGATGCCTTTCTCGCCTCTCCAATCGGCGTATCGGGCCCGCTGAACAAAGCCGCCCGGAAGTAGATTGCACTGAAGTCAATCGCAACGATGGTTTTCATTTCTTCACCAGGAACTTTCCGGCTTCTTTGCCAGCTACGAAAATCTCCCATCCACGCTCGGTTTTATACCAAACGATCAATGGTTCTTTGCCCTCATGATCACGCACCTCGGCAGGCATTGGCGAACCATGATGAGCTACAATCTCGAACCGACGTTTCAATTCGCCATCTTCGCGCCTAAGAACATACGCCATGGTCTAGCGAGTCCTGTTCGCGAGCCAAATCAAGTACGTAATCACGGCAGAGTCAATGAACGCAAGAATCAGAAAACGGATTGCCATCGTGTCTCCTTTTGTGTTATCAGAAAGAGCCGACTGATGGAATTGAACCACCAACCATTCGTTTACAACACGAACGCTCTACCGTTGAGCTAAGTCGGCAAATTCCCCGTCTCTCCGGAGCGTCACGCATGCGCAGCGTTTACGTTGACCTTTCCGGCTAGCGGCACCCCGGATTAGGTGGTGAGAATTTCGCTAATGCGCATTGTGCTCACGAAGGAGATGAGGTTAACGCGCCGTCGCTACTAGCCCGCTTCGCTATCTATGGTCAAAGCTAAGAAAATTAAGCCCGCGTCTTTCCGCGGTGTCATGTCGGTTTATTTATTGGACTGCGACAAACGTCCAAAGCATTAAGCCGCGCTCAACTCTTTCTTGTGCTCGCGACCGACGTAGAACGCCGGAAGCTCGCCATTGAGCCCCGTGCACATGACAGGGATCATGTTATCCGGCTTGCCGTCCGGCGTGGTCCCGGTGTACTTCGGCGCAACGATGAACGTGCAATCCGTCGAAACGTCGGGGAAGAACGCCCGCACGCGACCGATAGCAGAATCGCTCAGCTTGATGACCTGGCCTGGCGTGAAAACCTTCGCCGTGCGGCCTCCACCTGCGCCACGCTTGCGCGGGGCCTTGAAGTCCGAGGGGACACCCTCGAGACCTGTCACGCAGTCCTGAAGCGAAGCCAGAGCGTCCCGGAAGTGACCGCCGAGGTTGTCCACGCCCCATCCTGTCGTCTGTTCGTCGCGCTTCTGGACGTTCTTGATTGCCAGCCGCAGGTAGTGCAACTGGAAACCGGCCGGGTTATCCTTACGCGAAGGCGCCTTCGGGCCGGCCTCGCGAACCTTACGGGCCTTCTTTTCGGTGGTAACCGGAACTTCAGCAACGCTCATGTTTCTATGTCCTTTCGTGTCAATCTGGTCAAGTTAGTCAAATCGGGCGAATCTTGTTGTAACAACGTTTCGATTCCGAGTCGCACAGATTCGTCAGTAGTAAGAAATTTCTTCGTACCAAGGTTCGCTTCGGAAGACTGGACGATGGCACGCCTCTTGCGCAAGCTGAAAGAACTGCCAGCGCTCTAGCATCTCGTAGAGGAAGACGCGATCTGCCAAGGAAAGCAGGTCCAGATGGAAGAACTTCGCCATACTACGGGCGTAGGTTCTCATTGCTTGTCTACTCCTAGCGCCTGTTTCTCGCGTTGTTCAGCAAGCTCAAGCATCTCTACACAGTGCCAATACTTCCGCGTCGTTTCTTCGTGTGCTCGCTTCTCGATCGAGAGCGCCGTCTTGAGCCGGTCAACTTCCTCTCGCAGTTCCTTCGCGATCTCGGAATAGAGTTTCATGTCACACCTCGTGTCTAATTTGAATCCAAGCGCATGTATCGCATACGAACTCGTCGTCTTGAATTGACTCGGCGTCTTCACCGCACACTGCGCACGCGACGACTCCGCTTCCCTTGCACGAGTAGCAAGTCTCGATATCCGAGTCGCCGCAGAAGTCGGGCGCGCTGTCATCGTTGACCCAGCCGCCCTTCCCGTCGCAAGTCTTACAGCAGATTGGCATGATTACACCGAGGTACGCAGGTCGTTGTGTCCGCGACGGAATGAGTCTTCCGTATTAGAAACAGAGACGAGAAACGCCTGCACGATCTCTCCGTCTCGCAATTGAAAAGAACACACACTGTCAATGCGCTCTCCCATTTCGTTTGTGACTGAGAATTTTACTCCGCACTTCGTAACGTAGTTAGCGATCAACTTTCCTTTCCAAGCCATCTTCGTCGTGTTCGTCATGATTCAAATCTACGCTTTCTTCTCTTTCGATGCAAACTTTATTTTCAACAATCGTATAGCGTTACGCGTTGAAACACCATCCGTGAAGAAAAGTTACTTCTTTTGACTTGACGTTACTGATCATCGGAACTAGGTTGCCGAATGTAGGCAAGTCAGATATGACTAAGGAAATCACCAAGTTACCAAGGAGTAACACACCATGTCCGAGAACAGAATCAAGTCCTTCGTCGCAAAGCTCTACCAGTCTCGTCGGCTGAAGTTGTCTCAACCTGAGGGATATTTCGATATCCACGGATGCTGGTATCCACATCCACACGAGCGAGCCGGAGACAAGATGGAGAACGTCAAAAAGCCCACGCCCAATAACCGCTACAGCTACCGTATCCACTGCCGCAGCAAGGCCCACTGCCGCCTGCTTATATCACGGGCCCTAGCCGGGTACCAGGTGCCAGGAGACGTGCTGGAGTGCCTAAGCGTGAAGCGGGCTCCCACGGAGCTGGTGCAGGCCATGCCGGAGCCTAAGCCCACGGACACGATTCCGGGCCTAACTAAGGGCAACATGGGCGAACTGGTCAAGGAATTCATTCTATGGATGGCCGCTCGAGACCAGCGTAGCTCAAGCGAGGATCATAGGTCAACCGACAGGACCCACGCCAACGCTTAACATTGTATCACGACTTCGACTAAGGCTCGCCGTCAAAAGCGGGCCTTTTTTGTATCCTGACTTACCAATGACGCACCGACACAAGCACTTGAGCCCTTCAATGGTGGCATAATATCCTACGTTTCTAGCTTACAATTGGACGCGGTATGTTACTACCTAACCACGCGCAACGGTTGGCGTCTGTTTTCGGCGGCGACTTTTTCTCATCCGCATGGTACGCGCACGAGGCGCTTTTCCTTATTGTTGAGTGGAAGTCGTGTCCGTACGAAGTAGGACCGACTGGAACGAATCTGGCAGCGTCCAACTGCCATTGGCCTTCGCTCCACCGTTCCCCGGATTGCCTCTAGATGGCCTTGCGAAGTTCAGGTCTCAAGGCAATTGAGCGAAACCGTTCGCATCGGTGACCTACCAGAATGGACAGTTCCCGCCTCAGAAGCGGGTTGCTCCGGTGTCGGATGTTATCCACGCCGCATGCATAGGTAGTCGGTACGTAGCCGATACCGGAGCGGAAACGGACGGAGTGGTCTTCCTATGTCCATCACTAGGTGTACGCAAACTTTTCATACTGAAAACACCTACATCGCAAAGAAGTAATATGCACCGTGTCAGAACAATCGTCCTTATGACGGTGAATTTGAGCGACTCGACTGTGCAAATCGTGCAATATGAACAAGTGGAACAAAACAACGACGGCTTGCCAGGTCCGTGCAAACACGGATGCAGGGTCAGCGAAGCCGAGTGCGTTGACTCGTGTTCTGAAGCGTGCGGCAAAGGTGATTCAAACGGGGCAAGTTCCGGGGAACAGGTTGCGCTTGCAACGCGACCGCGCAGAGTTCAACTCTCTGTTGCTCCACAAGATTGAACAAGTCGGTTAACTCAAACAGGAGACGAACATGTTGACGATTGAAGACCAGAAGACGCACTACACGGATCGGTACGGACTGTCTGGAAAGAGGTGTTTCGCGTACAAATGCACGATCTGTGAAACCGAAACTCCGGTTCCTCACGCCGGCCTCATGGAAGCGGCGAAGTACGCAGGATTTAACGGTGATGCTCTACGCTGGGACGGGTCGTTTGAAAACCAAGAGGAATTCAAGTCCGTTTGGTGCGAGCCAATGTGGCATGAAGATCTCAGGTATGATTGCACACACCGATCGTTCGCAGTTGCACAGCAAATCCTCGAATCCCTCGCCTACTCCAATCCAGAGGGATGATGCGCAAGGTTGAATCGTTCGACGAGCTTCAGCCGGGAATGCGCGTGTTTGTCAAAGATTGCAGACGATGTGGGAGAGACTTCGAGGGAACGCTCAGGTCGTACCCTACGATTCCGTACTTCACGACTGAACACAATTTGCAGCACGGAGGCACGTGCGTTGCTGTCGTCACTCGAACTACGGTTGCTGACGGACGCTGCTACGTACTGCTAAAAACACGAGAGCGAAAATGAGATACGGAAACCGCATCGATGACAACCACGCAGAGGTGCGAGATGAACTTCGTCGTCAAGGATGGGCGGTTCTCGATACACACGACATGCCTGGTTTTGTTGACCTGATTGCCAAGTTGCCGTACAGCACGAATCATTCAATCCCGTACTTCATCGACGTAAAGGATGGAAAGAAACCACCGTCGGCCCGAAGGCTCACGGATGCACAAAAGAAACTCGGAGAGTTCGTGTCGTTCTTTGTGATCAAGGAAGTCGGCGGCAAGCTTATCCCATGGCGCGAATACCTGGAGGAGACAGAATGAATGGTCATTGGCGAGGTTGGTTGTTTGGCAATCTGTACACTTGGTTGTACAAGAAACTCTTTCAAAGGAACTTCAAGTGAAGAATACTAAGTCACGGATCACGACACGGGAGCGACTTGAAGCGTTTGCGAAGTTCGAAGATGAGGTCTGCGTCAAACGAGGATACGGGAATGCAATCCGGATACCAGAAGTTGACGCATACATTATTAATATGCTCAATCTGCACGTTCGCGCATTCCACAAGCGCCATTCACGCAAGAACATCTTCTGCGTGAAGCGATGAGGAATTTGCTAAAGCGATTCTGCGTCTGGCTGGATTGCTTCCAACACGGTCACAGCTATTACAGACCGCTGCATGGATCTGGATGGAAGATTTGCTCATTCTGCGGGAGATACAAATGACCAACGAAGACAAACTCGCAGCTCTTGAGTCGGCTACGAACGAACTTAATGCGTGCGAGTATAATTACTCAATCTACGGAGAAGAGTGTGTTGAGCCATTCTCGTATCCGCCGTACCTGAACCCGAGTGGCGAAGTCAACGTTATTTATGACAAGAACGGCAACGTGAGCCACCGGGTGTGCCATGATTAACGGTCGTGACAAATTCGGACGCATGACTTGCGCTCACTCCCGGCCGTTCGCGGGGTTCGAATGCTTCGAGATCGGATGGCTGGGCTCGCCGCGTTGTCCAAACGCAATGAGAGGAGAAATGATAGAATTCGTCTTGTCCGACGAATCAGGCGAAATAGTTCGCAGGAAGTACAAGCCGGTCCTTCTGCACGGCAAGTATCCATCGTTCGAGGAAGTGAAGTGAAGTCGCAACTCACCATGCCCGAAGTATCAGCGCCGCGCGTCTGCTCCGTCATCGATTGCCGAAAGGACTTCGCATTCTGCATTGGCGGTAATGACCTGTGCTTCGACCATGGAACCGGCGTGCTGAATGATCGACTGAGGTCGATACTTGCGCCTACGGTAGCACTTGGTAAACAGTTCAATCTGTTCGAAAAGGACAAATGAAGAAGTTCGATCCATCCAAGACCTACCTTGACCTTGAACCGCCGAAGTTCGATTTCGGCGGCGACAAGATCACGGGAGAGTTCGATGAGATGGATACGCCTGAGATTGAAGACTTGACGCAGCTTGTACAGTTTGAATCGTTTGCACAAATTGAGAGACCGTGGCGCGACTTCATGGTAGGCTTTATCATCGGGCTCGTGATATTCGTCCTTGGGTATTTAACGCACTGGCTAACTCGGAGGTAACCGCACATGCGCAAATACATCGTCCAGCTTACATCGCACCAGATGGTCGCAATCATGAGGCATTACCAGCACAGTTTCGAATACGTCGTCATGTTCGGAGGGCGAACGGTGCTTGGTCTCTGCGCAAAGGACGATCCAGGAGTTGTGTTTGTCACGAGGTAGCCATGGGCAAGTCAGAGCTTGAAAAGAAGGTTGAACAACTCGAGGCAGAGATTGAACGACTAGGTAAGCAAATGATCTTGGTCTCAAAGATTCTCGAATGTCTCGTTGCAGACGACGGAAAGTAACACTGACGCGGAAGCAAGGAATACAATGAACTGGAACGCAATTCTCACGACCGTTGGCTACATCGCCGGTGCCGCCGCGATTGCCATCCCGACGATGGGTCTCGGACTTCCTATTTGGGTCACTGGCGGGCTCACGGCGATCTCTACCGTAAGCGCGAAGATGGCGGCTTCGCATAGCCAGGCCATTAATACGTCGGCTGCCATTGCTCAGGCTGCCGGTGCTGCCGCGAAGGCTGCAAGCGACGCGACTCGGAAGGCGTAACCCATGAATCCTACCGTTGGCCGAATCGTTCATTATCACTCGTACGGAACGCCAGGTGGAGAGTTCAAGCCGATGCCGAGGGCTGCCATCATCGCTGAGGTGCACGATAGTGAAGAGTGCAGCATCGTAGTTTTCAACCCAATGGGCCTGTTCTTCAACAAGGTCAAACACGCACCGGAGGATAAACCAACTCCCGGATGTTGGAACTGGCCTCCCAGTGGTTAACATGCACGCCGTCGACTATGAGGCGATTCTAACCGCCGAGGGAATGCCCTCAGAGCTTCGCATGCTCACTCATAGCTCCGACGCACGCCCTGGCCACACCGATGGATTGGTTTGCGTGTCTGCGTCCGATAGGAAGCGAGAATACTCTCTAGGGGAAGGATCGCAATCGTACGGCAAGGAGTGGGAGATGAACGCCAATATTCGCCACCATGGCGACGTGACTCCGATAGAAGACATGCCGGTCGCTCGTCATTGGCGCGAGTTCAGCGCGTTGATTTGGCAGAGCGGGATCGGCGGAATCCAACTGTCATTCTTGCTAGATTACGCAGAGCACGGTTTCCTTGCAACGTCTTGCCGTAAGTTCAAGATTGAACGGACCGACGGTCAGAAGCTAGTCAACTTCATCTGGGAAGGAAAGAAACATGCCGACGTGGAATTGTAACAGATGCGATCGTTTGCTGGACGCCGTGACGTGCTGTCATTGCCCTTGCACGCTGACTGCCTTCGACCGTTCCATGATTCGCGAAGCCATCGCAGAGCAACGTCACCTATCGCGAAAGAATGCGCTTCGCACGATTCTCATCGTTGGCGATGACGAGGAAGACAATGAATCTCATCAAGAGAATTAAAGAGATTGCGTTCAAGATTTCCCCTGGAATTTGCGGTGGGTGGTGGGACGGCTTGCGACTACATGTTTGTAGAGAGAAAGCCGACGTTCCTGGATTTTGTCGAAGCTGCCTGCGCCTGCAAAACAAGGCAGCTGGCAAATGTTAATCGTCCGCGACATAACGCCCGATGACCTGAACCTTGTCCGCGATTCGTTCGTTCACGGCGCTAAGCAAATCGAGATGACGCTTGGAATGGACCCGGCGCTTATGCGGACCATCGTCGACAAGGCGATTCTGTACGGCTGGAAGGCGACGATTCTTTGCGATGACGGCTGCAAAGATGAGATCATGGCGTGGCAAATTAGCGAGCCTGGCCATCGCAGGTTGCTTTGGCTGTCACGCAAGCCGCGCTACAAGGGAATGGGACTAGGGCTGAAGTTACTTGAAATGACGATGAAGCCAGGAATTGTTTATTGCGCATTTATCAATCCAAAGGAGGCGATGTTGCTCATGGAGCACGGGTACAATTGCAGGCTTCGGCCGTACATTGCCACGGAGGTGGCAAGCTATGAGTGACGATGAATTTGACCAACAGGGATGGAGAACGTGCAAATTCTGCCAATGTAAGACAAATGCCAGACAAAGAAGGTGTTGCGAACTTGGGCAGGAGGCTGACAGAAGGAATGGGTGCGGACTTCCTTATGTATCTGGAGTCAACGAACGCGTAGGAGTTGTCACGGTTCACGTTTGCGGAAGCAAAAAGACAAAGCTTTGCAATAAATGCAAGGAGCTTACAAGCAATGGCTCTTGAAATCTGGCGTTGCGGTAAGTGCGAGACGATGCAAACAAGCAAGGCTTGCGAGAATTGCTCGATTCATCACGCAACCGAATACAAAGGACGTGACTTGACTCGCAACGGAATGCCTGACCCGAAACCAGGAGAAACGGCAGGTGCAAATGGGAACTGCAAAGACGTCGGTGCACGTAACCGTGCTAGAAAAGCTACTAATGAGCTGCTTTCTGATCCTTCTTTTGATTCAAGCCTTGAGGCAAGCCGACAACGTCTTGAGAATGCCTTTGCGATCGCGTCGGAGCTTGCGCTTCGAAAGGCGGTAAACGGCATGATCGACGAGAGGGACATTGAGTTCTTGCAGACGTCGGCTCAAACATACCGAATTTTGCAGAGCACGAAGCAAATGAAAGACCCAAGCGAGATGACCGAAGCCGAATTGGCAGCCGCCGCGGGCAAGAAGTAATGGCTAATCACAAGCGCAAGCGCCCAAAGCATCAGCGTTCTGGGTGCCTGATGTGCAAACCATGGAAGGACGAGCGCGGAAAGGGACGTGCTACCAGAGAGGCTCCGTCAGTGAGACGCAAGTTACAGAAAGACGACGCGGATTAACCATGCTCATTGCCTAAACTGACACAAGCGCAAGCGAGGGCTGAACTCGCGCGTCGCAAGCAAGCCCAAAAACTTGAATGGGATCCGATGTCGATTCTCTATGAGGATCAGCAGCGGGTTTTTTGCGATCGTACGCGCGACAGGGTTCTTGAAGGTACGAGGCAGCTCGGCAAGACCACGTTATCGGCAGTGGAACTGATCGAAGCCGCGCGCAGTAAACCAGGCAGCGAGTCCGCATACGTTGACCTTGACATTCTCCACGCAGAGAAGGTTATCGGACGTGACTTCGAGACTCTGACCGAGAAGTATCGCATTCCTGGTAATCCCGTTGTTGTCAACGGAGACGTTTACTTCGAGAATGGCTCGGTAATCTACTCATTTAGCGGACGTCCGAGCGAAATTGAGAAGCTACAGGGCCTAAAGTTCGCAATTCTCATAGTAGACGAAGCTCAAGACGGGAGTGACCTTGAAGGTATTATCAAACTCTGCCGCCCGGCGCTTATTCGACACGGCGGCCGCCTTTTGTTTACTGGCATTCCTGGACGGGTTAGAGGCATGGGTTTCTGGTGGGATATCACGAACGGTGATAAGGCTCATCTATGGGGCCAGCATCGCGGTTCTATGTGGAGGAATCCCTATCTCACGCATGAAAATATTCAGATTCAACTCGATGCCGCTAAACTTGAACTCGGAGAAACAAACCCCGACTACCTTCGTCACTGGCTTGGACAGTGGCCGGAAGCCGATAACGCCGCCCGCGTATACCGCTGGGATCCGATTGAGCAAACCTTCAGTGACGTGCCCGTGTGCGATTTGTACATATCTGGCACAGACCCGGCCGGTATCCGAGACCGAGAAGCGACAGTTATCGTCGGATGTAGGAATGACTCGGACAAAATCTGGCCGATTGCGGAATACGTAAGCGAGAAAGGCAACGGAGGCGACTACTGTGTAACGGCAGAGGTACTGAAGAAGGCGGCACAGGCGTATAAGCCTCTTCGCAGCTTCTACGACTTCGGCAGCGCTTCCAAGGGAATGCTCGCAGCTACGCGCAACCTCGATTTCTCACAATACATGGAGCCGGTGCCGCCTAAACATCTTGACTTCGAGATTCCACGCGTAAATGGATTGTTCAAATCAGGGCGATTGGTAATCAATCGTCAGCTTACGCCTATGCTAGCAGCTGATTTAGCAGGCGTGCATTGGGACCTTGCAGAACGCGCTAAAGGAAAGAACAAATATGATACGAAAACTCCTCACCCGGACGTTGCGGATGCGCTTCGTGCAGCGCTTTGGGGAGTTCCTGGATTCGCGCAAGATCCGAAGGTAAAGAAACCTCCGCTCACGGAAGAGCAACAAGTCCGCGCCGAGATTGACAAGATGTACAAGAACTCGAACGTAGCGCAGAAGTCGCCTAAGCTTGACGCAATACTTGGAGCAAAGCAACCAATGCGCAAACAGAATCGCGTAGACCGTAGATATTAACCGTCAACATTGGAACATCATGTCTCTTGACGAACTCGAACAGCTTATGCAGCTTGGAGCCAAATACGACCATGTGCAAAGCGTCGAATGCTTCGGGAATAACACGGTAAAGATGACGTTCTACCCGCGCTCGCCTGTTGCCAAGGAAGTCAAGAAAGACGACGTAGATAAGCCACGAACTCGCCCGAACGGACTCGACGCGGCCATCCTGGCTAGCGGATAATGGCTGACTCGATCGGCGGCGTAGGCTTCACGAGCGGCAAGGATAAGCGTCAAGAGTCGCTGTCGCATTGGTGGGATGCCTCGCCAGACGAGGTGGCCAACGCCCTGTCGGCCTACTGCGCGTCGCTTGAGCTATCGCAGCGGCCGCAGCGCTTCCGTGGCTACGCCTACCACATGGTGGCCACCGGCCGCGCTCCAATCTCCTACGGTCTGGCCATGCCAGGCCAGGGGCACATAGGGAATGAGTACGCCTACGCAGGCGACTTATTCGATGCTGAGTTCACGCCTCCGAGTGAGAACATTTGCAGCATCGCAATCAGCACGTTCGAGAACAAGATTTGGTGCCAACGTCCTCATGGGCAATGGATTCCGCCGAACGACGATAATTACAAGATTCGCAAGTCGTGCAAGGAAGCCCAGGCCTGGACTGACCAAGTCTTTGAAGATTTGAACGTTTGGGACTTGGTTCAAGCGTGGGGAAAGGATTCAGGCATTGTCGGAACAGGCTGGCTTCTGGGTATCGCTGACGAGGTTAATCACAAGATTCAGCTTGAACGCGTTGACGATGATTGCGTGCTTATCGATCCTACCGCTGGCGAAAATCCGCGAGCGTATCAGCTACGGTGGTTCCGAGACAGAAGCGAACTGATTCAACAGTACGCCGTCGGCGAACGTGCCGATGAGATTCGCGCAGCACTTGAGAAAGCCGATGGCTGCCGTCTTGGGTTCTTCCAAATGCCAGTTGGCTACCACGATACACTAGCACTGTGCGTTGGCTGGTACTGCAAGCGTGGTTCTTCCGACGGCCGTTACGTCGTTTCTGTCGACAATACCGTGTTGGTTGACAAACCGTACAAGCACGAAAAGCCTCCGCTTGAGAAGATGGTCTTTGAACGTATTCCAGGCAGCGTCCGCGGTCGCGGTCCCGTCGAGATTGTCCTGCCGATTCAGCGTGAGCTTGACCGGACGGTAGACAATACCGCTGAGCAAGAGCGCGTGTGCGCGTGGAATCGCGTTCAGACTCGCGTTGGTAATAACGTCGATCCGGATACGCTTAGCGGAAATAATATCATTGAGTACACTGTTGAGCCTGTGAAGTTTGAGCAAGGCATCGCACCTCCTCCTCAGCTGTATCAGAAGCAAAAGGACCTGAAGGCTAGCGGCTTGTTCAGCGTCGGCATTAGCGAGCAGCAGGTACAAGGCCAAGCAGGACCTGGCGTCACGGCTGCCGTTGCGATGCAATCGGAGATGCAGATTTCCGACGTTCGCCATCGCTCGGTTTCGTTGCAGCAAGAGAACGCAGTTGAGCGTCTTCTCAAACTGATTGTTCGCTTGGGCGAGGAAGCAGATCCGGAAGTCAGTGTCAGCGGAAAGAAAGTCGACTTCAAGGAAGTCAAGAAAGCCGTTGAACTCGGCAAGGTCATCGCGTACCCGTTGTCTGGATTGCCTCAAAGCATTCCCGGTAGATTACAGGAGATCGAAGACCAGTACAAGCGCGGCCAGATTGACCGTGCGTTGTATCAGCGTCTTAAGGGGTTGCCTACTCTTGGCGCATCGAATGACGAGCAAACGGCAGCCATCGACCTCATTTACTGCCAACTAGACGAGATGATTGAGACAGGGAAACTCGTCGTTCCATTGGCAATTCAAGATTTGGTCGCCGCGAAGGACAAGACAGTCCGCCGTATTCAGGTAGAGGCACGTAAGAAACTTCCGCGAGACAGGATTCAAGTTCTGTCGATGTTCCTTGCAATCGTCGAGGAACGACTCCAGGAGCAAGGCCCCGCGGCATCCAATGCCAATTCTCAAATGCAGCAACCACCAGTAGCACCACCGACTCAGGCGCCAGCAGCGCAAGCACAGGGAGTAACTTAAATGGCTGATGACATCGAATTCACTTTGCCGACCGAAGGAACTACGCCAGAGACGCCAGCTTCAACGACGCCGATTGACCCGGCTACGGGCGAGCCTACGCTTGCAAAGTTAGACGTCGAAACTCCGGTTGTTCAGGTTGAAAAGAAGCCGGACGAGCCGAAGGCGCCAGACGTTGAGGCAACGCTTGCAGTCGCCGCCCGGGCCAGCAAGGAAGCTCGCGACCACAAGAAAGCGCTCGAAGCAGCGAATAAGGAGCTTGCCGACCTTCGAGCCAAGGTTTCCGCCGTTCCCGCAGTTAGCACTGAGAAGGAGACTCTCGAAGCAATTATCAGGAACCCGTCGATGCTGTTCAAGCATGGATGGGACGCCGATAAATTGATGAAAAATATCCTCGACCCTAGTGCCGGTGTCGAGCCGATTGATCCTGTTAAGTTCCGCGAGGAATTGCGCAAAGAGATGCTCGAGGAAATTAAGCGCGCCAGCCAGGAAACGCCTGAGCAGAAGGAATCGCGCGAAGCTGACGAGCGGCAGAAGCTTGAAGCGAATACCAATCGTGCAGTTGAAGTCGTGACTGACGCAATCAAGGCTAGTTCTGAGAAATACTTCCTAGTAGACGCTGACGATTCTCGTGGAATCGTTGACCGTGTGACGAAGTATTGCATCTCGAAGAATATCAATCCAACGAAGGAACAGGCCGAGAATCTTATTCAGCAGGGAATCAAAGGATTGCACGAAAAGCGAGTCAAGCGCTTTGGTTCTCGTCTCAATGTCACTCCTCAGAATTCACCGTCAACATTGTACGAACTGGACTTCACGTCTGGTAACGACAAGCCGCAACACCGACCCGAGGCAAAGCCACCTGCCATCCCAACGTCTTCCGGTAACCCACTCCCGACAAAGGTCCAATCCTTCGAGATTGGATTCACTGATTAACTAGATAAGGAAGGTTCGTCATGGCAGTTGGAATTTTCACCGACTCCGAAGCAGCAGCTCTTGCCACCAAATCCCACGACAAGTACGCGAAGGACATCTACCAGAAGAACATGTTTCTTGCGTCCATTGGGCGTAAGAAGGCTGGTGGTCTTCAGCACGAGTTCAGCGTGAAGCTTGGCGGATCGAGCGTGAACCGCTCGTATTCCAACGGATCCACGAATGCCGTGGTTGTCTCTCGGCGCAAAGGCGTGATGACTCCCAAGGAGATGTTTTCCTTCGGCCTCGTCGATGGCGCTGCTGACCGCTCTAGCATGGGTAAGGGAGACTCACGCGTTGACCTGTACGCTGATGCCGAGAGCGATGCTCGCGGCCGTGGCGCGCAGATTCTTGAGCACATTCTGATCATGGGACGTGGCTATGGCGAGATGTCCTATGTCTCTGCTCACACCGGAACTACGGGAACCGTCACGATTACCCTGAAGAACCGTCGCGACGCTCGTCTTTACAAGAAAGACGATATTGTCGAGTTCGCCGATACTCCCGACGTGGCGATCCGGACCGGATACATGACCATCACGAAGGTCAATGCCGGCGCTGCCACTGCGCAGCTTACGGGGACCATGGGCGGTTCTGGCGACCTGTCGGCGGGTTCTGGTGTCGATGGCGCTGCCATGGCGCTCAAGGGCATGCTGAGCAACGGCAACGGTCGCGTGGCCCCTGTCGGCCTCAAGGCTCTGTTTACTCGACTCGCTGGCGACACTAACAGCGCTGCGAACTTCCAGGGTCTAGGAGACCGCACGGAGGATACTACGTTCCTCTGCGGCCACGACTTCCAGGCTGGCAACGATTCTGTCATCGATACGATCGAGAATATGTCGGACGAAATCTCTACCATCTCGGGGAGCGACTTGGATATGTTCCTTTGCTCCACCGACAAGTGGCGTCAGGCGCAAAGGGATTTGGGCGAGGGACAGTTCCAGATTGTGACGGTGTCCGGACGTGGCATTCCTGAGGCTGTCTTTTCGAATAAGGCAATCTCGTTTATCTCGGGAAGTGGTAAGCAGATTCTTCTGCGCGGCTCGCCCGACGTGGACAACACCGATATGTACGCGCTCGACACGGACTGGATCGATTGGGTTTCTCCGAATCCCATTCCGTTCACCCCGGTTGGCAAGGACCGCGGTTGGTTCTCGCTCCAGCCGGCAGGTGTCGATGCGAACAAGCTCTCTCTCGTTGCCACCGGTGACATCATCTGCACCGCCTTCGGCTTCCAGGGTCACGCGACGTTCAATAGCTAAGGAGACGCCATGCAAGGCGCAAGCAAGTCACTCGTCAGAAGCAACGTAAATCGGACGCCGCACATGTTCGCGGCGTTTGTTTCCGGGGCAACTGGCGTGGTCCCGGCGATGACTTCTACGGACATGCAGCGTTCGCGAGGTATCGTCAGTATTACTCGTAACTCCGCTGGAAACTACACCGTCGTCTTGCAGCGCGGCTGCAACGATATTGCAGGGTTCGGCGGATTCGTGGAGCAAGCGTCATGGTCGATAGCTGGGGCCTCCCGGTGCGTATTCGTCAGTAAGACGCTTACTGGCGCGACTCCTAGCTTCACGTTCCAGGTTGTCACGGAGAACGACGCTAGTACTCATCGTGTTATCGCTCAGGACCCGACTACTGGCGATATTGTGAAGTTTTGGTTTGACCCGAAGTACAGCACGGGGCTTTCGTAATGTCTGACGACGAATACGAAGATATCCCGATGTCGCTTGACAACGCCTCGGAAGAGGCGGACGAAGGCGACACGGGAGAAGCAATGACCGATGATAAGCTTGGGCTTGCGCTCAAGAAAGCAATCAACAGCAACAACGGCGCTGCCATCTGCGAATTCGTACGCAAGATCCTGGACGCTGGATAGTCGAAAGGAGTTCGATCCGGCCCGGTTGGTAGCCTTGTAAACTACTAGCCGGGCCGTTTCTTTATCATGCCAAAATCTGCGCAAGATTTGATTGACGGCGTTCGCTCTAGGACCAATACGGAGCGCACGCAGCACGTCACCGATCCTGAGATTCTTACGTGGCTTAACGATGAGGGTGACCAATTCTACAATAAGCTGGTGGCGTCGCGTGAGGAATACGTCGTTAGGACTACGCAATTTACGCTGAATACGCCGTTCTTCGAAGAGACTGACAATGTTGCGGTCGTAAACGGATACCAGCCAACAATCACTGATTCGGTTACACAGGGGATGCCGCTTACCGGTCCATTTAATGCTGCACCGGATTACTACAAGATTTACACCGTAACCATTCGACCCATGGTCGCCGTTAACACCGGCGTCACGCAGTTTGAGATTAAAAAGAACGGCGTACTTACTGG
>Ga0207702_10000648_pt1 | contig 37955 bp, 69 predicted proteins | sample KBSCornC62_FD_184302 | JGI IMG/M metagenome (GOLD analysis project Ga0207702, IMG submission 184302) | Corn rhizosphere microbial communities from Kellogg Biological Station, Michigan, USA - KBS Corn C6-2 (SPAdes) (version 2) | ecosystem: Host-associated > Plants > Roots > Rhizosphere > Soil ... | reverse complement strand
TTCTAGGATGCGCCCTCCGTTCTTGCTTAAACTTAGCGATGCCTCTCCCTGTCAGAACCAGTCCCCTGACAACCCCCTTGAGGCACTTGGCCCCGACTGTCGTGAGATAGACGGGGTCTTCCTTTGGCTACATGCCGGAGAGTTAGGTGGCCTACCAAAACGCCTTTGATGTCGGAAGCTGCACAGTTCAGGTCTGGGATAACCAGGCCAATCAGCTTTATTCCGGCTTCATGGCTAAGGGTGATTCCCATAACTTCACTAACCCCGGAAATGAGCGAACTCTGACGATTGCCGTAAGCTCCACGGGAGCTGTAAGCCTTAGTTCTAGCACTACATTGCAGAATTTAGAGGGTTACAATGTTTATGTGTTGCCATCCTATTCCATGGGAACTTCTGGCGTTCGCATGACTACAATTTCGTTGGACGCTACCGCTACCTCGGCCTATGGGTTAACGGACCCCGACGGGGACTACACCAATCCGTTTACTACCATATCGCCTGTATCTCCGGATCCCATGGACTTGAGCGAAAGCACAGATCAGCATTTATGCTGGGGGATCTTCGCAGTGAGGGCGGAAATCTAATGGCGACCCTCATTGGTTTTACGCCAGAAATTGATCAGTCAGGACCTCCTCCGGTCATTGCTGATTGCAAGGAGCTGGGGCGAACCACTCGAACCTATGTCAGTGGCTATACCCTGTCGCGCCAGAACGTCACCAGGGTTCGTCGCCGGGCTAGGCGATGCGTGGTAGCCAATTTTAACGGCGCGCTACCCCCTGGGCGTCTCATCACGTCTGTGCGGTGGGAAACCACTTCCCCCTGGTCTATCAATATGGCGAATCCGCGTATTGCTCCAAGTCAGCGCGAAACCATGATTGATGTGACTTTCAACTTCGCCGGTTGGGGTGGTTTGCTGGCGACCGTCACACTGGACAATGGCGAGGAATACAACGCCGAGTTCAGCTTTACTGTACTTGATAGTCCACTATATCCATCGGCCACCTATCCGATGGACAATGGGCCGTATAGGCTTGATGCTTCGGTGTGATGACTATGACAAATCTTGCCAATAAGTTCGGTAATGGTGTTGAATATATTCATTTAGATTTTCCTCGGGAACCTTTTACGGTTTACCGTAAGTATTCAGAGGACAGAAAAGTGATTGCTAGTTCTACTATGCCTGGGCCTCACAGGGTTGAGAGTGAGCCAGATATTGAGAAGTCTCTTAATCTCCTGCTTGCTGACTTTGACCGAGGTGGAGAAAATGGCAACTAAGAAGTGGATCGCAGGCGCCATCAAGCATCCGGGCGCTCTCCGCAAGGAGCTTGGCGTCAAGAAGGGCGAGAAGATCCCGGCCAAGAAGCTGAATGCGGCGGCTAAGAAGAAAGGTGTTGAGGGTCGTCGGGCTCGATTAGCCAAAACGCTTAGGTCGTTCGACTGATATGCCTCTCAAGAAAGGCATATCCAATAAAACCAGATCCGAGAACATCCGGACCGAAGTTAAGGCTGGAAAGCCGATCAAGCAAGCCATCGCCATCGGATATTCCGTTCAGCGCCAATCCAAGAGGAAGCGCAAGTGAATAGGATGAGGAAATATCTATGAAAGGCTACTACAAGGTTCCACGTCGCTCGATCTATTGCGAAAGCCTCTTCGATTGCGTTGGTCAAGCCATTTATTGCCTGGTATGGCTGAAGGTAACTTCGCCTTTCCGGTCCAAGCTCCCTAATATTGGATAAAATCATGAAGATGAAGTCCAAGTCCACCATGATCCCTGGCGCCAAGGCTCGCGTGGAGTTCAAGGGCGCACCGGCCGCGGTCAAGAAGGCTCAGAAGGCCGATAACAAGTCGGATCGGTCGATTGCTAAGAAGTTTGGGGTGAAGGTCAAGTGAGCCTATCCATCACTATTACCAAGGAAGATAAGCCATCCAAGGGTCGATATCAGTTCGTCTCAACTAGTACTATTGAGCCTAAGCGCTACTCTGTTAAGGAGTGGATTAAGCAATGGTGGTGGTTGAAGAAGAGGACCCGAGAATCGGTAAAACGCCAGAAAGCTAACGACAAAAGGCTCAAAGAACGGCATGAATTGGGTATGGAGCCTGGATTCACATACGTTTGGGTATTCCAAAAGGAATTGGACGGATGGATTCAGGTTAAGAAGTCATATGTAGAGGCGCCTTCTTCAGAAAAAGGGAAGGGAGGCTATGGTCGTAGCACACGATGGCCCTATCGCGAACTTCGCGACCATAGTAAGGATGAGGCTAAGAAGTGACCCTTACGCTCGTTGACTTTCCCATCCAGGTATCGCTTGCCGATATTCCCGGCCGGCTCCGATGGTTAGCTGACGAGTATGAGCGCAATCAGCAAAGCCTTCCCGAGACTCTAGTGTTCGTTGAGGGCTATGACGACGGATCCTTGAAAGTGGGATGCTTCGGCGACTGTCCGTCTAAATGGGAGGTGGTTGGATTGCTCACCTTGGCCGCCAGTCAGTTCACTCCCGATGAAGTGGATGTTTCTAGGAAAGGTGGGGCATGAATAAGCCACGAATCTGGTTTATCCGTGGTGGTCCTTTGCAATGGGACCGCTGGATATGCCAAGACCACGTTGGGTTAAATTCTTGTGTCGGTACGGGTCTTTCTATCGCTCAAGCATATAAGTCGTGGCTGGATGTTAAGGCCCAAATCGCGATGACAAAAAGTAACTATGGCGTCATCTCTTCCAGTAATCTTAACGCTGGCATAGCTCAGATGGCAGAGCAGCCGCTTTGTAAGCGGTAGGTCGTGGGTTCGATGCCTACTGCCAGCACCGATCAAAATCAGGGTGTAGCTCAGTCTGGTAGAGTCCCGCGCCTGGAACGCGGTTGCCGTAGGTTCAAATCCTACCGCCCTGACCAAACAATGCGCGCGTGGCAGATTGGCGATGTGTTATCTGCCACAAGCTGTAAAAGCCAAGAGGTGACCGTTTCACCCTTGGCTAGCTTAGATTGGATGGCTGCATACTGAGCCGAAGGGATCTTAAGGTCTACCCTCTTGATCCCCTCTGACTTGAGGCGTTCCCTGTACTTCTTGTTACGCTCTACTTGGTTCATCACTCACCCACGTACTTGAGGCTGTAGGAGCCGGACATCTGATGTTTGAGGCAGGTCGCATTCATCGCGTTAGCCTTCTTCTGGGCCGCTTCCATCGTCATCGGATCAGTCATGGCATTGCCGGCAGAGTTGATGACGATCCAGGTCTTGAGGTTGGTGTTCATGGCTGTCTCCTTGGTTGGTGGAAACAGATTACCACGTAATACGTGTTATGCAAGTAGGCTATATGGCCTATGCCAAAAGTAATAAGCGAACTTAGCTCAATAGGCAGAGCGCGGTCCTTCCAAGTCTGAGGTTATGGGTTCAAGTCCCATAGTTCGCTCCAATGCCTCGTTAGCAGAATTGGTAGATGCAGGGGACTCAAAATCCCTAGATATGAAGGTTCGAGTCCTTCACGGGGCACCAAATAGTTGTACTATGAAGTACATAAAGTGCTTGTCGTGAGACATTCGCTAACTTGTTAAGTACAAAGCGCATCAGGCCATGACCTTTAAGAAAGGCCAATCTGGAAATCCAGCCGGAAGGCCCATTGGCGCCTCCAACAAGGCGACCCGAGAGTTCAAGAATACTATCCAGCGCCTTCTTGAGGATAACGCTGAAAACGTCTCTCAGTGGCTTGCACGGGTAGCGGCGGATGATCCCTATAAGGCGTTAAGCCTTCTTGCTCAACTCGGCGAATATGCCGCTCCTAAGCTTTCTCGCGCCGAAAGCCATGTAACCAATGGCCCCAATCAATCGCATGAGGAATGGCTTGATGGCCTTGAGTGAGGAAGACGCACGCGCAAGGCTAAAGGATGATCTGCCCTTTTACTCGCGCAACTGCCTCAAGATCCGATCCAAGTCGGGCAAGGTCGTACCTTTCGTTTTTAATGCTGCTCAGCAGCATATCCATGAGAAGCTTGAGCAACAGCTCACTGAAACTGGAAAGGTTAGGGCTCTGATTCTCAAGGGGCGTCAGCAGGGCTGTTCGACTTACGTTGGCGCTCGCTTCTATCACGCCTCAACCTGGCGCAAGGGCATCCGAACCTTCATCCTCACGCATGAGGATCAGGCTACCCAGAACCTCTTTGAGATGGTGAATCGCTATCATGAGCATTGCCCCATCGCCGTTCGGCCTTCAACCGGAGCCGCAAACGCCAAAGAGCTTTTCTTCGATCGACTTGATTCAGGCTATAAGGTCGGTACGGCTGGTACAAAAGGTGTGGGGCGCTCGAGTACGATTCAGTTATTCCATGGGTCTGAGGCCGCATTCTGGCCGCACGCGGACACCCACGCGGCTGGCGTCCTACAAGCTGTTCCTGATGCGGATGGAACGGAAATCATTCTTGAGTCCACGGCCAACGGTGTAGGGAACCTATTTCATCAGAAATGGCGCGATGCCGAATCGGGAAAGGGCGATTTCATCGCTATCTTCGTTCCATGGTTCTGGCAAGAGGAATACCGCAAGGATGTGCCGCTTGAGTACACATCCGAGGAAAAGGAATATGCCGAGCTGTACGGTCTCGATAGTCAGCAGATGGCGTGGCGCCGTAACAAGATCGAAGAACTGAAAGACCCATCGCTATTCAAGCAGGAATACCCGGCTACAGCAGCTGAGGCATTCCAGATGTCTGGTCATGATAGCTATATCAAGCCAGAGCTTATCGCTAGGGCGCGCAAAGGCACTGCTGAGGAATCGGGTCCACTCATTGTAGGCGTTGACCCGGCTCGTTTTGGTGACGATGGGTCAGCAATGGCTCGTCGCCGAGGTCGCAAGATTCCAAAGGTCGAGCTTCGGCATAAGCTGGATACGATGCAGACTGCTGGCTGGTGTAAACAGGTCTTGGATACTGAGCATCCGGCCCGAATGTTTATCGACGTTGGCGGCATTGGGGCGGGCGTTTATGACCGCTTGGTTGAGATGGGATACGGCGACATCGTGAAGGCCGTTAACTTCGGCAGTTCGCCTTTGGAGCCACCAAGGATCGATGAGAGCGGCAAAGAAGTAGGGGGCGGCCCACTCAATCGCCGAGCCGAAATGTGGATGGCTTCCAATGACTGGCTTCAAGATCCTGCCGGCGTCTCCATTCCTGACTCGGATTCACTCCAAGCGGATGCTTGTGGCCCGCGTTATGGCTACGACTCAAACACTCGTTTGAAGCTCGAGAAGAAAGAAGATATGCGACGCCGCGGCGTTCCTTCGCCAGATGAATGGGATGCCGTGGCCCTGACCTTCGCTGAGCCTGTGGCTCCCGTCCACGAAAGTATCAATCTCAACTTTACCACCCAATTTTCCCGCGATTCGTTCGGCCATCGAGCCGATGTGTTCGGAGGCTGAGCATGGCTAAGAAATCAGGCAGTAAGACTTACCCTCCACGCGGCACTCCTAAACCTGTCAAGACGCGTGAGCGCGATGACTTTACTAAGCTCATGTTGGAGCGCTCGGAGGATGCTTTCCAGTTCGATACGGAGCAGCGCCGTCAATGCGTAGCGGATATGAAGTTTGCCTTTGTTGCAGGTAAGCAGTGGGATACCTATCTCACAGCCAAGCGTCGCAATAAGCCGAACTATGAGTTCAACCGGATTCGCCAGTTGATCCGACGCGTCACCGGACAGCAGCTCAAGAACAAGCCGAACATCAAGGTTCGGGCAGTGGAGGACAACGACAAGGATGTCGCTGACATCTATAACGGACTGATCAAGAACATCGAAGTTCAGTCATCGGCTGAAAATGCCTATGACACAGCCTTTCAATGGGCTTGCGGCGGTGGCTATGGTGTCCTTCGCGTCATGGCTGAATATGAGACGGGTAATAGCTTCGATCAACGGCTATGCATCAAGACCGTCCTTGATCCCATGACATGCTTCTGCGACCCATCGGCGCGCGAGTTCGATAGATCCGATGCTCGCTATTGGTTCATTACGGAGCTTATCCCGCGCGAGGAATTCAAGAAAAGGTGGCCGGATAAGCCCATCATTAGCTTTGATGTTACGAATGCGACTGATAGCTATGATCGCGAATGGTTCAATGAGGATGAGGTTCGTATTGCCGAATACTGGTATACGGAGCCTGAGACCAAGCGAATCTACATGCTCTCGGACGGCGCCGTAGTCGATGCCGACGAGTTCGATCTTGTCAAGGACAAGATGGCTAATCCTCCCGTTGATCCGGCCACGGGACAGCCTGTATGGGCTCCTGTGACGATCAAGCAGGACGCCGATGGAAGGGATATGGTCCGCGAGGTCGAGACCAACTGTGTTTATTCCTGCCTGGTTTACGGCAACGGCAAGCTGGAAGAGCCCACCAAGTGGGGTGGCACGATGATCCCAATCGTTCCTCAATGGGGCGATCTGGTGGTTATCGAAGGCAAGCAGATCTTTAGCGGCATGACCCGCTTTGGTCGTGATTCACAGACCGTCCATAACTTCGAAATGTCCACGATGATCGAGGTGACGGCCAAGCTTCCCAATAGTCCTTTGACAGCCACTGCGGCGATGGTAAAGGGCTTCGAGACACAATATGAGCGCATGGGTTATGACGATGCTCCTGTGCTCATGTACAACATCGATCCACAGAATCCCAATGCGCGCCCGCAACGCGAGCCTATGCCTCAGCTTCCTCAAGCATTGGCTAACCTTGCAGCGATCAGCGGAGATGAGCTTAAGGCCACACTTGGCGTCTATGACGCGTCTCTCGGGGCGCAATCCAATGAGACAAGCGGCCGGGCGATCATGGCCCGAAACAACCAAGCTGACACAGCCAACTTTGTCTATATCGACAATCAGGTGAAGGCACTAAAGCGCCTTGGCGAAATCCTTGTAGATGCCATCCCGGCTTATTACGACGCTGAGCGATCAATCCGTATTCTTGGCGATGATATGGCTGAGGAATACGTCAAGATCAACCATCCGGTGATTGGAGAAGACGGAAAGATCCATATCGAAAACGACCTGACGCGTGGCAAGTTTGACGTAGTTTGCACGGTCGGCAAGAGCTATGACACGGCTCGGATGGAGCTTGCAGACCTTGGGCAGACTCTGGCTCAGACGCCAGGTCCGATTGGTGCCATTGGTCAATTCCTGCTCATCAAGTCGCTGGATGTGCCTGGCATTGATATGTATGTGGAGGCTATACGAAAGCAGCTCGTTAATGCCGGCATTCTTCCGCCTGGTGAAGGTGATCAGCCGCCACCTCCACCGCAGCCTGACCCGCTTAAGCTGGCCGATGCCCAGCACCGCCAGAGCCAGGCTCAGCTTAATCAGGCCCGCGCCCAAGAAATCATGCTAAAGGCGCCGGCCGAAGCCCAGAAGATCGAGGCAGAGACAGCCGAGGCCGTCTCCAAGATTCCAGGCAATGAGGCCAAGGGCCATCAGACCATGATCCAGAACGGCCAGATGATGCCTGCCATCGGGTCTATGCCTATGACGGCTCCGGTCGATCAGGATATCTACACCGGAGGCTATCCGAAATAATGATTTACCAACCGTCGTGAGACGGCTATTGACCCCAACCAGAAGGCGAGTAAGATGTCAACTGAAAATAACGTGGCCGTCACCACGGAAGCTCCGCGTGAGCTGAAATCCACCGACACCCGCTATACGGTTACTGTCGAGACTCCTAAGTCCGAACCGGTTAAGGAAGTCGCGAAGGAGCCAGAAGCCAAGGCTGAAAAGCCAGTTGTGCCCCCGGAAGGGGAAAAGAAAGGCGACGCGCCAGACGCGGACTCTCCACAGGCAGGCAAAGAGAAACGCTTACCTCGCTGGATGAAGGAAAGGCTGGAACGGGAAAGGCAGGTCACCGAGGCCCGGACCCGTGAGGCGATGCTTCGTGAATTCCAGGCAAGTCCCCCTAAGGCCGATCCTGTAAAGGACGAGCCGAAGGCTAAAACTCTGGAAGATTTCGACTTCGACCATGGACGCTACACCGATTATCTGGTGGAGCAGAAGTTGTCTAAGCGCGAAGAAGAAGCGCGCATTAAGTCCGAGCAGGAACAACAAGCCAAAGCCGCTGATAGCTTCAAGGCCCGCATTGATGCATTTGAGGAACGCGCGGGTGATGGTACGTGGCAGGACATTGTTGAGTCTCCATTGAACACGGATCCGGCCTTTAAGGGCCTCACCGATTTGTTCATGGGTGACGATCATGACCTAGACATTGCCCATCACTTGGCAACCAACCTCAAGGAAGCGGAGCGAATCAACAAGCTGCCCAAGTTGCAGCAGGTTCGCGAGATCGCCAAGTTGGCCGAAAAGTTTGAAAGTGGCTCGCAGAAAGAAGATGTGGACACGCCATCGACTCCTGCGCCCTTGCCGAAAAAGACCACTTCCGCCCCTCCGCCGCCTAAGACGGTGACTGGCGCTGGCAAGCCTTCTGTGGATATCAATGATCCCGGCTTGACCACCGCTCAGCGCATTGCCGAATGGCGAAAGAAGGGCAAATAACCTTCCAAGGAGCCAATCGTGGCTAATCAGCTGCTTACTACCGACATGATCGCTGATCGCGCTCTGATGCGATTCAGCGAAGCCCTTTCGTTCATCAAGACCATCCCTCGCACCTACGACGATTCCTTTAAGGAAGGCGCGCCGGCCATTGGTGATACCTTGCGGGTGCCGATCCCTCAGCACGCCGTCGTGACTTCCGGTCGCGTGGCTCAGCCTGCGCCGTTGCAGACGATCATTCGTCCCGTGAAGATCGTGGATCAGCTTAATTTCTCGGTGCAGTACACCAGTGCGGAACTGGCGCTGGATATCGAGGAGTTTGACCGTCGCTATCTGTCGCAGCAGGTCGCCGACTTGGCCGTCACTGTCGAGGCCAATGTCCAGAACCTGGCCGCCAAGTCCATCCCGAATCAGACCGGGCCGGGCTCTGCGGCTCAGTGGACTCAGCTTGCGTATGCCAACATCGCACGAAAGTACATCATGGACAACGGCGCTGGTCCGTCGACCATGAAGATGCTGATGAACACTTCGTCGGAAACCACTCTGGTTCCGGCACTGGCAGGCCTGTTCAACGCCCAGAAGCAGATCGAAGTGCAGTACGAAGATGGTGTCATGGGCCGCGCCTCGGGTTTCGACTGGACCGCTTCGACCGTCACCCCGGTGTTTACCAATGGCGCCGGCACGGGCTATCTGGTGAATGGCGCTAATCAGTCTGGCTCGTCCATTAATGTAGATACCGGTACCGGTGCGATTCCGCAGGGCACGATCATCACTTTTACGGGCGTCGTTGCCGTCCATCCTCAGACCAAGGTCAGCCTGGGTTATCTGCGTCAGTTCGTGGTGACTTCGGACTATGCGGGCGGCACGGGTGCGCTTCAGATCTATCCGGCGTTGACCGTGACGGGTTCGGAAAAGAACGTCACCAATTCGCCGGCCGATAATGCTCCTATCACCATCGATCAGCCGGCGAGCGCGACTTACGGCATCTCCATGGCCTACCGTCCGGAAGCCTTCGCTTTCGTGACTGTGGATCTGCCCGAGCTGTCGGGTTGGAAGAACTCGCGTCGCCAGTTTGATGGCATCAGCATGCGCGTGACTGAGGGTTCGTCCTTGGTGAATGACATGAACCTGACGCGCTTCGACATCATGTACGGCTTTGGCGCGCTTCGTCCGGAATGGGCGGCTCGCATCACCAATAACCCGGCCCTGCTTACCCCGGCCTAAGGAGAACTGATATGGCTGCACCTGTCATCACCAATCCCAATGTGGCCCAGCGCTCCAGCTCGTCCTGGTGGACGGCTCCGATTGGCGTGGGCACTGTCGAAACCAATCCGGTCTATCTGAGTGATCTTCCGACCGCTGATCCGCATGTAGCTGGGCAGCTTTGGAATAACTCGGGCGTCGTTACTCAGAGCGCTGGCTGACAAGGATGGGGAGCTTCGGCTCCCCTCCTTCTAGGAGAACAACATGGCAAATGCAAGTACTCAGCTTTATGCAAGCCAGGGAAATGGCGGCCGCGCCGCTGTAACTATTGGTGAAATTGCCACTATCGCAGGGGGTAGCTTTGTCCTTCCTGCGCCGTCGGCCAGTGTTCGCGGTGGCGTTCTAACCCAGGCCGGCATTACTCCTGCAAGCGCCACGGTTCCTGCTGCCGCTCCTGCGGGCGGTACCGGAACGGCGGCGGGCGCATGGGATACCTCGGCTAACCGTGATGCCGCGATCGCTACCATTAATGGCCTTCGAACCGATGTTATTGAGCTACAGACGAAGTTAAACGCCCTCATTTCGTCCTTGCAGAGTGGCGGAATCATCGCGTAAGGAGTTGCCATGAAGGTCCAGAACCTTGTTGCGCGCGCCCTTAGGCTCATTCAGGTCATCGATCCGATTCAGTCGGTGAAGGATGCTGACATGGAGACGGCCATTGATGCTTTGAACGGCATGATGGCGCGCATTGAGGCGGACGGCACGGCGCTTGGATGGTCTCCGGTGGCTAGTCCATCGGATGACCTTCCACTGCCTGATGAGGCGATGCAGGCCATTGCAGCCAACTTGGCAATCGTTCTTTCACCTGAATACGGCGTTACGCCACTACCAACGGTTCAGGCCATGGCTCTTAAGGGAATGGCCGATCTCCTGCGCGATGTGGCTGTAGCGACGCCGATTCAGCCGATTTTGGCGATCCCGTGGCCGCAGGGATATTCTGGCCGAACTTTGAATGGAGAATCGTGGTACGTAGGTTAGAGATGTGGTGTGTTGCGCTCTAAAAATCAGGCATAGGAAGACCTTCAAGTACTGCCCATGAGATATACGCCCATCCCTCTTGTTGGCGGCTTCTATGCCGATGAAACCAAGCCTTGGTCTGTGCAGGATTGCCTTAACTGGCTTCCGACGCAGGCTGAGACCGATGGAACGCGTACGCCGTCAATCTTGAAAACGCCGCCCGGCCTTCGACAGGCTTTGAAGATCACCGAGGAGGGTGGGAATAGCCCTCCTGTGCGTGGCACTTACAACTGTGAAGGTAAGTTCTTCGCAGTCGTTGGCACAACGCTCTACCAGATCAACAACGATCTCACTTATGTTTCCCGTGGAACCATTCCCGGCGTGGGTCGGGTTCAGTTCGCCCATAATCAGCTCGGTCTTACGGTTCCAGGCAATCAGATAGTCATCGTCAATGGATCATCGGGGTATGTTTTCGACACCACGACGAACTCTTTTGTGCAGATCACGGATACCGGCTATCCGGGCGGTATCAATGCCGTTTTCATCAACGGATACATTGTTCAGATTGAGCCGGGCCGTCGTTTTGCCTTTCCATCAGCGCCGGCCAATGCTCTGGACTACAACACGCTTGATCAGTTCACCTCGGAAGTGGCGCCTGATCTTCTCGTATCGTTAGCCGTCACCAACAATGAGCTGATCCTTTTTTCGGAGACCACCACAGAGTTCTTCCAGACGGTCCAGGCGACTAGCCAGCCATTCCGTTCCAAGCAGATCACGCTGACTCGTGGATGTGGCGGACGTTTCACCGTCGCCAATATGGACAACACCGTATATTTCCTTGGAAATGACGGCATCTTCTATGTTTTGGCAGGTTACTCGCCGCAGCGCATTTCTACGCGACCGATCGAGGAATCCATCCGAGGACTCAACTGGGACCAGTCATACGCTTTCGTATGGGAAAGCGCGGGGCACAAGGTCTGCTATTGGACTTTCCCCGATGGAACGACGTGGGGGTGGGATGTATCAGCCAAGATCTGGCATCGCCGTAAGTCCTATGGTCTGAATCGCTGGCGTCCGAACTCGATGACCTTCTGGAATGGTAAATGGTATGCCGGTGACTTCCAGAGCGGCATTATCTGGGAAGTCGATTGGGACTACATGCTAGAAGGCGATCAGGAATTTGAGTCCGAGCGTACCACAGGAATCTTGGCAGACAATCAGAACACTCTTCTTGTCAATCGCCTTGAGTTGCTTATGCAAGTAGGTCAGATCGAAACGCCTTCTCCAACGCCTGACAATTATGTGCGAGTGCAGTATTCCGATGATGGCGGAAATAACTGGTCAAATTGGGATCAGGAATCCATCGGTGCCGTAGGCCAGTATGAGGTTAGGCCGGTCTTCACGCGTCAGGGAAGGACGCGTCACCGCGTCTATCGGGTTCGTTGCTCAAGCCCTCGTAAGCGCGACCTTATGGGGGGCGTTATCGTGGTCCAAGGAACCGTCGGATGATGCGCGCCACTTGGGAAAAGGGCGATCAAGAAGTACATGAAGCGCTTCCCATCCGGTCGCTTCATGTCGCCTTTGATGTTTCTGAGGCCGTCAAGGAACTTGAAAGTCATCCGGAGCTATGGAATCAGCACACGCTTAGGACGGATCGCTATCAAGGGCCGCATGGATCGGTTTCAGATATCTGGGTTCGATACAACGACTGGTCGAACTTCAAGAATGATGCCCATTCGTTTACACAGCTTCCCCACGAATCAGTCTGGTATCCATGCGTAGAAGTTATTCCCGCCGTCAAGGAGCTTGTGTTTAAGGTTTTCAGGCATGTGGTGGGAGAGGAGTTAGGAGGCGTCCTAATTACCCGAATTCCTCCGCATGGCGAGGTTCTTCCTCATATCGACACCGGATGGCATGCCGAGTATTACTCAAAGTTTGCCATACAATTGAAGGGTAATAAGGATCAGGCATTCTGCTTTGAAACAGACGAACTAAGGCCCATGCCAGGCGATCTTTATACCTTCGACAATAGCAAGCTTCATTGGGTCAAGAACGATTCCGACGAAGAACGCATCACACTCATCATTTGCATTCGGAGATAACGTGTCTAATCCTTGCGAAAACTGCGCATGCCGTGCCGAGTGTCAACCTTATGGCAATGAGTATCTTGCTTCCGACGGCGTATGGATCAAGGAAATGATCATTGACAAGGCTGGTACCATCATTCCTCAGCATAGCCACCAGTTCGACCATACGTCCTATCTGGCGCGTGGTGCCGTGCTATTTGAGGGAAAGCGCTATGACGCGCCATTTCCTATCTTCGTACCAGCTTTCAAAAAGCACACGTTTGAATCGCTAATGGATAACACGATGGTTCTTTGCATTCACAATGTCTCTCGGCATGGTGAAGTGAAGATCCATGAGGAACATCAATTGATCGCCTCGCAGGCGGGAGGGTAGGCCAGTGCCGTGGGGAGCTGCTATCGGAGCTGTAGGCGCCATTGGCGGAGGCCTGTTGTCATCTAGTGCCGGAAAGTCAGCCGCCAAAGCTCAGCAGAAGGCCGCCCAGGCGGCTATTGATGAGCAACGCCGTGAATACGATCAAACGCGGCAGGATCAGCAGCCTTTCTTGCAGGCTGGTCAGAATGCGGTCAACCTACAGCAGAAGTATTTAGGTGGTGATACATCTGGATTCAGCAACTCGCCGGATTATCAGTTCGCCGTTCAGCAAGGAACGAAAGCCCTGGATGCTGGCGCGGCGGCGCGAGGCAATCTGTTCGGGGGCGGCGCTGATGCTGATCGCATCGCGCTAGGCCAGGGTCTTGCCACGCAATACGCCAATAACTACTGGAACAAGCTTGCCGGCATGGCCGGTCAGGGGCAGACGAGTGCTAATGCACTTGGAAACCTTGGCGCGAACATGGCAGGCAATATCGGTAATTACTCGATCGATTCCGGACAGGCCCGAGCCTCTAGCTATGCCAATAGCGCGAATGCCTGGGGGAATACTCTTAACCAGCTTGGCAACATTGGTGGCCAGTACTTCCAGAACTATGGCAACCCATTTGGCGGAGGCGGCCAAGGATCTGGCTATACCTTAGGCAACAACATGGGGAATTACTGGTCTAATTATGGATCGGCGCCAAGTGGCGGGAACTTCAACTTTGCTGCGATGAGTGGAGGCGGCTAATGGCTAACATTTATGATGTCGCCGCCGCTATCCAGCAGCCCAATCCTGTCGGCGCATTTCAGCAGGGCATTCAGACCGCTCGCGGCAATGCCATGGGTAATATTGTTTTGCAGCAGGCGCAGCAGCAGCAGTCGGATACGCAGGCTATTCGTGCGCTGGCTCCTCAGATTATTGGAGGCAATCCAGATGCCTATGCTCAGGCAGCAGCTCTTAACCCTGATCAGGCGAATTCCTATCAAGCAGCCGGCGATAGTCAGTTAGTGCGTCTTCGTGGAGCCATTAAGTATCTTGATAGTCAGACAACGCCTCAAGCCAAAGAGTCGGCCTATCAGAATGCCGTACGGCCTTACCTGAATCGCATTGGCGCCGCTCAAGGTAAAACGGCTCCTGCAACGTTTGCAGAAGCCGAACCACTCATGGAGTCGGCCCGCGCTCAAATTATGGGCCTTCCGCCTTCAGTGCTCACTGCTGGGCTTACGGCTGAGCAGAAGAATCGTAATGACCTCTATGCACAATTGACGCCAGAACAGCGGGCCGAAGCCGACCGGATTAAGGTAGGACTCGATCCGCGCGCAACCAATCCGAACTATTCAACGGTGAATGTGCCCGATGGTCGAGGCGGCACGATTCAGGCGTTCTTGAATAAACACACGGGAAGGCTTGAGCAGCCCGATTACGGCTCCCTTGGTGGTCAAGTGCCCCAGGCTTCCGCTGCGCCTAAAACGCCAAGCGGATCGCCCATGGCTAATGACACCATGGCCCCTTACCTGCAAGAAGCAAACCGACGTATCCAGACCGGAGAAAGCACGGATAGCGTCGACGCATGGCTTAAGAGAGTTGCCAATCAGATGCAGCAGCCTACGTCTTCCGGACTTGGCTATACACCGGCAAAGTCCGAACAGGCGAAAGCGCCATCTGGATATCGCTTTGCTCCCGATGGAAGTGGAAATCTTGAGCCCATTCCTGGAGGTCCTGCCGATAAGGGAGGTACGGCTGCAAAGATTGGCGACCAGACTAAGACCGGCCAGGATTTCTTGCAGTCCATTAGCGATCCGGGAATGCAGCACATGATCCAGGCGATTGCCGAAGGACGCATGGCCGTTCCCAAGGTCTATCGCGCCTCCAAGGGTGGAGAGATTGGCGCCTCGGAGATCGCTCAGGCCGTCAATTCCTATGACCCTACCTTTGATGCGGTTAACTACAATGCTCGTCAAGGCACCCTGAAGGGCTTCACATCGGGCAAGGAGGCTCAGACGATCAACGCGCTTAACACCGTGGCTGAGCATCTTGGTACGCTTTCCGATGCTGCGGATGCGCTCAACAACTCGGATATCCAGACGATTAACCGTATTGGGAATGCCTACCTACGCGAAACGGGTGACCCTCGTATTGCTCGCTTCGATACAGTGCGTAAGGCTGCTGCCGATGAAATTGCCAAGGTTTGGCGCGCTAGCGGCGGGTCTCAGGCAGACATTGAAGAAAACCTCAAGAATCTTGACGGGGCGCAATCTCCTGCTCAGCTTCATGCTGCTGTAGGCACCCTTGTCCAGCTCATCGGTGGAAAGCTTTCTGCCCTACAGGATCAGTACAACTCGGGCATGGGCATTGCCGCTAATAGGCATTCGATCGTCAGTCCATCAGCTCAGCAATCGTTTCAGCGCGTTCTGACGCGTGCAGGCATGACTGCACCTGAGGTTACAGGCAATGCTATTCAGAGCCAGCCGGGGCAGTCACAAGCGCCGCAAGGCCAGACTGATTACTCGCACCTGTGGGGTGGCTAATGGCACAGCCATGGAGCCAAGTCGCCTCTAGCCCGCAGTATCAGGCGCTTCCTGCCGATCAACGGGAAGCAGCGAGGCAGCAGTATTTCTCTCAGGTAATTGCCCCGCAGTTGCCTGATGACAATGCGCGCGCTCAAGCCAAACAGCAATTTGACGCTCAGTTTGGCTCTAAGGGACCGGATTTCTCCAACGTGAAAAGCGCTTCACAGACGGTGCAAGAGGCGCCATCGCTTGGCGACCAGGCCGTACGATCACTCTCACTGGCTGGTCGAAACGTAGCCCATGGCCTGGCATCCATTCCGGATATCGTACTTGCCCCAGTCACGATGCTTGCCAATAAGGGGCTAGAAGCAGCAGGGGCTGGACCGCAATACCGTTTTGGTACGGCTGGTGACGCTGCTGATATGGCGCTCAACGCGGCCGGCGTACCAAATCCTCAGGATCTATCCAAGACGGAGCGATTCGTCAGTGCGGCTGAGCGTGGCTTAGCTGGTGCCGCTGGAGGCATCGGTGTAGGCGGGGCTTTGGCTGGATCAGCAAATCCTACGGTTTCGGCCGTAGGAAACATCATGGCCTCTAATCCCGCCATGCAGGGAACTTCTGCCATTACTGGTGGCCTTTCCTCGCAAGGAGCCAAGGAGGCTGGCGCCGGCCCGGTAGGACAGATTGCAGCAGGCCTAGTGGGTGGGCTTGCTCCTGCTGCGCCAGCCATTGGGCAGGCTGCTGTTCAGGGCGCTTTACGAGGAGGTGAGGCCGGTCGCCAGGTCGTTGCACAGAACATCGCCGACTTCGCGAATGCTGGAACGGTCCCTACGGTGGGACAGGCTACGCAGCGACCGCTTGCTCAGGGTGCCGAGTCGCTTCTTTCTAAGACGCCCGGCTCTGTGACAGTCATGAAAAATGCTGCACAGCGTCAAGGAGACCAGGTTTCCGATAGGATTTCCAAGCTTGCTGATTCTCTTTCGCCTGGAGCTGACAGCGGTTCGGCTGGACAGGCCATTGTCCAAGGCGTAAGTGGTCCTGGCGGTTTTGTGGATCGCTTTAAGCAGCAGTCCCAAAATCTTTACAACAAGCTCGATCAGTACGTGCCATCCACAACGCCAGTGGATATCGGACAGACAAAGCAAACGCTCGCCGATATCAATGCAGCCATTGCTGGCGCTAAGAACACCTCAGCCCTGATGCAGAATCCAAAGCTTGTTCAGCTTGAACAGGCTATTGCTGCCGACACGCAAGGTGGAGGAACCCTTCCCTATGATGCGGTGAAGAAAATCCGTTCCATGATAGGCGATCAGTTGAGCGACTTCCAGCTCACTTCGGACCTGCCTAGGAGCAAGCTTAAGGCGCTTTATGGAGCTCTATCGGATGACATGAAGCAAGCTGCCCAGAATGCTGGCCCGCAGGCAAAGCAGGCATGGGAAGATGCCAATGCTTTCTACAAGTCCGGTCAGGAACGCATCGACACTTTGCAGCGTATCGTGGACAAGAATGGTGGTCCTGAGTCTGTGTTCAGTGCCGCCACGGCTGGCACGAAAGAGGGAAACACCACTATTGAAAATGTAATGCGAAGCTTGCAGCCGGATCAGCAAAAGGTGGTTTCGGCGGCCATGATTAATCGCCTTGGAAAGGCCAATCCTAGCCAGCAGAATGCTGCTGGCGATCAGTTCAATATGGGCACTTTCCTGACAAACTGGAACAAGCTAAGTCCTCAGGCTAAGTCGACTCTGTTTGATGGCTATGGTCCTCAATTCTCAAAGAACATGGACTCGATTGCCAAAGTGGCCTCCAATATTCGAGAAGGTTCTCAGTACCTCTCCAATCCTTCTGGAACAGCTCCGGCCGGCGCACAGATTACTGCCCTTACAGGTTTGATGACTTCTCTTTTTACCGGTCATCCTGGCGTGGCCGCTGGCATTGCCGGTGCTGCTGGCACGGCCAATCTAGCCGCTCGCCTCATGACCAACCCGACCTTTGTCAAGTTCCTTGCCACGAAAGTCGATACACCAGTGCAGGGAATTGTTCCGGCCATCGCCGCTCTTCGCGTTACGGCCAAGGAAAAGAAAGACCCTGATCTTAAAGCCGCAGCCGATCTCATGTCGCAATCCGTCAATCAGAGCGCCCAGCCCTAAGGAGGGACCATGGCAAGCTTTCGCCCTCTCGGCCAGTTCAATCAGTATTTCCTGAACAACGGCCAGGTTAACAATGGTGGCTCGATCACGTTCTATGAAACGGATTTGACGACACTCAAGAACACCTATTCGGATCCTTCGCTTACCGTCCTGAACGCTAATCCGGTGTTGCTTGATGCAGCCGGACGACTGACTACGGATGTATGGGGCTCGGGTACCTATGGAGCCGTCCTTAAAGATGCGCTTGGAACGACTATCCAGACTCGAAATAACATCCAGTCTGGCGCTGATCCTGGTTTTTCTATCCCGGCTCTCGTCACGGGTGACTTTCTAACCAATGACGGATCCAATCTTCTTTGGCAGCCCATCAAGCAGATTCCTGACCCCACAGGGCAGGCAGGTAAGGTTGTTGGAACGGACGGAACTGTAGTGTTCTGGCAGAACGCCACAACCCCACCTCCACCGGCCAATATCAGCGTCACGATGGACAAGACACTGATTGCGGATACAACTACACCAGCGACTTCACTCATGATCCTGCAAGGTGCTGGTAGTGCGCCTGCTAGCGGAGCGCATACCACGACAGGTAATGTGACGTTCGCTACGGCGTTCAGCTCGCCACCACGCGTCTATGTGTCACCCACGGGAAATGGCATTACTCCCAACGGCTTCTATGGAATCCCTTCGGTCATTAGCATTTCGACTACCGGATTTCAGGTTGGATTCAATGTCAATGAGGGTGGAACAGCTAGCGGAACTAATATCACCGTGACGGTCAACTTCCAGTTCCTTGCCATTGGAACTGTGGCTACGCCGTGAATATCCCGCTTCCAAAGGCTCAGAGCCAGTACACCGATACGTCGGGCGTTCCGACGTATCCGTTTTATCAGTACCTTTTCAACCTAGAAAGCCGAGTCACGGATCTAGAGGAATCTGGCGGTTCCGTGACGCCACCTTCGGGGCAATACCTTCCTATCACTTCCAATGTGACTGGAACGAACTCGATCATCACCTATGGATCATTGGCTCAGGGTATTGTCCTTGTGACCCTGGATGGTGATGTGGATGTGCCAGGACCAACTCAGTACTACGGTAGCGATTCAACTCTATCGAAGGGTTGGTACAACATTTCAGATGCTTTTCTAGGAACGTCTGGTGATATCACACTTACCGTGGACGCCAACGGCATCACGACGATTGATCTAGCCGATGTGCCAAATACAGGGGTTGGTGCTCTTTTTGCTATTGCGCGCGATGCCAAGGGACGGATTGTCGGATATAAGCCTGCGACAATCACCGGGACGGCCAATCGCATCTCGGTGACAGATGGCGATGCGATTGCAGGTCTTCCAACAATCGACATCGATGCATCCTACGTTGGGCAGCCATCTATCACTACTGTTGGAACCATTACTACGGGTACTTGGCATGCCTCAATCGTTGGCGTTGCCTATGGAGGAACCGGTAGTGATCTTTCTTCCACGGGAGGTACGGGACAATATGTAAAGCAATCCACAGTTGGCGCTGCGCTGACTGTAGGAACCATTCCTGCCTCCGATATTGGATCGGGCCAAGCTCTCACTAAAACAGATGATGCTAATGTAACGCTGACGCTAAGCGGTACTCCGGCAACAGCGCTTCTAAAGGCTACCGATCTAGCTCTTGGGTGGACTGGGCAACTTTCCATTGCCAGAGGGGGTACGGGTCAGTCGACATCCCTGGCGGCTTTTGATGTCCTTTCTCCGCTAACAACGGCGGGAGATTTGCTCGTTTACGCTTCTGGACACAATGCCAGGCTGGCAGTCGGCACTAATGGCTATGTCCTTACTGTCGTAAGTGGAGCGCCTTCTTGGCAGCCTATTGCATCATCTGGAACAGTGACTAGCGTTGGTCTGTCCGCGCCGGCACAGTTCAGTGTCGCTGGGTCGCCGGTAACGACGAGTGGAACGCTAGCGCTTTCGTGGGTAACCCAGAACGCTAATCTTGTCCTTGCCGGACCTTCCACAGGATCGCCAGCAGCACCCTCGTTCCGATCGCTGGTGGCCGCTGACATCCCATCGCTTCCGTTCTCTCAAATCACGGGGACGGTCCCTATTGCCCAGGGAGGCACGGGACAAACTTCGGCTAATGCCGCTTATAACGCCCTTTCTCCTATGACAACGAATGGCGACATCACCATTCGATCAGGGGGGGTGGCAACACGTCTGGCAGTGGGTTCGGCGGGACAGGTTCTTGGCGTAAGTTCTGGCTTACCCTCTTGGGTTGCCGCAAGCACAGGAACGGTCACAAGTGTTGGCCTCACGATGCCGTCCTTGTTCAGCGTTGCATCATCTCCCGTAACTACATCAGGGACGATTGCAGTAACGCTAGCTAATCAGAATGCTAACCTAGTGTTTGCTGGGCCAGCATCTGGTTCATCATCTGCACCTGGATTTCGCTCACTTGTGGCTGCGGATATTGCTGGCGCTATTCCAGGTGACTACATATCCGGACTCAAGATCATTTGGAACAGCACGACATCCATCAGTGTAAGTAATGGTTCGGCAGTCATTCCTTCCACCGGAATTCTTGAAAACATACCATCTACGTTGACTCTTTCCAGCCTATCACTGTCCGCATCGACGTTCTACCATGTATACCTATACGATAACGCAGGTACGGCGGCTATCGAATGTGTTTCGACGGCTCCGGCTTCGCCTTACATTGGAACGGCAAGGTCGAAGACAGGAGATATAACCAGAAGGTATATTGGGTCAGTAAGAACTACAACTGGCGGAGCCATTCTTAATTTCTATCATGACAGCAACAACAATGAAGTCATGTATCTGGTAGATATTAATGATGCCAGCTTATTTGTATTGAATGGCGGAACGGCAGCATCTCTCACCAGTATAAGTCTCGCATCTGGCGTTCCTAGCACTGCTCGACTAGCAACTATCTTTGGTGAAAATACAGCCAACCAGCTACTTATTTTGACCAATTCATCTGTGTCACCATCGACTGCTGTCTTGGCATTTATGCGGCCAGTTGACCAAACAGTAAATTTCAATATTCCTACGGATTCATCACAGGCCATACAGTATAGATATACGGGCAGTCCGGGTAGTGGTGGAGCATTTATATGGATCACAGGGTACCGCTATGAGCGATGACACTATGTTCGCCATTACAAGAACTGGATACAGATCTATTTCATCAGGCGATGAACTCATGGATGGTGAAACGCTTTCAGAAACCATCCCATCAGAATTGATGGATTTCACCTTAAAAGCGCGATGCCGAATACAGCGTGATGGTATGCTTAGAGTCTGTGACTGGACCCAGGTATCTGACGCGCCGCTTGATTCTTTCCAGAAAACACAGTGGTCTGCATACCGTCAGGCTTTGAGGGACGTGCCTAACCAGCAGGGGTTCCCATATGACATCACTTGGCCTACGCCGCCATCTTTGCCCGCAGGAACCTCTATAACAAAGGGGTTATCATGAACGTCGCCATACTTCAGTGGGCGATAGGTTTGTTTCTTCCATTCCTGGTGGCGTTTGCCGTATGGGTAGTTATGTCGATTAATCGAAACAAAGTCGAATTGGGGCAGCTTAAGCTACATATGGCTGAGAACTACGCAAAGAATGCTGCTATGGACAAGGTATTTTCTGAACTACAGAGGCTATCTCGAGTGGTTTACGAGATCGCAGGTAAACTAAACGTGCCCATAAGGAACGACTAGATATGGAGATGGGGGATGCAGATCGGATCATTGAGGCTTTCCAGGGGCTAGAAAGATCTCTGGATAGACTTCATTCTGTAGATCGAAGTCATCGGCAAGAAATTCATATCAATGCTGGTGGTGTAGGGGTTTGGATTGCAACGACATGCTGTGTAGTTATGATCTCTCTTGGACTCATCGGAGCTATTCTTTATGTAAACCAATCGCGTAAAGTAGATCAAATGCAGGACTACCTTAACGCGATATACATGCAAGCCCCGTATCTCAAGCCGAAGGATCATGGAACTTAAATTTCCCATGTAGAACTAAGGATGCTGCTTCATAAGCAGCCTTTGCCTCATTAACTGATGAAAACGTTCCTAGATGCAGGATGACACTTCCCTTTTTTACTCGTGCAAAATATTTGCCATTCCGTCCTTGATTTACACCTCTGGGAAGACCTAAAGAGGACACTTTTGTCGGTCGGTTGCACATGTTATCTGACTGATTTGCAAGCCTGAGATTTGACCATCTGTTGTCATCTCTTATTCCATTTGCATGGTCGATGTTTAGGCATGGGTCTTCACCAGTCATATACATCCATGCAAGACGATGCGCCCGATAAATGGCACGGTCGACATTGATGTTTATGTATCCATCGGTAGTTAAAGATCCGCACAACTGACCAGCCTTCCATCTTCGCCTATTTGTTTTCCTATGAAATAGGCCGGTCTCTGGGTCATAGATGAAAATTTCATGGAGGTACGCTTTCGTAGGTAGCGGTCGTATTTTCTTTCCCATGTCTTAGGATGATTCCAATGTCTAGTCCAATCATTATAATTACTCCCGGTCCGCGCACAACTAATTTTTCGACTGATATGGCATCAACTGATACTGTTGAGTCAAAATCAATTAGTCCATCTGATGTGACGCATATCTTCCAGTCCAAAGAAGATGCCATCGCCTACTTACAGTCTTTGGAGTAACGCCCATGCCATGGCGTGACCGCATCAATACCGATATTCGCGCCGTGTGGCGGCAGGCATCTACCTGGGTTCTTGCCGCCATCCTTCCCTTTCCTGACATCTACAATGAGGTAGCCGGCTGGGTTGGATATGACGATATCCCGGGACCTGCCAAGAATGCGCTATATGGCATATCTCTAGCGGGCATCCTAGCCAAGCACTATCGTCAGAATGCACCAAAGGACAAACCGTGAAGTGGCAACAGGTTGCTTGGAAACTGATCACTGATTGGGAAAAGTGCAAGCTCCATGCTTATCCGGATCCAGCTACTGGTGGTAAGCCATGGACTATTGGCTGGGGTGCCACAGGTATGGATATCGGTCCTAACACGGTATGGACACAAGCGCAGGCTGACGCCGATCTACAGAAGCGCATCGATAAGCTTGGAGAGTCCATCGACGGCTACGGGGTGCCTTTAACATGCAGCCAGAAGGGCGCCTTAGTATCGCTAGCCTACAATATAGGCATAGGAAATCTAGGAACTTCGACCCTTCTTAAGTGCCTTCGTCGCGGCGATATTGCCGGAGCATCAAGTCAGTTCTTGGTGTGGAACAAGGCCGCAGGGAAGGTTATGCAAGGTCTCGTCAACCGACGTAAGGCCGAGAAGGCCATCTTTGATTCCCCGGAGACCGACTAATGCTTTCTTCCCTTTGGTCTAAGTGTTGGGGATGGATCTGTGCGCTTGGCGTCTTGATCGTAGCCTTTGGTTCAGCCTATCTAGCCGGTATGCGAAAAGGCAAAGACGATCAACAGGCTAAGGTCGATAACGCCACTCAGGAAGCCCAATCAGCCAATCAGGCCGCTCAGGCCGTGGAGACACGCCATGACGTTGACACAGAGGTTTCGCAGCTACCGCAAGCGCCTGCGCAGGATGTGGCTACTTCTAACCCTAGTTCCGCTGCTGGTCGTCTTCGTGATGACTGGATGCGTCCCTAAGCCAATCGTTAAGATTGATGTGTGCCGTGGTTGGTCGCCCATCCTTGTTGGATCTGGCGATGTTCTAACCGACCAGACAGCCAAGGAGATCCTTGCGCACAATCAGTATGGACTAGCGCAAGGATGCTGGAAGAAGCCTAAGAAGGCATAATTTTATGTTTCGTTTCCTGGCGTTCTGTATTCGCCATCAATGCTAGTTCTCCTAATGGATGACTGCCTTCTTTCTAAGAAACGAAATGCATAATATGGAGTTATAAAACTGGATACCTTATCAGGGCTAGGTCTAAGATCATAAATAGGTTCTCCGTCGGCTCCTATCTTGATTCCCGTAATGATGTGTTCAACAAGAACCTTTTCACCCATCTGAAACTCAATTGCCTGAGCTTTGACGATCTTTGGTTCATTTGATTCGTAAACCTTGGTGGAGCTTTCTTGCCTCTTGGGCTTAGGCTTGAACATTCGTCTCTCCTTTTCGGATTGATTTCTTGATGCGCCTACGATCTCTCTTGCTGATCGTCAAGGCATGTACGATGGCTACATGAGGCGATAGGCCATCACGGCGCATGATGAATAGGACTAGATCATTGAAGGTCATGTGCTTCATCCGAAACCCTCTTCGAGAAGCCGATAAACCATCTTCGCCCCGGTTTGCCTCCAGTAAGCCCAAACATCTTCCATCCCCATCCTGGTGTTCCAAGCAGAAGTTTCATCGATCCACCTTTACGCAATAAGCGTCCACAACTAGCTGTCTATCCAGTACAGATTTCTTTGCATCAAGACAGGACTGCGCGGAATAGAACGGACCAACCTGAACAGCAGATGTGTTGAAAGTGTTGTATCCGCGCATGAGTATTACTAGAACGAATGCGTAACTCATCACCCCACCTCCGGCGGCTCAGGCAGCGGCATCCAATGGGTTAGATTCTTATGGATTGGCCTAACAATTCCATCATCATCGTAATCAAACCAGCCCATGCGCTCTTCATATCGTCCATACCTAAAAGGCTCCTTGGTGGATGGCACATAAATGTCGCATTTAGTCCAATAGCTAAGCCAAATTCGATTGCCATCAGATACTAGGATTCTAGTACCATCCCTAGGCGCCTCACTAATCGGCCGCCATTTCATGTCTCACCCCTCTTGGCCGCGATGGCTTGGTCTACGTGCATATCTAGGCACGTCGACCCGAGATTGATAGCGTCGTCGATGATGTTGCGAATCGTCGAAGCCTCATTGCTAACTGGATCGGAAGCGTTTATCTGGCGGCAAAACTCGCGCCACCTGTACGCATCCATCGCTTCTCTTGAGCGGGTGTAGTCATGCACCATCGCGAAATTTGAATATGCCGCGCAAGGACCATCGTGATTAGGTTCTCGCATGCACAGCCATCCTTTTGGCGCCATCTCGCACAGTGCAGTCACTTTAATGGTTGAGCCAATCTCTATGGCCTTGGCCTTAATGGACTCGATGAGCCTCCTGTTGTAAATCGTGAAAACCTTTCCCTTGGCATCGACTACCTTCCACGCAACAGGTTCACCGCCAACCACCGACCCTTCCTCGGCAGTTGCGCTGGCGTGGGAGAGGGCGGCTTGCCATGCGGCTTGCCAAGCTTCCCACGCATCGCGCGGCCCCGAGTCGTGTTCAGGCATTTCATGCCACGCATTGAACGCCTCGCGCACCTTCTGCTCGTCGGTCATGGCTTAGCCCTCTCGAAACGCGCGTGCACGCGTTGTCATGCCGCTCTTCCTCGCAGATGCCTTGATCATCTTTAGTTGCAACTGGACATCAGCGAGAGTTATCTCGCCCGCCTGCATTCGGGCGATCAACGCCATGCGCACTTCCATGCTGTCCGCCACCTTTCCTTCGGCCTCCGCATGGCGCACATAATCTTTCTTGCGCAGCGCTACTTCCTGTTTCATCACCACCTCTCCTTCCCGGCGAGCGTCGGGGCGGCGGACAGGGATTCCACGATGTCTTTCGCGGTGCGCTCGCACTTCTCGCGCATGCCGTGACCAATGTGGTCGGCAATGATCTTCGCCACCCTATCAATGTCAGCATCCGAAACCGCCACCTTCGGCGGGGCGGCGGAGAGCGACTCATGGAATCTGGCTACCTTATCCAGCTTGTGTCGAAGTGAATCGGCAGCGGCTTGGCAGAACGATCTATCCGCTGCGACACGACCGAATAAATAATTAAGATCAGCCCGGCATTCGTCCAGGGCTACTCGAATGTCGTCCGGCACGGCCGCGCGCTCGACGGGGTGCGTGTAGACAGGCACACGACCATCGCCAGAAACATTCCACGCTGGAACATGAGCCACACCGTTCTGTTTTGCTAGGTGGCCGATTGATTCTGGCGTCATCCAAGCGATAGCCTCCTCCTGCGCCTCACCGCCCTGCGCGGCTTGCGGGTGGGGTTGGGAGCGTTTGATGTAGTTAATGGCTTCTAGAAGGATGTCGAAATCACCATCTAGGCCATCGTGTTTGGTGGAGGCAATCCATCGGTCACGGACGGATTGCAGATTTGCCACCAAGTTTTCTACGTCAGCCACCACAGGCTGCGCCAGACGCGCGGAGAGGGTAGCGCTAGCGCACTGTGCATCAATGAAGTAATTCCCCTTTTCCTTTTGCCAAACCTTTTCGCGGTCTACCCCCATGGGGACATTGTTCTTGCGAGAATTGAACAATGCCCGCGCTACAATCCACGTATCCTCATCCCTCACCTGCACCGGAGCGCGGGTGAGGTGGGCGTTGATGAACGTCTTAATGGCCGTAGCCATTTCGTCCTCTATTTCACGCAACACTTCGTGATCGACGTCAAAGGCTGCATCAAAACCACTACGCCCACAAAGGTTGCGGATTAGTACGTCGACAAGTCCGCTGATGCCATGTTCAAGCGTCATCTCACTCATGGCTGTCTCCGATGGCTGCACGGGCGGCTTCAGTAAGTGGGCAATCGGTCATGACTTGAAAGATGCGACAGCCTCCCGCTCGATGCTCATCCGCCAGCTTCAAAATATCCATCACTACGGCCCTAAGCCCATCATTCTCCTTACGGAGCGCGGCGAGTTCGTCAAGCAGGGCGATGGCTGTGGTGGGGTTGAGGGTTCGATAGAACTCCTCGGCGTTTACATAAGCAGGTCCGACACCGTAGAACTGGACGCCAAGAGCCTCATTGTCGTAATTGCAGTAATCGGCGGTTAGTTCAACCGAACCTTCACCGCTGCAACACGGACATTCTATCCATCCCTCTTTTGCAACGATTTCTGCCGAATCGAAATCTTGAGGCGTCGCCTTCTCCGCCACTTTGCGCAGATGTTCGTGGTTGGTGGTCATGGTGTGGCTACTCCGAAGCTCGTTATTACGCATAGAGTCACAATCGCAAGCGCGATAAGAAGAATCGTCGGGTTGTTGTCCGGGTTCATCAGCCACTTCACGTTCGCTCTCCTCGCAGTAAATTTTTGATACACCGACGGCTAAACAGAGAGGGCATACGGCCGCGTTCATCAAGCCGCACCGCCATCGTCTTTATGGTTGGTGGTCATACATCCCCCTTCTTGGCTCGGGCGGAGTCGATGGCTTCTCGGATTTCCCAAGGCTCAGGTGAGTCTTCTTCCTCATCCCAGTGAGGCGAAGCTATGAACACTAGGCGTGCCCCATATCTGGCCAGTGATATAACTTCGACATGCTGGATTGCCAGCCAATCGAGGCGATCTGCATCCTTCCTCGATTCCTCTGCCTCCGCTTGCAGGCGGGTGCGGGCGTCTAGCAAAGAAAGAATGATTCTTTTTGTCTCACCTTGTTGCCATTGAGCATGTTCGAACACCTGCTCATCTGTGTAACTCGTCATAGGGAGTGGCCTTTGGCTTTGGCTTTGGCTGCGCGTGCTTCGGCGAGAACTTCATCGGCGTCGCGAACCGGCTTACTCTGGAGTAGAAGGTGAAAAGCGTGCTCCATTCTCTCAAGGGCGGCCAGAAGATCAGGCGATGCGGATATCAAGTCGGCATTTTCTTTGCCGTAAACAAGTTCGGTAACCAGCTCGCCATGTTCGGTCCAAGCAATTTCCAGATGGTCAATGCGTGGATTGTTGTAATGCGGCCCATGATTCAGAACATGCCATGGCCCAGGCGTATGCTTCGCTTCACTCATCACGCTCTCCTTTGTAAGCGGCAGTTGCAGGGCATCGAACCCTGTGCATTCCCGCTAGAATCGAACCAGCTCAGGCGGATTGATTTCGCCTGCTCCACTAGGGCAACTGCCATAAATCGATTAGAGAGGTGGTTGACTGCTCGAAGAATCGCTTTCGCTATCTTTCTCCACCCGTCGGCCGCTAGGGATTGCAGCAAACCACCTCTCTAATGCCCTCAAGCCGCGGAGGGCGGCACGCCCTTAAGAACAACAATATTACTATATGGAATATTTGTCAAGCGTATCTAAGAGAAAATTCTTCATCCGAATCACTGATCCCCCGAGCCAGCCTGACCACTTGGGACCATTGGACGGGATTGCAGGAAAGACCGAACTGCGACGGGTCGTCACCGAGACAGAACGCCATCTGGATCGCTTCCGTAGCCTTCGACTTGGAAAGTTCCTTAGAAGACCGCGGCAGCACGATCACCGAAGGCTTGCCATCACCCATGTCCAAGCCCGGGATGATCCGCCAGCTGAGAACCATCGCCGTGAGGATGTGCCGCACGTCGTCATGGCTCAGGTAGCCGCCATGCCACTGCATGGTCGAAAGGCACTCGCACGCAGCATTGAAAAGGTTCTGCTGCGCCCGGCTCATGGGTTCTTCACCGTAGAGTTGCCAGTCATGGAGCGTTACAGACTTCATCACGACTTCCTTTTGGTGAAAACGGCACGTCCAAGAACCTTGCGAGCCTCTTTGTTGAATAGGCCATAGAGGGCGTACATCTCGTCGCCGTCCAGTCCCTTGGTGGCGATGGTGTCGCGCGCAGATTCGGCATCACCGGATGCAAGGATCTGGATGATCTCTTGGGAGAACTCGGTGAGCATCACGCGCTGATCCTCGGATAAGGCGTTCCATGTTTCCTCCCAGGCCAGTTGGGCTTGCGACTTCGCCTTTTCGACCTTGGATGCGGACACACCGTCATCGTCTTCTGCCGCTTCCACGACGTTGAAGATCATCTTGAGGAGATAGCGGCGCCCGTAGCTCGTCGCCGATCCAAAGGCATGCGTCCGGGTCATCACGTCATTACCCTTGGCACCCTTGCCATCTGCTGGCATGTCGACCTTGTACGTACGCGTGTGCCCGTCCTTGTGGCTCACGTAGCACATGAAGCGTACTTCCTGCGGATTGGCCGGCTCGCCTGTATCGAAGCTCAGGGCGAAGCCATGACGGATATAGATGGGCCTAATAGCCGCATCCATCTTCGCGTAGGTCACGTAAGCACTGTGTGTCTGGCCGTTCTGCTTGTCCCATCCGATGGCACGAACTTCCGACTGTGCCAGGTTCATGGCGTCGTTGAATGCCTGCTCCGCCATCTTGGCATCCATACGCTCCTTCATGGCCAGGAGACGCTCCAGCTTGTCGATATCAACACTCGGGTCTGCCGCTGCCCGGGAGATAATGGCAAGCATCGTCGTTTCGTCTTGCTGCTCATGCCGAACGATGGCGTTCATCTGAAATCTCCGCACGCTACAACCCGGCGTGCGCGGTGTTGGGAATTCGTTACCAAGGCTTCTCTACTTTGCCTTGGTCCTGCAAGCTCTTGATGTGGAAAAGTTCGTTAAGAAGTCCGTCCATGTGTTTCGCTAGCTGGACACGAAGTCCGTCCTTGAGTGCGCCGGTGACGCTGAGTACGCTGGACTTGAGACCATCAGTGAAGTCCTGCGCGCATACTTGCGTCATTAGGTACTCAGCGCGTGTCACGGCGTTGTAGCTGCTATCAGTGGCTTTTCCAGAACGAGGATCAACCTTGTCGCTCCAATAGGCGCTGATAGTCTTTTCCAGCTCCTTACGAATCGTGGTTGGACTACCTACCGTTTCGCCGAAATTAGTAATGCGGTGATACTCGCGATCAAACGAACCCTGCACGGCCTCATCAATCGCTTTCTTAATTTGAGACTCAGCGCGATCCCTAAAAATGGCATCCAGACGCGACTTGACTTCTTTAGAGATCAGCTTTGAAAGGTCATCGTCTTGACTAAGGATTTCGTCAGCAGCCTTTTCTACGATGGCGGCCTTGAGTTCATCATCATTGATGTTAAGCATTCCCATCTTGAATTCCCTTGCCGAACATGGCCGGCGATTGATGTTCAGTCGTTAACAACCCTAATCCGCGGCTTAACTCGCTGGCGAGGTTTGCGGTTCCGGTGATGGCCTGCGCTGTAGAACTTGAAGTACCACTCGGCTAGGCGCTGGTCGTTTGTTGGTGCATCGCAGCCGATGAGACTGTTGGGGCGCGTGCGGGTGATGGGATGGATGGTCATGGCTTGGCATCCTTCCCGGCGAGCGTCGGGGCGGCGGAGAGCAGTGTGTTGACGTGATCCATGAGCTTAGCGAGTCGAGGCTTAGGAAAACGCATGCCCTCTGCCGGCTGGATAGACTGCGTGGCGTTCCACACAGCCGTCTCGCAGCAGGCCCCTACGTAATCTTCGAGCAGGCGACTGAACTCGATCAGCCACCCATCCGGCACGGCCGCGCGCTCGGCGGGGTGCGTGTAGAGCTTGGCACCATGCGGAGGCTTGCCGTTGATCCACCGGACGCCGCCATGCGCGTCGACGTTCGCGAGGTATTCACCAACCGCCTCCCCCTGCGCCTCCCCGCCCTGCGCGGCTTGCGGGTGAGGTTTGGATGCGAAATTTTCATCTGCCTCATGCCACACCAGCCACACTGCTCCGAGGCCGCCACATTCATCACATCCGTTTCCAATGCGGCATTGAAGTTCGGTGCTATATGGATAGTGCGTTGATGCATGCCCATCCTCCGATTCATAGCAGCCAGAGCAAGGCACCCACCAACCATCGCCCTCATTGCGTACTCGTTCAACCGAATCGCCAAGACCTTGAAGCCATGTCGGCATCGCCACCACAGGCTGCGCCAGACGCGCGGAGATATGTTTGATCGCATGCTTGGTGCCGGCATCGATGCTTGCCTGTAGACGAGGTGCACGACCAGCTTCGCGCTCCTTGGCATCGTATATCGCCATGCCTTCCGAATGGATTTTCTTGTACAGCTCCACATCCTCATCCGTCACCTGCACCGGAGCGCGGGTAAGGTGGGCATCGATGGCGTCGGCGAGTCTGTCCAGCCACTTGCCGCCACCTTGATACCCGGGTCTCTCGTTACATGCCTCTTTGTGCAACTCATCGCGAACCTGCTCAAGACTCATATTCACGCCACATCCTCCAAATAGGCGCCGGCCGCAGCGAGTTCAGCGCAGGGGTTCGCATCCCCCGCATTGGCCGGCATGGAAACGTTGGCGCGCGCAAAGCTGCGCTCGCGGCGGACTACCTCGCGCATGGCGCGAAGCCATTCGACGCTGGCAATCGACGCGCGCTGTTCAGGGGTGAAGTCGTACAGATCGGCGAGGCACATCAGCGCACCCTCCGGCTCTGTTCGCGAATCATCCGCACGATCACGTCGGTAAACTCGCGCTGGTGCTTCTCCAGCACCTCCGCAGCGGCTTCCTTCACCGTATCCGGATCGGGCGTGACGTAGATCGGCTCAGCGTGGAAGCCGACACTGATGTCTACTTCGCATGGCGTCAGGACATCTTCGAGGGTGGGCGGCGGCGTGTACGGAGCCAGCAGCCCGCAGAAGATCGAGTGCACGTTGTTCATGACTGCGCACCTCCGACGCGGGCGAGGGCTTCCCATAGCCGGACCGTTCGCTTGTCTTGCTTGCCTAGCGCCATGAACGATCCGCGCACAGACCTGAATGCCTTAATGGCATCCACCAGTTCTTGCACGTCATCGTCGGCGGTGAAGCGATGCAGATAAAGCTTTGCACCCTCCGGCAGCTCGGTACGGGCGCGTACATGACTTACGTAGCGACCTTCGCCGATTGGGTCTGAATCACAGCGGGTATAGACGCCATCGCTAACGACGGCTACCCACGCGTCATCGTCTTTCGCCACATCCACCCTCTGCCCCTGCGCGTTCATGCTTCACCTCCGGCAATGGCGTTCAGATAGCCCTTCGTCATGCGGTCGATTTCTCGCTTGGCATTCCAGCAACGAAGGTCTATCGCCGATTCGGCGTAGCCTTGTGCATGCGTAAGCATCGTCTGGAATGCCACCTGCGCCCGGTGGTCGCCTCGGTCCGCGCGCTCCTGGATTTCCTGGACAACCCAGGCCATCTGAAAGCACAGTTTTCCGTTAGCGATGCGATCAAGCTCGGCGAAGAAGTCGGCCATCTTGTCGGACGCCATCTCCCAGAACAAAGCGGCGAGCGCTTCAGGAGTGACATCTACCTCCGCAGTAACCAGAACCTTCTGCGCGTTCATGCGGAGGCTCCGGTGCGGGCGAGTGAGTCACGGCAAAGAAGACGACACGCTCGCTCGCGAATCTGTTCCCACTTGCGAGCCTTAGCTGAGAAATACCGGATGGCTCCGCGGTTACCAATTTGTTTTGCAGTGATGGCGTGACAGAAGTAGCGAACACGCTCTGCTTGAGCGCGATCATGCAGTTCGGACAATTGGATGATGCGATGCGTAGACAATTCGCCGGTAGCCAGCACATCAACCTTCTCGCCAGCCGCCTGCTTCACTAGCGCCTCGTAGTGGGTGCGGGTCTTGTCGGCGGTCATGCTGCCACCTCCGCATCCATCTCGGCCTGCTTGGCATCGGTGATGTCGGCGTGGCGGATAAGCTCAGCGGCGAAGGCGCGCATCTCGGCGGTCGTGCCATGGAAGCCAGCACAGAGACCGCAGAGGTCTTCGGCGTTGTGGAAGTTGAGCGCCAAAGTCCCGGCAAAGCCCTTGTCTGCCATTCCATGAATGCCGAACGTGAGGGAGCCAAGCCGGCCTGCGGCATAGGTATGAATGACAGAGGCCATCACAGCACCCCCGCCACGCGCAGACCGGCTACGATGACGATGACGATGGCCAGACCCACCCAGAAGCGCCGGGTGTCCAGACGCGAGAGGGTCTGCGGGGCACTGCCAGGAACTCCAGGAGGGCACTTGAAGTCATAGACGTTCTTGGCATCCGAACGGAATTGCGAGCGAGCTGAGCGCTGTACTTCGCAATACTTCTGGATAGCGCGGCGCTGGTTGAAAGTCTGAGTCATGGCATGTCCCCTGCGTGGTTGATGGGTGTAGATTATGCCCCTAACGAATATGTGTCAAGCAAATTTTAGTGGATTAGGAAAAATTCTTAAGCAAGTAAGTGATGCTTGACACCGATATGCGTTTGTGTAATAAGTTGACCATGCGCACAGACCTCATTCAAGCACGTCAGAAAGCCAACCTCACGCAAGAACAGCTCGCGGAGGCCATGGGCGTCACTCAGCCCACCATTTCCTGCTATGAGAACGGAACGCTTCTTCTAAGCCCGGCTAGGGCCAAACAGATGGCCTCCTTACTCGATCTAGAAGTGCTAGCAATCCTCTTTCCTGAGGATCAAAAACCTACCACGTAGGATCTTCAACGGGGGTTATATGACTTCGATGTCTCAAGGGATTAGACGGCGCGATATCGGCATGGCGGAAGCGTTGGATGCCGCCGAAGATCGTGACTACGAGTGGCCTGCGCTTGCCTATGGCTTTCTGTGCGCCTATGCGGGCATCAACGAATACTTTGAGGCCTGGCACGTCACGGAGGCTGCTAGGCGCATGGGCTATGCGGCGCCGACCAATGACAAGGCCTGGGGCTGGATCTTTCGTAAGGCCATCCAAGATGGCGTCATGAGCATCGCTGGCATGGGTCGGAACCCTAATCGCCATGCCAGTGCGTGCCTTCGTTACAAGTCGCTTTCTTATAGGGGATAAGGTATGGAGGAGCTTTCATTTGGAGAGCTTCTTACCGAAGCTGGTAGAAGTGATTTCATAGGCAACTACCACTCTGATGAGTATGGACAGAGTGATTTAAAGCATGCGCAACGTCTAAAAGTACTTCGTTATATCCTTTCATTCTGGCCTGAAAGCAGAATGGGATTCGTCAAGCTTCTTTCATTTCCAGGATTGAACTGGACTTTCGAAAACATGCTTCGTTTAGAAAGGCCGTTTGCAAACTTTCTCGGCCTTGAACATAGCCGATCGGTTTATATGAAGAGTCGACTTGCTATTCCTTTTTCTGAGCTTTCGCCAAAAATTTCTCACGACTCACATATCCAAGATAGATCTATACCCTATGGTCGAGGGGAAATTTTCTACTCTAGAAAGAGGGCTCAAAAGAAATACAGATCAGGAACAAAAAGAGGTACTAGATCGCATAGATTGCTTCTTATGGACATGCATACCTATGCAACCATGTTGTTCACAGATTACGGATCTTCGGTCCATGAAAGAAAAATCTTCTTTGAAAAATTTTACCAACGCAATGCGGCATGGCTTGATTTCACTGGGCCTATAACTCACAAGTTGGAAGATATTCTTAGGCATATGCCTATCTGTTTTCACGAGGGCGATAATCCGTTAGTAATAACCATTCTTAACGGAAGAGATAGGTTTCATAGCGTCCAAGAACGTCTTGACTTTTTAGCTAAGGCGCAGCCGGATTACATCATTCAGGATCATGATGTCTACATCGGTAAGGGTGGCGTTTCTATGCTTACTGTGTACGGTTTCATTAGAAACGCTTGACATGCATCTAGAACAGATGAAGGATAGGTGCATGAAGGGGAGTTCCAACCCTCCCCTCATGCTTGATTCAAGGACTGGCGGGTCCATGAATCGCAGACACCCATTGCGGTGTGTCCTGTGATTAGTTTCCTTCCCCGCTACAACCTATGTCAAGCCTGCTTTACAGGCGTTGGCCGTCAGGGCACGGGTCCATTCATGGACGAAGCAAATGGCCGCTAGCTGGGCGCACCCAAGATAGGCGATCTAATCAGGCACTGGCCCACCCATGCCAACCTGGACTGTGACGTTGCCGAAAGGTGATGGTCGAGAGGCTTAAGAACCTCTTACCGGGTAACCGGAACAGGGAATGATGAGTACCTGAGGTTGATAGCTCCCCTAAAGAGCGGTCACAGGGAAAATGGGGAACCGTGGTTGGTTGTAAAATATGTAAAGGCTACTTGACATGACCTCAAGCGAAGAATGGCCCGGCTGGTTCCAAGGAACCCCCGACAAGAAAGGCCGCTACCTAGTCATAGATGCCGCCTTCTGGTTTGACCGGATCGCCGACTGGATTCCCGGCGAGAAAGGTCGCCCTGGGCGCTGGTATATGGACGGCCGCCCATCTGGAGATGAGTCTACCGTGGCTTTCTTCCGCCCTGTTCCGAAGATGCCGATGCGTCCGGAGGCTAAGCTTGCTCAGGGGCCAAACCATGCCTGAGGACATCTACGACCGCATCCTCAAGGCGCTTCTTCTGGCTCCCCTCAGCGTCTTCCAGCTAGCCACTTGCCTCGATACATCCAGTGGCGCCGTATGGGATCAGGTGACCGCTATGTGGCGTCAAGGCATCGTTGAGGAGACCATCAGTCCGGATAGCCGTTGGGTAGCTATCTATCTACTCACCGACGAAGGCTCAAAGCTTGCTATCGCGCTTATCCAGCCTTCGCTTGATTTGGAGATTGCGGCATGAAGCCAGATTGGAAAGATGCTCCGGAATGGGCAAATTGGCTTGCCATGGATAAAGATGGATGTTGGGAATGGTATGAAATAGAGCCAATTAAACTTGGCGACTGCTATTTTCCTAAGCACGGCGATGCTAGGACTGCCGGTAAATGCTCCGATTTTTGGGAACAATCCTTGGAGAAGCGCCCATGAAGATGTCCAATGCTCGCTATGCTGCCTTGATGGACAGCGATAGCCTTCCTTTGACGCATGAGGAAAAGGAAGCTGGTTGGCACTTCTGCATGGATTGGGATGGCCTACTCGTCGGTCCCGGCACGATGGAATGGGACGAATGCACCTGTGGAATCACTCCTAAGGAGGAAACATGAAACTCATTGAGCTTCGTGGGGGCGCCAGATCAAACTTCGAATTGGCTATCCGGTTTGCCGATTGGTGTGATATGTGCACTAACGATCCGACGTGGAAGCAGGTTATGCGAGCCTTCCAGGTAAATCGTGCTACAGCTTTTCGTTGGCTTGCGGCTTATCGGGCTGCGCGTAAGTCTAGGGATTTGGAGAAAGTGGCATGAGCGACCTTCGGTTCAAGGTGGGGGAGTTGGCGCGCATCGCCATTGCTCACCCGGTCTTTGTCGGAAGGAAATGTACGGTGATGAAGTTCGCTGAGCATCCGTCTAGGTTTGACTACCGCGTATTGGTGGATGGGCACAATGAACTTAAAAGTGCATGGGATTGGCAATTGTCCAAACTCGATCCTGGTGCCGAGACAGATTCCACCACGCGTTGCGAGGAATTCGAGAAGCCTGAGCATTTGAGGGTTGGGGTATGAAGAATTGCACCGGCTGCAAATATGCCTGTTGGAATACAGCAAAAAGTGGTCGACTCCATCCTTCGGGCGATGGTCGATGTAATTTCCCCATAAAAATTCCTGTGTTGCCTCAGGCATTTTATTGGATCGGTGGCAATCCTTCGCCGCTTGGAGGATCTATCAATCGACATGGTGAGTTGAAAGAGCACTGTGCCTATTACGAGCCGAGTTGGCCTTTATGAAATCCACCCGCACCCGCCGCATGGCAAAGGGCCAGCCTTGTCTCATCAGGCTTCCGCGCTGTACTGGCGGTGGCGATGACACGGTTTTGTGCCACTACCGATTGTCCGGCTACTCCGGCACTGGCCTAAAGCCACCGGACTGTATGGGCGCCTTCGGTTGTATGAGCTGCCATTCAGTGGTCGATGGTCGCTCACCCATCCCCGAAGGCTACACGCGCGAGACCGTCCGACTTGCGCATGCGGAGGGGTGCCTTCGGACTCAGGCGTTGATTCAAGGAGAGGTGGCGGCATGAAACAGAAATGTATGTGGTGCGACAAGGCAGCCATACGTTTCTGCGATGCGCCCATTGCGTTCCTTGCCCGCAGCTGCATTCGGGATAAAAAAGGCAAAGTGACGGACCTCCTTGCTGGCCGAGATGAATATGGCGACTTCGGCATGAGCACTTGTGACGCCCCCATGTGTGCTGAGCATACGCACCAGATTGGCCACATCTCCGGCACATCTCCTGACAGCATCGACCGTTGTCCGCATCACGTTGAGTATGGTGATGCCAAGCTAAAGGACGTTATCTGCTTTCCTGATGAGGTAAACGCGCGCCGTCGGTCCATCCATGCCGAAATTCGCCGCGCGCGGTTGGTGGCTACATGATCCGTCGATCCAAGAAAGACGCCAACCATGATGCTTTAGCTAAGTGCTTTCGAAACCTTGGCTGCACGGTCGTTGAGACGATCGATACGGGCATCCCGGGCTTTCCTGACTTCGTGGTTGGCTGCATGGGCGTCAATCACCTAGTGGACGCCAAGAACCTGCTGACGGCTTACGGACGTCGAGGACTCAACGCCAACCAATCCGCGTTCAATCGCGACTGGCGCGGAGAGCGAATGGTAACTGTCTCATCTGAGGATGAGGTGATCGCAGTGGTGAAGAACTGGAGAAGGTCATGAACGATGAAGCCACCTATGTGCAGGTCCCTTTATTTGGTTTTGCGAGTCCCGATGTTAGGGCATTGGCTGCACTTGACCATGTGCTGAACTGTTTCCCCATGTTTGTGTGTTCAGAGACTGAAGGGATTGATGAATTTCGCTGCCGAGTCGTGAAGATGCTTGCTGAAAAGTATCTAGGCGAGTACTGCATCGGCGGTCCTAAGCGCTAGGAGATACACATGAGTGCATGGAAATGGCTTTCTGATCGCCTGAACGGCTATGACCTCAAAGAATGGTCGCTTGATATGGCCTTTGCCTTTGGGATTGGACTCATGGCCGCTGCTGGGGCGATGATATTGTTTGGAGGTACGGCATGAGTTGGATGGTTTCACCTTGGCAGCATATTGATTCGGCCCCTAAGGATGGTACGCATATCCTTGCGTGGGACAATCGCGATATGGAAACTGTCTTTTGGTGGAAGTCAGAAATAGACGGCAGAGGTTATTGGAGTCTGGTCTTCTGTGGCGCCTATGCAGAAGATGGCGAATGGTGGCCTACCTATTGGACAAGGCTTCCTATTCCTCCTAACGAACACCCATAAAAAATCACTTGCAAGAATCCAAAAAATGCGTAAGGATGATCCTGCACCCGCAAGAAGAAGTCCTTCTAGGATGCGCCCTCCGTTCTTGCTTAAACTTAGCGATGCCTCTCCCTGTCAGAACCAGTCCCCTGACAACCCCCTTGAGGCACTTGGCCCCGACTGTCGTGAGATAGACGGGGTCTTCCTTTGG